>Ga0209223_10003301_pt1 | contig 15427 bp, 14 predicted proteins | sample COG_06_FD_184750 | JGI IMG/M metagenome (GOLD analysis project Ga0209223, IMG submission 184750) | Pelagic Microbial community sample from North Sea - COGITO 998_met_06 (SPAdes) (version 2) | ecosystem: Environmental > Aquatic > Marine > Neritic zone/Coastal water | place: Helgoland, sampling...
AGTTAGTATTTAGTAGGTAGAATTCATTTTACATCAGATAGGTTAATACCCATTTTTGATATATCCTTTTCTCATCATACTTTGTCCCCCGCTTGCGGGGGTAAGGGGGTGGACCCTTAGTTTCACAAACAAAGGCATCATTATTAACAATCTATCCCCTTTGGTATGCCATAGGTTTATATTTGCTAAATTGACTGTTCCTAGACGCAATTTTTTCTCGTTTACATAACCTTAATACAATAAAAACCGAAAATGAAATCATTTAAAATAGAGGTGCTTTCACAACTTTTGGATGGGCGATTGATCGGAAATAGTGGCCTTGTTATTACTGGAGCCGTACACCTTGATTCGGATAAGGATGGTTCAATCTCATTTATAGGGAGCACCGCCTACCTTAACAAATGGGAATCCTCAAAAGTAACAGCAGCAGTCATTCAGGAAAAATTAGTCCAGGATAATCTTCCAGGAGATGGCCGGGCTTTTGTTGTAGTGAAAAATGCTGATCTAGCGATGGCGAAAATTTTGGAATTATTTACTCCCGATGCTATTATTTTTAATGAAGCTATAAACCGATCAGCTGTAATATCAGAGACCGCCAAAATAGGTCAAAATGCTAAAATAGGAGCCAATTGTTATATAGGAAATGAAGTTCAGATAGGTGCCAATACGACAATCTATCCCAATTCAACTATTTTAGATAATGCAATAATTGGTGACCACACTATCATTAAATCCGGCACTGTTATTTCCGAAAGATGCGTAATTGGAGATTCCTGCATCATCCATACCAACGTCAATATTGGAACTGATGGCTTTGGGTATAGACCAAGTGATGACGGTCGCAGTATTGTCAAGATTCCTCATATCGGAAATGTTGAAATTGGTAACCACGTTGAAATTGGTTCTGGCACTTGTATTGATCGTGGCAAATTCGATGCGACAATAATTGGTCACGGTACCAAAATTGACAACCTCGTTCAAATTGGCCACAACTGTAAAATAGGCATGAGTACACTTATTGCAGGCTGTACTGGAATATCCGGGTCAGTAACGATTGGCAATGGCGTAACCATTGCAGGCCATGTATCGATTAAAGACCATATCAATATTGGCGATGGGGTTACTATTGGAGGAAAATCGGGGGTGATAAATGACATCGCTGCAGGACAAACTGTTCTTGGATTTCCAGCTATGGAGGTCAAAAAGACATTAAGAAAATGGGCCGTTTTGAATCGTTTGATTAAAACAGGCAACAATTAAGCCATATAAGGCATTATGCTATGTTAAAATTCTTTAGAAAAATAAGGTTCGGACTTATGGAAAAAGGCAAATCAGGCAGGTATTTAAAATATGCCATCAGCCTCATGAAAAAACAAGAAATTGGCTGTCTGCCAGTGGTCAATAATGAGCAGCTAGTAGGCATCATTACCATCAAAGATGTAATCCCTTTCGATAATGACCAAAGTGTACAGTAAGTCGCTTGACCAAAGCCTCACTATAGATCGCATTATTGGGAAGGTTAAGGGAAAGCTCCCAGGCCCAACACTTGTCTTTCTGGCGGGCATTCATGGCAACGAGCCCTCTGGTGTATTTGCCATGAATAAAGTGTGCGAAGAACTCCGCAGTGAGCACCTAGAAATCAAGGGAAATCTATTTGCAATAGCTGGCAACCTTTGGGCACTTGAAAAAGGAAAACGCTATCACCAAGAAGACCTGAATAGGATCTGGACTAGCGACAAAACACAGGCCTGAGAGCAAGGCACATTTGAACCAAAAAATGAAGATGAAAAAGAACAGCAGGACATTTTTTTAACAATTAGCGACATCCTAAGAAATGACACTGGCCCCTTTTACTTTTTTGATCTACATACCACCTCTAGCGATTCTGTACCTTTTCTACCCGTAAATGACAGCCTATTAAACAGAAAATTTACGCAGCAGTATCCTGTGCCTATGGTTTTAGGAATTGAAGAATACCTGGACGGCCCACTGCTGAGCTATATCAACGAAAAAGGTTATGTTTCATTTGGCTTTGAAGCTGGACAACATGACGACATGGCTTCCATCGAAAACCACATGGCTTTTGCCTATGTGTCAATGGTTTTTACTGGCGCGCTGTCTAATACCGCAGTAGATTTCGAGCGGTATTATTGCCAACTAGAAAAAGCAGCAGCAAGCACAAAGGCCATTTATGAGATCTACTTCCGTTATGCCGTAAAACCCAATGAACAGTTTGGAATGCAGCCCGGTTATAAGAATTTCCAGCAAATAGAAAAAGGCCAAGCACTGGCCGAAAGTAACGGACAACCGATAGTAGCAATACATACTGCCTATGTTTTCATGCCCTTGTATCAATCGCAAGGCGATGACGGTTTTTTTGCCATCCGTAAAATTCGCCCCATATTCTTACAGCTCTCCACCCTATGCCGACTGTGGCGCCTAGACAGGCTGTTGCCTTTGCTCCCAGGGGTAACTTGGGCTTCAAGCAAAAAGGATTCATTGATCGTCAATCGAAAAATTGCTCGTTTTTTCACCAAACAACTACTGCATCTGCTGGGGTATCGCAGCAAAAAAATGGACAAGACCCACCTGATCATTAAGAATAGAGAACGCGCCTCCAGAACCCATGAATATAATATTGCCGCATGGATGAATGCTAAATAATTAAATTACCGCCTGACGATTAAAATTAATGACTGTAATATTAGCTACTCAGCATGTGGTTTTTCACTCATCGAAAACCTTCAAATTTTAACAAATCAATTCCTACTTTGCCAAAAAAATTCGTAATCCGCAATATTCGTTGTTAAAAAACGCTTTAGGCAAGCAATAATAATAGTATGAATAGAATACGTTTTATAGAAAGTGAGATTTCAGAGTTGAGGAATCAATTGCAGAATCATAAACTTTATGAGAACTTAAAGTCCATAGATGACATTAGGGTTTTTATGGAAAATCATGTGTTTGCAGTTTGGGACTTTATGTCACTATTAAAGACCCTTCAAATAGAATTGACAAATGTTCAAGTTCCTTGGGTTCCTTCTAAAAAACCAACTCTTTCAAGATTCATAAATGAAATCGTACATGGTGAAGAAAGTGACATCAATGAATTAGGTGAACCCAAAAGTCATTTTGAAATGTACTTAGATGCAATGACCCAAGTAAATGGAAGTACATCTGAGATTAATAATTTTATTAGACTTATTGAATCTGGAATTGGAATTGAATATGCATTAAACGAAATCAATATTGATAAAAGAGTAGCTGAATTTGTGAGGTTTTCTTTTTCAATTATTGAAGCGAATAAATCTCACCTCGTTGCTTCCGCATTTACATTTGGACGAGAAGATATTATTCCGAATATGTTTATTGAAATTCTAAAATCTGCCGATTCGGAAAACAAGGCATACAACAAATTAACTTATTACATTAAAAGACATATCGAATTGGATGGGGATGAGCACGGGCCACTATCTCTTAAAATGATCTTAGAGCTTTGTGGCAATGACGATCAAAAATGGAATGAAGCTTTAATAGTTGCAAAGCAATCATTACAGAAAAGAATTTCGTTATGGGACGCTATTTGTGATTTGATAAACAAAGAAAAAACAGAATATAACAATTTGCGGAATGCTAGTTAATGTAAACCTGACTTCAGTATATACTTCATGAATTTTAGATTGAATTCAACTGCCCCCCGTTAGAGCGCGTTTAAAAGCGTGGCTTACCCAAACAATTAAAAAACCAAAGCGCACAAAAAAAGCCACTCCCCAGTGACTTTTTTTAGTATTTTAAAAATACCCCCAAATAACAAAAGCGGGGGATGAATTGAATCACCCCCACTCGTTTCGCATCATCCGTAGATGGTGCAATACGCCAAGCTACTGTTCAAAACTTCAATCTACTACCAACGGCCTAAGCTACTGGTCTCGGATATCTGCCTCTTTCTGGCTTCGCTCTATGTAAGTACATAGCACTAAACAATTAAAATGGAGCTTGCAGTTGTTGGTTTCCCGAAGGTCACCGCCCTGACCACACCCTACCTTCCCCTTGCGATTCCGGTATTCGATTGTTTTCTTTTGACCTGCCTCCCGAAGGTAACTTGTCAACGTCCAACAACACAAGGATGATTTACATCATACCTTGGCAGCCCAGTCATTGAAGGGTTGTCCGAAGACTCTCCTCCCGTCCGGTTGTTAAGATTTACTCGCCCGAAGGTTCACGCCTCTTATTCACCGTCCTCAAACTAAATACCCAAGCATTAATCTGATGACTTCACTGTTTCAGGTCCTTGTCTTTCAACTCCGACCCTTTTACTACCATTTTCCGAGCTTCTCCCGGAGAGAGACTGAAGTATTACCTTCTGTTTTTTATCCCTCACTTGGTATTACTAATGTACTATCAATAACTTTACATGCAAGGAATATAACCCCCTAGTTTTCAACAAGTTTCCCACCTTTTTATCCACAGGGTTTTCCACAGGGTTATCCACCTAGTTATCAACATTTTTCACCTCCAAAACTGTAACTACTTGAGGATCAGTAAAACTTTATTTTCAAAACTTTCTGCATAATCCTATTTAGTAGAAACAATCAACAACACTTTATCACACGACTGTAATGTAACCTCAAAAAACTGTCATGCTGAACTTGTTTCAGTATCTATTTAAACAGACCCTGAAACAGGTTCAGGGTGACGATAAGTGTTTTAGGTTGTATCGCCCCGAATCAACAATAATTACTTTCAAAACTTTCTGTATAATCCTATATTCAAGTTAGAACGCTCTACTTCCACCATCTATGCAAGCCAAAACCATCACTTCCTTCAAAAGCCTCAGCCCTGATTTGGAAAGAGCCCTGGAGTTATGGAAAAATAATGAAGCCCAAGCAGCCTGGGATATACTAGAACAACAGGTGCTTTTGCACCGGGTTAAATTCCCCATTCTCGAAAAAGTGGCTATCCAAATAAAGGCACATTTAGACGAAGTACAACTGGAAGCGCTCTATACTAGATTGGCCAAGGCAAAACACGAGTCCTGTTATCCGGTCATCGGCAAGCTACTGCAATTAGAATTGAGCCAAGACTTAAAACCCATCTACCGCAAGGCGATCAAACACATCATCGAAGGAGATAAATGGTACGTCTGTGATATCATATCAGAAAGAGTTTTTGGTGAAGGCACCTTACAATACTTTGACCAAAGCCTGCCGCTCTTAAAGCTGATGGCGGACTACGACAATATTTGGATCCAACGTTCCATTGGCATTGGCGCGCATTACGCCACTAAAAAAGGCGCAACGATAGCCGAAGCAGAGCAATTACTTTTTCTCATGCTTGCAAACGGCTATAAGACACAGCTCTATATCAAAAAAGGCATTGGCTGGCCTGCCAAAACCATTGGCAAGTTCCATCCAGACCTGATGCACAAACATGCCGAGCTGATTCGTGCTACAAAACTGTCTACTTGGTTTAAGAATAAGGTTAACATTGGCCTTTCGATGGCCAAGGCCGAACCCATTGATTTATAGAAATGTTTGCCAACTTTTGATAAGTTGGCAAACTTGAAAACACAAAAGCAATAAAACGTCATGTCGGAAAAATAACCTGTATATTCAAAAACAGGTTATTTTTCCGGTATCTAAAAACCATGAAATGAGATTCCAAGAATGACGACTAGTTTTATTCAGTCCTCATAAGCGTAATGAAGGAAATTAAGGCCAAAACCATATTGAACAAAACCAAAAGGCGTGACCCTTGGTTTTTGGATGACTACACCATCAATCCCTACAGCGGTTGTTCGTTTAACTGTCTTTATTGCTACATCAGAGGTAGTAAGTACGGTGAACACATGGAACGCAAGCTCAGCATCAAAACCAACGCTCCTGCCCTCTTAGAAAAGGCGCTAGTTATGCGAGCCAAAAAAGGAGAACATGGTATTATAGTTTTATCCTCCGCCACAGATCCCTACCTCCAAGCAGAAAAGGAAACAGGGCTCACTAGGCAGTTATTAGAGATCATCCTAAAATACCAGTTCCCAGTACACATGATCACCAAATCAGATTTGATCATCAGAGACCTTGACCTATTAAAGGAAATTGACAAACAGGCCATTTTACCAGAAGACTTGAAATCTATGGGCAGAGGTGCCCTCATCACCTTTTCATTTTCAACCATCGAAGAAAAGGTAGCCAGTATTTTTGAACCAGGTGCTACATCACCTAAAGCCAGACTGGACACATTGTTACACTGTAGTCAAGAAGGCTTTTTAACTGGGGTAAGCATGATGCCTTTGCTTCCATGGATCTCTGACACCACTACGCAATTGGCAGCCATGTTCAATGCTTTTAAGGCCAACAAGGCACATTATGCTTTTCCAGCCCATTTAGTACTTTATGGCAATGAGCCTGCTGATAGTAAAAAATTAGTTTTGAATGCGATCAAGAAGCATTACCCAATGCATTTGGAGAAATACGAAAGCTATTTTAGCAGGGGCAACGACATGCCTGGCTTTTACAAAAATGCCTTTTATAAAAAGATGGAGGCATTGGGCAAGCAATATGAATTGCCGAATCGAATATACCAACCTATTAGTTTGTCACCCTGAACTTGTTTCAGGGTCTATTCAAATAGATTCTGAAACAAGTTCAGAATGACTTACGGAAAGTTCAGGGTGACGGCAGGATTTAAGTCGCCATTTATGCGCTAAAACTCCACCCTTTTCATTAAAATTGCATTGATATTCGCAAAGGCATAAATCATGAGTGAAAACGAAGCTATTGAATCACTAAATTTTATCGAGCATAAGATCGAGGACGAACTGAAATCGGGCCTGAATACTGTGGTTCAAACGAGGTTTCCTCCTCACCCAAATGGCTACTTACACATTGGCCATGCGAAAGCCATTGTAATCAATTTTGGTCTTGCCGAAAAATACAACGGCCATTGTAACCTGCGTTTTGATGACACTAATCCAGAAAAAGAAAGCCAGGAATACATTGATGCCATCAAGCGTGACATTAAATGGCTTGGTTACGATTGGGGAGAAAGAGAATATTATGCATCTGATTACTTTCAGCAGCTCTATGATTGGGCAGTCTCACTAATCAACAAAGGTATGGCTTATGTCGATGACCTCTCCGCTGAGCAAATCGCACATGATAGAACGGTTCCTTCAAAACCGGGTATTGACAGCCCCTACAGAACACGTTCAGTCGAAGAAAATTTAAGCCTCTTTGCAGGTATGAAAAATGGTGACTTTGCCGAAGGCGAAAAAGTACTGCGTGCCAAGGTAGACATGAGTTCTCCTAATATGCACATGCGTGATCCGATCATGTACCGCATCAAAAAAATTAATCACCATAGGACAGGTACTGATTGGTGCATTTTCCCGAATTACGACTTTGCTCATGGCCAGTCTGATTCTTTTGAAAAGGTGACCTATTCGCTTTGTTCATTAGAATTCAAAGACCACCGACCATTGTATGATTGGTTCATCGATAACCTTGAGATTTTCCCTTCTAGACAGACTGAATTTGCACGTTTGAATTTGGGCTATACCATTTTATCTAAGCGAAAGCTGATTCAGTTGGTGGAAGAAAATCATGTGACAGGGTGGGATGATCCAAGAATGCCTACATTATCTGGCTATAAAAGAAGAGGCTATACACCTGCTGCCATTAGAAATTTTGTGCACAAAGTGGGCGTTGCCAAAAGGAATAGTATTGCGGATGTAGCGCTTTTAGAATTCAGTATCCGTGAAGACTTGAACAAAACGGCTAATCGAGTGTTTGGAATTCAAGACCCATTGAAGGTGATCATCACCAACTGGGAGGATGGGAAAGTAGATGTTAACCAAGCAGTCAACAATCCTGGCGATGAAGCAGCTGGCACGCGCGACATGCCTTTCACAAAAGAGTTATACATCGAAAGAAAAGATTTCAAAGAGGACCCTCCATCTCCGCGGAAGTTCTTTGGCTTAGGCCCAGACAGAGAAGTTCGTTTGAAATTTGGCTATATCGTCAAATGTGAAGGCTATGAAAAGGATGCGGAAGGCAATGTCACAGAATTGCATTGTTCTTATGATCCATTAAGCCGCAGTGGTGAGGATACCTCTGGTAAAAAGGTGAAGGGCACTTTGGGCTGGGTTTCTGCTCCAAACGCCATAAAAGCTGAACTGAGGTTGTACGACCGTTTATTCAGCACAGAAAACCTGAATGAGATTGATGATGATTTTACCAATCACGTGAACCCATATTCTCTGACTGTGGTACCTGAAGCTTTGATGGAGCCGTCATTGGCAACTGCCAAGCCTGGAGATCAATTCCAGTTTGAAAGACAAGGCTATTTCATTGTTGATACTGATTCTACATCCGAAAAATTAGTATTTAACCGCACGGTTACACTAAGAGACAACTGGGCCAAAAAACAATAACAATGGCCCTCTCTCGTAAAGACATAGCAGATTTAAACCAAGGTGACATTGGGATTATTGGATTGCCCTTTGATGAAAATTCCTCTTTTCTTCAAGGACCTGCCAAAGCACCCGAATTAATTATTGAAGCAATTGAATCTGATTCTGCGAATTACTTCACAGAAGACCTCACTGATCTCAATGAACACAACAAGGTCAATTGGTGTGGCAATCAATCTGCTGATGAATACCTGGCACTAGGAGGCTCCATTACCAAGATACTTGATAGAGGGGCTATTCCATTTACGCTGGGCGGTGATCATTCTGTCACTTTCCCTGTTGTAAAAGCTTTGACTGAAAAACACCCTAACCTTACCATCCTCCATTTTGACGCCCACTGTGATTTGTATGATGAATTGGATGGCAATAAATACTCACACGCTTGTCCATTTGCTAGGATAATGGAAAGTGGATCGGCTACTAACCTTACACAAGTAGGCATTCGTACTTTAAACAATGCTCAAAAGGCACAAGCAGATCGTTTTGGCGTAAACATCATTCAAATGAAGGATTGGAGTCCAAATATCAAATTTGAGTTTGACGGCCCCGTTTATGTCTCCTTTGACATGGATGTGCTTGATCCCGCCTTTGCTCCTGGTGTTTCTCATCATGAGCCCGGTGGATTCTCAACACGAGAAGCCTTGACTATGATTCAATCCTTTGATTTTGACATTGTAGGCTGCGATGTAGTGGAATACAATCCCACTAGGGACATCAATGGCATCACGGCAATGGTAACAGCCAAGGTTGTTAAAGAATTGTTGGCGAAGTTGGTCTAACACCAACAGAGATCGTCGTACCGGAAAATTCAAACCAATATTTCAGAAGGGTTTTAATTTATCCGGTATCTAACAAACGAGACTCCTGATATTTTCTTTTCTAAATGAAAAGTAGAAAATAAAATTCTGGAATGACGATTTCTTTTATTTCGAAATCATTTCTGATATCACAGCGCCTGCTTTAGCTTGATCATATTTAAGCTCCAAAGCCTCCACCACTGTTCTTGCAATTTGATTCTGATAAAACTGCCCTTTCACTAAACCAGCAGCATTTGCCTTAGGCCCAATGGCCGCTGCCCATATTTGGCCTGCATTTTCGACACTAGTCCCGTGCCCTCTCCAACTACCTTTTGGTACAGTTCCTCTACCATGATCGGTGGTGATAATGATGCTAGTATAGTCCTTATAATAGTCTGATGATTGAATGAAATCCCATAAGTCACTTATGAATTGGTCAGTTCTATTGGCTGACTTGATATAATTGGCATAGTCTCCATTGTGCGCAAAATCATCCGTTTCTCCATAAGAGATATAAACCAATTTAGGTTGCGTTTTCTTGATGTGCTCTAGAGCAAAATTATGCGTAAAAACATCTAGCCTTACAGTACCCCATGGACTTGGCGTCTCATCTTGCAATTTGTTCAGGAACATTTCTTTCTCGTTTAAGTCACTCCCAACGGCATGTTCAAATCCAGCATTTACTGGGATACCACTTCGCTCTTCATTGACGATATAAGGAAAGACATCCCAAGATCCAAAGGCAGCAACTTTGCCCGTAAATCCTGCTTGATTATTCACAAATTCAAGTGCTGTGACATTAGGGTTATTGTTTTTTGCATTTGAGGTAATGCGTTCATCATCGGCAAAACCTGTCAAAATCTCATTATAACCAGGGTAAGAGAACCAAAAATTATTGGTGGCATTCATCTCACTGCCCTCCCAACGATTGCCATAAAGCTGCCCTTGGTTGGCAATGGTATTCCAGAAAAACGGCATTAGTTTTTCTCTGCGCACCTCTTGGTCATTGTCCCAATAAGCTGACTTCAACTCTGCTATTCCATTAGTGAAGTCCTTGTCATTCATTAGGCTCGAATCGATGCCTGAAAAAAGCTCTTGCCAACGTAAACCGTCTAATGTAATTAGGAAGACTTTTGGATCATCATCTTTTATAGATTCAGCCGGCCCACTACAAGCGATGAGCACTAAAATAGTGGCTAAAAAAGCCAATATGATTTTAAATTTCATGGAACTCAATTTGAACATATAAGATGTATTCTATCGCCTTATGGCACGCACAAAGACATCAATATTATCTGGACGGCCATTTACAAAACTGATTCTCACTTCATCATCCTCTGTCATGTCTATTCGACCCGGAATCGAACTGGAAGTAACCATCCAGCCCTTTGGCAAAACGATGGTGTTTCGGTTTCTACCAAAGCTTCGGTCCCAAATCAATTGTCCTTCGTGCAAAAGGTAACGACTAGCATCGGTATAGGTTTCTGATATTCTCAATCGCCTGGACTCTCCTTCTTTGATCGGCTCGTACCAAATGACCACTGCTTCGGTATCATCCGTCAATCCATTCACTTCAATGCCTTTGGCTGCTATTGCTTGCCCGACCAATGTCTCCACCTTAAGCTCTTCTCCTGTGTCTAATATGATAGCGGATGGTTTTGAAGCCTTGCTGCCTGCTCGTACGATGTTTACATATTTGTCCATGCCCAATCTAGACTCAGTATAGTCATGGTAAAGGAAAAAGGAGTTTGTTTCTGGTTGCTGCAGAAAGTAAACAATGTCACGGTCTTGAAAACTCCTTTCTTCAACATTCATGTTCACCCTTGCTTTGGTCTGGTCTCTTCCTTGAGGTTTGGATTGATACTCTGGCCATGGATTGGTTTTACTGGGTGCTGCATATTTCATTTTGCCTGCTAGCCGTGCTTTCACCTTGTATGGCACTCCAGCAGGCCCATCATTCATGAAACTCACTTTGATCCTCCCGTCTTCTTCCTGTGTGACTTGTGATGGATAATTGGCGCCCACCAGTTCATAACCTTTGGGTAGTACAATGGAGTTCCTCTTGATTCCGAGGGAGCGGTCAAAAACGATAGTACCATCTTCTTGGTAATAACTTTTTACATCCTTATAGGTTTTATCAATTCTGATTCTTGCCTGACCACCTTCCGGAACAGCCCTTGCCAAATCAACCATGAGGTACTCCCCTGCTTCATTGGCATTGGAGAGTCCGTTTGCTTTCGCTTCTTTACCGTTTACGATTTCCCAATTCAATTCCTTACCGGTCATTAAATCCCATACGGCATCTACCAAATGGTCAGCTCCTACCCTTAATCCATTGAAGTATTTTGTCGCACCAGCAGTAGTCGCACTTACGTCATAAATGATTCTAAAACTTTGATTACTCGGCTCCAGCAGTTCGTATCTAGTATAGCTGTCTGTTTGTGTTTGTCTAAAACCTTGAGCAAAACTTAATGAAGTAAGGGAAAGGAGTAATACGGACAGTTTAAGGACTTTCATAATTGATTATTTATACTGTTTGCCATGCTTGATCACAATATTAACATCTTGCAACAATTCAATATGCCTTAACACATCTCCTTTTACAGCGATAATGTCCGCATATTTTCCTTCACTCACAGTACCAACCATATCAGATACACCTTGCATCACAGATGGCCAATAAGTAGCTGCCTTTAGCGCATACATTGGGTCAACGCCAAATTCGTTAACCCAAACATCCAACTCATGCCAAGTCGATTGGCTTTGGAACTTCATTGGGATACCGCTATCGGTACCTACAAGCATTACAACTCCCGCTTCCCTGAGCTGGTTAAACTTCCTTTCTAACGTTGGCTTTCTAACCGGCGTCAATTGGAAGTAAGGCATTTGATCAGGATGCTTAATCGAGTTCTGAATGTCTTTAATCACCGAATCCGGCAGGTCCAAGTGCCATGAAGGATCATCCAATTCTTCTGGATTATCTCGCTTGTACTCATAGTTATAAAGTCCTTCTACTGTTGGTGTCCAGAAAAGTGGCCCTAAATTCATCTGGGCAGTACGCTCTTTGATCATTTCCATCACATCTGCGGGATACTCAGGAGCGGAAGCCAAGCCGGTATGTTCAAAATTATCAACGCCTGCTTCTAACCCTCTTCTAATTTCCTCAGGACGATGGCTATGGGCTACTACTTTCAGTCCGTTTTTATGTGCTTCATCAATGACGGCATCCAGTTCCTCTTTTGTCATTTGGTCCTGGTCGATTAGTTTAATACAGTCTACCCCAGCAACAGCTAACTTTTTGACTTTCGCCCTTGCATCTTTGGCCCCTTCAACTCCCCATCGATATGACTTGAGGTTTTCTGGCACACGCTTTTGGATAAAGGCACCCGACATGTACATGGTTGGCCCTGGCAATTCTCCATTGTTAATGCGGTCGCGTATACGAATGCTCTCTTCAAGGTTTCCACCTAAGTCTCTCGCACTGGTCACACCAGCCAACAGCAATTGATGGGCTGATGCAGGCATTACCACGTCACCAAGAATTGCCAAATAATCAGGTGAATTCCAACGGCCATAATCACTGTGCCCATTGATTCTTAGATGCACATGCATGTCCCAAAGACCTGGCATTACACTCATTCCTTCTGTAGAAATAACCTCAGCACCGTCTGGTATAGCCAATGTCTCTACCGTTCCAACTTTTATAATTTTATCATCCTCAATGATGATCACGGAGTTCCGAATTGGTGTGCTGCTGAATCCATCTATCAAAGTCCCTCCAACAAGGGCCTTGATATTCTGTGACGAAAGCGGCATTACACATACGCCGACAATCGCTAGAAATAATAACTTCCTAAGTCCAGCCATCTTACTTGTATTTTTTACCATGCTTGATCACCAAGTCAACATCCTGTAATAAGCTAATGTGCCTTAATACATCTCCTTTCACAGCGATAATATCAGCATACTTTCCTTCACTTACTGTACCCACTTTGTCAGAAACACCCTGCATTACAGATGGCCAATAAGTAGCCGCTTTTAGTGCATACATGGGATCGACTCCAAATTCATTTACCCAAACATCTAATTCATGCCAAGTAGACTGGCTATGAAATTTCATTGGTATACCACTGTCTGTTCCTATCAACAATACCAATCCGGCTTCTTGTAGCTGACTAAATTTTCTCTTTAGTGTAGGCTTCCTTACTGGTGTTAATTGAAAATAAGGCATGCGGTCTGGATATTGGATTGATCGTTTGATATCTGCGACTATCGAATCAGGGAGGTCCAGGTGCCAGCTATCATTGTCCAATGCTTCTGGGTTATCTCTAACATATTCATAGTTATAAAGCCCTTCAACTGTTGGTGTCCAAAACAATGGTCCCAAATTCATTTGTGCTGTTCTTTCTTTAATCATCTCCATTACATCGGCAGGATATTCTGGTGCTGATGATAATCCGGTGTGTTCAAAATTATCAACACCCGCTTTTAGACCTCTCCTAATTTCTTCGGGGCGATGACTATGCGCGACAACTTTTAGGCCATGCTTGTGTGCTTCGTCAACAACAGCATAAAGCTCCTCCATGGTCATTTGGTCTTGATCGATCAGTTTTATACAATCCACACCAGCATCGGCAAGTTGCTTGATTTTAGCGCGTGCATCTTTTTCTCCACTTACACCCCACCTAAATGCTTCTGTTCCGGGGTAAGGTTTCTTTTGAATAAATGGGCCAGACATGTACATTGTTGGTCCGGGAAGTTCACCATTGTTGATTTTATCTCTAACGGTTATGCTTTCCTCCAATGGTGCACCTAAATCACGCGCACTTGTTACTCCAGCCAATAATAATTGATGTGCAGAAGCTGGCATAATTACGTCTTTTAACAAAGGCAAATAGGTCTTGTCCCAGTAAGTATAGTCACTATGCCCAGTGATCATCAAGTGAACATGCATGTCCCATAAGCCGGGCATGACACTCATACCTTCAGTAGAAATCACTTCTGCCCCTTCAGGTATTGGCAAAGTGGCGACTGTGCCTACTGCTTTGATTATTTCACCTTCAATAATGATTACAGAATTTTGGATAGGTGTACTGCTAAATCCATCGATCAAAGTGCCTCCAACTAAGGCTTTGATATTGGACTGGGAATACATTGGAATAGAGAAGAGCAAGAGTGAGAAAGCCACCAAAGCCCGTTGAGCAAATTTGAACATGTTCTATAGTTTAAGGTTGTGCTTATAATTTAGAGGAAAAAGACCGAATGAAAAAACAGAATGATTTAAGTCGTTTATCAATTACTCCGATATTTAGGAAGAATTAGAAAAATTATAACCATAAGAGTATGTCGAATAAGAAATACATTGAGTCAGGAGATGGATTACCAAATTGGAGCAATCCCATCAGTCATGCCGTAGTAGCCAATAATATGTGTTTCGTGAGTGGGCAACTGGCCATTAATGCAGAAGGAGATTATGTTTCTGGAACTGCTATGGAAGAGGCTCAAATGGCTTTTGGGAATTTCTTTTCAGCTATAAAAAATGCCGGATTCAAAAAGGCAGACATTGTATTTGTTGACATTGCTTTCAATGACTTAAAGGATTTACCGGAAATAAATCAATTGTATATAGCATTGTTTCCAAAAGGAAAAAGGCCTGCTCGAACGATTTATCAAGCTGAAGCGCTTCCTTTTGGTGGTAAAATCAAGGTTACTGGCACGGCAGTTAAGGACCTTTAAACAGGATCGAATGGATTAACCCGATGCAACTCAATTATTAGCAATTAGCTATATTAGAGTTCTTTATTTTCTTAAAGTTGAACTTTTTAACCTGGTACATGGTCTTCAAAAAAATAAAAAACTACAAATCATTTTTCCTTGAAATGTTGGCCATATTTATTGGTATTTCTGCTTCCTTTTAGGTAGCCAATTATCGAACAAGCTTGGAAGAAACTGACCTGTCAGAAAAATACCTGAAGGGCTTTATCAAAGACCTACAAGCAGACATAAGACAGTTGGATACCCTCCTTATCACTAGAAAAAACAGTCTCAAAGTGTTAAGGTCCTTCTTAGAACTATTGAAACTAACAACTTAGATTTAGATGAATTTTACGATAACTACTTTTACTTATACCCTTTCTATAGGTTCATACCGAGTACCAAC
>Ga0209223_10003305_pt1 | contig 15424 bp, 15 predicted proteins | sample COG_06_FD_184750 | JGI IMG/M metagenome (GOLD analysis project Ga0209223, IMG submission 184750) | Pelagic Microbial community sample from North Sea - COGITO 998_met_06 (SPAdes) (version 2) | ecosystem: Environmental > Aquatic > Marine > Neritic zone/Coastal water | place: Helgoland, sampling...
ATACGATAGCCAATAATGGCAAAATTCTTTTTGTTTCTACAAAAAAACAAGCATCTGAAGCTATTGCTGAAGTTGCAAAAGAAACTGGACAATACTTTGTAAACTACAGATGGTTAGGTGGAATGCTGACCAACTGGGGAACAATCTCAGGATCAATTAAAAAGATGAAAAAATATGAGGCTGATCTTGTTGCAGAAAATAGAGGCTTTACAAAAAAAGAACTATTAAAGATGAGTGTTAAAAAAGATAAATTAGATAGAGCATTAGGTGGAATTGCAGAAATGAAAAAAGTTCCTGATCTAGTTTTTATTATTGACACAAATTATGAATCTTTAGCTATTGCTGAAGCATCTAAATTAGGTATTCCAATTTGTGCTATACTTGACAGTAATTCTAATCCTGATGGTATTGACTATCCAATTCCTGGTAACGACGATGCTAGAAGAGCGATTGATCTATATTGTAATTTAGTAAAAGAAACTATTGAAAATGCAAAAAAAGCAGCTCCATCTAAATCTGAAGAAAAACCTGATGTCGGTGAGACAAAAGTAAAAGAAGTTTCTTCAAAAACTATTCAAGAGATTGATAGAGAGAAGTTAGATGCTAAATTTTCAAAAAAAGATAAAGAAAAGTTGAATTAATATGAGTGATTTGGAAAAAGTAAAACAATTACGTGAAGCAACTGGTGCTGGTTTTAAAGATTGTAACTTGGCAGTTAAAGAATCTGGTGGTGATTTAGATAAAGCAGTAGAAATCTTAAGAGTTAAAGGAATTTCTAAAGCTTCAAAGAAAATGTCAAGAGATGCTAAAGAAGGTGTTATTGCAACCTCTGGAGATACAAGCAAAATATCTGTTATTGAAATTAACTGTGAGACAGATTTTGTTGCTAAGAATGATGACTTTGTATCCTTCGCAAAAGAACTAAGTGAATTGAATAATCAAAATTCATCTGATTTAGAAAAGCTTAACAAATCAAAAATGGGAAATGGTGAAACGGTTGAAGATAGTCTAGTAGCATTAATCGCAAAAATGGGTGAAAAGATAACACTTGGTAAAGCTAAGACATTTAACCAATCAGGTTCTAAAAATTTTAATTATTTGCATACTGTAGTTAAAGATAATTTATCTAAATTATCAGTTATAGCTTCACTTGAGACTTCAGATGACAGTGATAATGTTAAAGCTTTTGGTAAACAACTTTCAATGCATATTGCAGCATCAAACCCTTTGGCGTTAACTTCTGATTTGATTGATAAAGATGTACTTCAAAAGGAACAAGATCTTGTCACAGAAGAGTTAAAAAGTTCTGGTAAGCCTGAAGAAATCGCACAAAAAATTAGTTTAGGTAAAATGAATAAATTTAAAGAGGAAAATGCTTTGTTAACACAAGCCTGGGTTATGGAGCCTAAAAAGAAAGTGCAAGATATTTTAAAAGAACTTAATATACCTGATCTGAAGATTAATGATTTTTTTAGAATTAAAATAGGTGAATAAATGTTTAATGACAAAACATACAATCAGAAGATGGATAAAACCATTGAAGTGTTTCAAAAAGAATTAACCTCACTAAGAACTGGTAGGGCAAATGCCTCAATGTTAGACCTTGTTAAAGTTGATGTTTATGGGCAAGCAATGCCATTAAACCAAGTTTCAAGCATAACAACTCCTGATGCTAGAACAATCAATATCCAAGTTTGGGACCTTAATAATGTCTCACTTGTAGATACTGCAATAAAAAAATCAGAATTAGGTTTAAATCCTCAAATTGATGGTCAATTAATTAGATTACCTGTCCCAGATTTAAATGAAGAGAGAAGAACAGAGATTAAGAAATTAATTAAATCTATGGGTGAAAAGTGTAAAATTTCAATTAGAAATATTAGAAGAGAAGCTAACGATGATTTAAAAAGCTTAGTTAAAGACAAAGCAATTAGTGAAGATGATGAAAAAATAAATGAGAAATTAGTACAAACATTTACTGATGAGCACATTAAAATTATAGATACTAAAGTTGAAGCTAAAGAAAAAGAAATAATGACCATATGAACCCAGTTAAACATGTTGCCATCATCATGGATGGAAACGGTAGATGGGGAGTTAAGCACAAACAATCAAGAAATGCAGGTCATAGAGCTGGTTTAAATACAGTTGATCTAATTATCAATCATTGTATTAACCATAAAATTGAGTTTTTAACTCTTTATACTTTTTCCTCAGAAAATTGGAAAAGACCTAAAACTGAAATTACTTTTTTATTCAAATTATTAGAAAACTTTTTACAAAAAAAGATTAATAAGATTATTGAAAAGGATATTAAGCTTAAGTTCATAGGTGAATTAAATAAATTACCAACAAAACTTCAAAAATTAATAAAACTAACAGAAAAGAAAACTTTTGATAAAAAAACATTGCAAGTTAATATTGCCTTAAACTACGGTTCGAAAATTGAATTAATTAATACTATAAAAAAGATTAAACAAAAAAAAATTACAATAAATGAAAAAAATATAGACAATAATCTTTATACAAAACATCTTCCAAATCCTGATTTATTAATAAGAACAGGAGATACTCATAGACTAAGCAATTTTTTGCTTTGGCAATTATCTTATACTGAGATATTTTTTGAAAAAAAATTGTGGCCTGACTTTACGAGTAAAGATTTTAATAAAATTATAAATAAATTTAAAAATGTTAAAAGAAATTTTGGATCAATATAATGAACTCAAATATTAAAAAAAGAATTTTAACTTCAATACCTCTTATTGCTCTTTTAATAGGAATGTTTCTTTACTCGTATATAATGATAATTTCTTTAATCATTATAGCAATAATCTCATGGATTGAGTTTTACGCATTAATATCAAAAATTTTAAAAAAGAATATTTTAAAGGATAAATTTTTTAGATTTATTTGTAAATTTTTATCTTTATTTTATTTATCAGGATTAGTTTATTTAATTTTTGCTATAGAATCTGAGTATTCTAATCTTAAAATTTATCTTTTATATTCTGTCTTGGTTTCAATACTGTCTGATATAGGAGGGCTTGTTTGTGGAAAAATATTTAAGGGTAAAAAACTAACTAAAATCAGTCCGAATAAAACAATTTCTGGATCAATTGGTTCTTTTATTTTTTCTATGTTGCCAATACCCTTCTTTTATAAAACTCAAATCGATGATCCTTTATTAAATCTTTTTTTAATTACAATTTTTATATCGTTAATTTCCCAATTAGGAGATCTATTTATTTCATTTTTAAAACGTAAAGCAAAAGTCAAAGACACTAGCGATCTACTACCTGGTCATGGAGGTGTTTTAGACAGAATAGATGGTATAATTTTTGCAATTCCACTTGGGATTTTTTTGTTTATAGTTATTTAATATGAAAAAAATTGCAATTTTTGGATCAACAGGATCTATTGGTTCATCATTATTAAAGATTATTAAAGATGACCCAAAAAACTTTAAAATTGAATTACTTACAGCAAATAAAAATTATAAAAAATTAATAAAACAAGTTAAGTTTTTTAATGTTAAAAATATAGTTGTTACTGATTATAATTCTTTTTTAGTTGCAACTAAACTTTTAAAAAATACTAAAGTAAAAGTTTTTAAAGACTTCGATTCATTAAACAAAATTTTTAAAGTAAATAATAGAATTGATTATTCAATGTGTGCAATTTCAGGATTTCAAGGATTAAAACCAACTTTAGATATTATTAAATTTACTAAAACTATCGTAATTGCAAATAAAGAATCCATTATTTGTGGATGGAATTTGATTAAAAAGGATTTAAAAAAATATAAAACATATTTTATACCAGTAGATTCTGAACATTTTTCAATTTGGTCGTTATTAGATAATAATAAAAAAAATAATTTTGAAAAAATTTATATAACAGCTTCAGGGGGTCCTTTTAGAAAATTACCATTAAAAAAATTTAAGAATATTTCCATTAAAGATGCATTAAAACATCCCAATTGGTCAATGGGAAAAAAAATTACAATTGATTCTGCTACTATGATGAATAAGGTTTTTGAAATTATTGAAGCAAAAAAGATCTTTGACTTAAATTATAAACAACTTGAAATATTAACTCACCCAAAGTCATACTTACACGCAATAGTAAAGTTCAATAATGGTTTATCTAAACTGTTAGTTCATGATACCAATATGACTATCCCAATATTTAATTCCATTTATTTTAATACTAAAAAAAAACTCAAATCTAAAAATATTGATATAAAAGCGTTAAACAATCTAAATCTTAAAAAAATTGATAATATTAGATTTCCAGTAATTAAAATTCTAGATAATTTGAGTAATGAAGATTCTTTATTTGAGACTATAATTGTTAGTGCTAATGACAAATTAGTGAAACTTTTTTTAAATAATAAGATTAAATTTACTGATATATCAAATATACTGATAAAAATTTGTAGTATTGCTGAATTCAAGAAATTTAAGTCAATAAAGCCTAGAAATATTAAAGAAATTCAACATTTAAGTCATTATGTAAGTTTAAAAATTGACACCATGAGTGTATAAACTGGCTATGTTCAAGTTTATTATTCAATTAATTTTATTCTCTTTTTTTTTAATTTTTTCTTCTTATTCAAAAAATTATGAAAAAATCATTATTAATGGTAATGAGCGAATCTCGAACGAAACAATATTAGTTTTTTCAGAAATTCAAGATAGCAAAGCTTTAGACGAAAATTCAATAAATGAAATTTTAAAGAAATTATATAACTCTGGTTTTTTCAAAGATGTTATAGTTAAAATTGAAAACAATAATCTATTTATAGAAGTATTAGAAAATCCAATAATTCAAACAGTTTTCATTGAGGGAATTAAAAGAAAGAAAACTGAAGAATCTTTATATGAAATTTTATCTTTAAAAAATAGATCCTCTTATAATTCAACTTTAATTAAAAAAGATGAAGTAGCTATATTAAGTTTTCTTAAAAATGATGGTTATTACTTTTCTAATGTTACTTCTTCTTATCAAGATTTAGGTGATAATAAAATTGAGCTTCTCTACCAAATTGATCTTGGCGAAAAATCTAAAATTTCAAAAATTTCATTTGTTGGTGATAAAAAATTTAAAGACAGCACATTAAGAAATATAATTATTAGTGAAGAGTACAAATTTTGGAAGTTTCTTTCGGGCAAAAAATACCTGAATGAGAATTTGATTAATTTTGATAAAAGATTATTAAATAATTTTTATAAAAATAAAGGTTTTTTCAATGTTATAATAAATTCATCTTTTGCTAACTATCTTGGTGATGATAAATTTGAAATAATTTATAATATTTCATCTGGTGAAAAATTTTATTTTAATGAATTTGATCTTAATCTTCCTATTGACTATGAGCGAGCTAATTTTCAACAATTAGATAAAATTTTTAAAGAACTTAAAGGAGAAAATTATTCCCTTAACTCTATTGATAAAATTTTAAAAGAAATTGATAAAATTATTTTAAATAAACAATTTGAGTTTCTAAAATCCACAGTGAAAGAGAATATAGAAAATAATTTAATCAATCTTACATTTGATATTGGTGAGTCAGAAAAATTCTATGTCGAAAAAATTAATATACTAGGTAATAATATCACTCGTGAACAAGTGATACGAAATAACTTTATGGTTGATGAGGGTGATGCTTTCAATGAGTTACTTCAAACTAGAACTTTAAATAATTTAAAGGGACTTAATTTTTTCAGTAAAGTTGAATCAGAAGTTTTAGATGTCGAGAATGAAAACAAAAAAATAATTAATATTACCGTTCAAGAGAAACCCACAGGCGAAATTATGGCAGGTGCTGGTGTTGGTACTGGTGGTGGAAGTGTTGCTTTTGGTATATCAGAAAATAATTATCTTGGTAGAGGTATAGAGTTTTCATCTGACGTTTCAGTCAGTGATGAAAGCCTAAAAGGAATTATTTCAATTAATAACCCAAACTACAAAGGTTCTAACAGATCATTAAACACATCATTGGAAAGTACGATCACTGATAGACTTATAAATTTTGGATATAAATCAAAGAAAACTGGATTTTCTGTTGGAAGTGGTTTTGAATTTTATGATGATCTATACTGGAATACAGGAGTTTCTTCTTATGCTGAAAAACTAGACACAGATAGCACTGCTTCTGCTAGCATGAAAAAACAAGAAGGTTCATATTTTGATGCTTTTTTTAATCATACTTTTATTTATGATAAAAGAAATCAAAAATACAAAACCTCAGATGGTTATATTAGCAGGTTCACTCAAAATATCCCTTTAATAAGTGAAAGTTATACTTTAACTAATTCCTATGATTATAAAATCTATAATGAATGGCTAGATGAAAATGTTTTTTCCATTGGTTTTTTTGCCAAAACTTCAAATTCTTTAAGTGGTAAAAATATTAAACTTTCTGATAGGCTTTATTTACCAGCAAGTAAATTAAGAGGCTTTGAATCTGGAAAAGTTGGTCCAAAAGATGGCTCCGATTATATTGGTGGAAATTATGCAGCCTCAATAAATATAGCATCAAGTGTTTCTCAAATATTACCAAATTCAGAAAATACCAGTTTTTCTATTTTTTTTGATGCAGCAAATGTTTGGGGTGTAGACTATAGTGCATCTTTAAGCGATGAAAATAAAATTAGATCATCTGTTGGTATAGCTGTAGATTTCTTTACACCAGTGGGTCCTCTAAATTTTTCTTTATCTGAACCAATCACTAAAGGTAAAAATGATATAACTGAATCTTTCAGGTTTAATTTAGGTACTACTTTTTAATGAAAATAATACTTTTATCAATTTTAGTTATTTTTTTTTCTTTTACAAATCAAGCTTTTTCTGAACCAAAAATAGCATTCATAGATATGGATAAAGTTATTTCAACATCTAAAGCAGGTTCTTCAATTTTAAAACAACTAACTGATCTTGATAATAAGAATTTACAATTTTTAAAAAAAGAGGGAAAAAAATTTAAAGAAAAAGAAACAAAATTGATTTCTCAAAAAAATATTATTTCTGAAGCTGATTTTCAAAAAAAAGTTAATGAATTAAAATCTGAAATTAAAAACTACAATCAAAATAGAGATAAAATGATTAATGAGTTTAATAGATTAAAAATTGACAATACTAATAATCTTTTAAAATTAATTAACCCAATTTTACTTAAATTCTCAGATGATAAAGAAATATCTATTGTTTTACAAAAAAAAGATTTAGTTGTTGCTAAAACAGAGCTGGACATTACAGAGGATATTATTAAAATTGTAAATGCTGAGATTAAAGAGCTCAAAATTAAATAAATGACAAAAGAAAATCTTAATAAAAAACAAATTGCCAATTTACTTCCCCATAGGGAACCAATGCTCCTAATTGACGAGCTGTATAATATAGAAAAATTGTCTTCAGCTACCGCGATTGTTTACGTTAAAAAAGATAGTTTTTTTGTGCAAGGTCATTTCCCTGATAATCCCGTTATGCCAGGTGTTCTAATAGTAGAAGCTTTTGGTCAGGCTGCTGCAGCACTAACGGCCCATGGTTTAGATAAAGAAACATATGATAACAAATTAGTTTTTTTAATGGGTATAGAAAAAGCAAGATTTAGAAATCCTGTAATACCTGATTGTAAATTAGAATTAAAAATTCAAGCGATTAGAACACATGGTAGGGTTTGGAAGTACAAAGGTGAGGCCTTTGTTGATGGAAAAAAAATGGCTGATGCTCAATGGTCTGCTACAATTGTTGACAAGAAATAATCAGCAACAAATCTTGATAACACAGCTTAATTAGCTTTGGTAAAAAGGATATGTGATTAATCCTTTTTTTAGAAATAATGGTCCTTTTAAAATTTCAGATATTTTACAGTTAATAAATCTTGATGACCTTAATATTGATAATAATCAAGAAATTATTGATATTAAAGATTTATTTACATCAAAAAAAAATGAAATTACTTTTTTTCATTCTAAAAAATATAAAGATATTGCAAAAAATACTAAAGCCTCTTTTTGTTTAACAACTGAGATTTTAAAAGAAGAATTACCAAAAAGCTGCACACCATTAATAGTTGAGAATGTTTTGGTTTCAACCTCTAAAGTTACATCAAAATTTTATCCTAGTTCAATTAATGATAACTTTGACTATACAGCTAGAGATATAACTGAAACAAAATTTAAAGATAAAGTACAATGTGGAAAAAATGTTTTAATTGGTGACAATGTTTCCCTTGGATCTAATTGTTTAATTGGACATAACACTATAATTGAACAGAATGTTTCAATTGGCGACAACTGCTCAATAGGATCAAATGTTATTATAAGAAATACATTAATTAACAATAACGTTACAATTTTAGATAATTGCGTTATTGGTAAGCATGGGTTTGGTTTTTTTCCTATTAATGAAAAAAATTTAAGATATCCACATATTGGAATTGTAATAATTGGTGAAAATTCTGAAATCGGGTGTGGTTGCACTATTGATAGAGGCTCTATGTCAAATACTATGATTGGAAAAAATTCATTTTTAGATAATCAAATTCATATTGCTCATAATGTTAAAATTGGTGAAAATTCGATTATAGCAGGACAAGTAGGAATTGCTGGTAGCTCTATCCTTGGTAACAACGTTCGAATTGGTGGACAAGCTGGTATTTCTGGTCATTTAACTATTGGTAATAATGTTGAAATAGCTGGTGGTAGTGGTGTGATAAAAAATATTTCAGATAATTCTAAAGTAATGGGGTATCCAGCAAAAAATATTAGAGATTTTTTAAAAGATAATAAATGATTCATAAAACAGCAATTATAAATCCTAAAGCAAAAATTAGTACCAATGCTAGTATTGGAGCTTACTCTATAATAGGCCCTAATGTTGAGGTAGGAGAAAATTCTGTAATACAATCACATGTAAGTATCGTTGGAAATACCAAAATTGGAAATAACAATAAGATTTATTCATTTGCGTCAATTGGAAATGATCCTCAAGATTTAAAATTTAATGGTGAACAAACGAAGCTTGAAATAGGTGATAATAATAAAATTAGAGAATATGTAACTATTAACCCTGGTACTGCAGGTGGGGGTGGATTAACTAAGGTTGGAAATAACTGTTTATTTATGGTCTCTTCGCACATAGCACACGATTGTTTGGTAGAAGATAATGTTATTTTAGCAAACAATGTTCCTTTAGGGGGGCATGCACATATAGAAAATAATGTTATAATTGGAGGTAATTCGGCTGTACAGCAGTTCACCAGAGTTGGAAGATCAGCGATGATTGGAGGAATGTGTGGTGTTGTAAGGGATGTCATACCGTATGGGATAGCCCATGGTAACCGAAGCGTTCTACAAGGATTAAATTTAATAGGCTTAAGAAGAAAAAATATTCCAAATAAACAAATTATGAATTTAAGTGAAGCATATAAAGAAATCTTTAAGGATGAAAACTTAACTCAAAATTTGATTAATTTAGATAAAGACTTTAAAAAAAATGAGCTTGTATTAGAGGTAGTGAATTTTTTAGAGAAAGATAAAAAAAGACCTATTTGCACACCATATTCAAAATAAAATGATTGGATTATTTTTAGGAGATACTGATTTTTCAGAAACTATCCTTAAAAAAGTAAAAAAATTAAATAAAAAATATTTTATTATTGATTTATCAAATAAGAATAAATTTAAAAATGACAGTAACTCTCATCGAATAAGCATTGGTAAGTTTGGAAAAATAATACGTTTGATTAAAGAAAAAAAATCAAAAAAAGTTTTATTTGCAGGCAAAATTGCAAAACCAAAATTTTCAACATTAAGATTAGACCTTAAAGGTGTCTATTATATGCCTAGTATCATTAGAGCAGCAAAATTAGGTGATGCAGCAATTATTAAAGCTATAATAAAAATTTTAGAAAATGAAAATATAAAAGTTATTAGTTCTATCTTTTTTAATCCTGAACTAGCTCTTAAAAGTGGAAATTATACTAAATTTAAGCCTAATAAGAGTGATATTAATTCTATTAAAAAAGGAATTATTTACTTTAATAAATTAAATAGTTTAGATCACGTTCAAGCAATCATTGTTAAAGATAACGCTATTTTAGTAATTGAAGATCAACAGGGAACAAGGAAAATGCTATCAAGATTAAAGAAAAAATCAGAAGGAATATTGATTAAGTTACCCAAAAAAAAACAAGATCTAAGAGTGGATTTACCCACCATTGGTCTCCAAACTTTAAAAGATTGTAAAAAATATGGCTTAAAAGGAATAGTTTTAAAGTCTAAAAAGAATATATTCTTAGACAAAGCTAAATGCATAAGTTTTGCTAATAAAAATAAGATCTTTATTAAAATTATATGAAAAAAATTTTTGTTTTAACGGGAGAACCCTCTGGTGATAAATTGGCCTCAACTGTCATATCAAAACTTAAGATAAATAATCCAGATATTGATTATTTGTCGGTAGGTGGAACACATATTAAAAAATTAGGAATTCAATCTATTTTTGACCTAAAAGACATTACATACCTTGGTTTTACTAGTGTGCTATTTAATATCTTTAAGATTAAAAAAAAAATTAACAAAACTGTTGATGAAATAATAAAATTTAATCCTGATATTCTGTTTAGTGTTGATAGTCCTGATTTTACATTAAGTGTTGCTGAAAAAGTTAAAAATTTTAACAACAACATCAAGACAATCCATTATGTTGCTCCTCAGGTATGGGTTTGGAGAAAAAATAGAGTTAAAAAAATTAAAAGGTTTATTGATCATATGCTTTTATTATTTAATTTTGAAAAAAAATATTTTGATGAAGAAAATATTAAAAATACTTTTGTGGGCCATCCCTTAATTGAAAAAAAAGACAATGTAATAACAACATTAGATAATTTAATCTCTAAAGATAAAAAAATTATATCTTTGTTTCCAGGAAGTAGAAAATCAGAAGTAAATGTTCTTTTGCCAATATTATTAAACTTTATTAAATTGATGAACAAAAAAAATCTTGATTATTCATTTATCTTTCATGCAACAGATGAAAATAAAGAATTTATAATCGATAAGGTAAAAAATACTTATTCAAATAATATAGATGTTATTTCAGATGAAAATATAAAAGATCATGTTTTATCTAATTCAATCTTTGCAGTCTCTAAATCTGGAACAATTTCACTTCAAATTTCTAGCGCCAATATTCCTTCAATAATTATTTACAAATTAAGTTTTATAAATTTTATGATATTTAAATTATTGGTTAATGTTAAGTTTGCAAATATTATTAATATTATTAATGACAAAGAGGTAATTCCTGAATTATTACAAAAAGAATGCAATGCAGAAGAAATATATAAAACTGTTACATATTTTCTTAAAAATCCAGAATTGATTGAAAAGCAATTAATTGATTGTAAAAAGACTTTAGAAGGAATTAAATCAAAGTCTTCTTCATCCAGTGAAGCAGCTTTAATATTAAATAATTATCTTATTTCCTAATCTTTTTTCTACTTCTTCTTTCCCTAAGGAAATTATTATGTCATACAAACCAGGTCCAAATTTTGATCCTGTTAAAGCAACTCTTAAGGGTTGACCAACACCTTTAAAATTAGTTTCATATTTTTTTATTAAATCATTAACTATTGCCTCTAGGGTTTCTTTATCCAAAGTATTTATTGAAATTAGGTTTTCTTTAAACTCTTTGATGATACTTTTTGCTTTATCATCAATTAATTCTAAATCTTTATCTTCAAATTTTACATCATCAAAAATTACATATTTAGCGTTATTGAATATATCCTCTAATGTTTTTGCTTTATTCTTAAGAAAAGTTAATGAAGGCTTAATCTTAGTTTCTTTTTCAGGTTTAATCTTTTCTTTATAAATTTCACAATATTTGACAAGATGATCATAAAGTTCATTTTCATCAATAGTTTTAATATAATGCTCATTCATTGATAATATTCTGCTCATATCAAGTTTTGATGGAGATTTACCAATTCCTTCTAAATTAAAGTGTTGAATGCTTTCTTCTAGTGTAAATATTTCTTTATCTTTATAAGACCAGCCTAACCTTAATAAGTAATTTCTTAAAGCATCAGGCATTATTCCTATTTTAGAGTAATCATCTAATGTCGATGCATTATCTCTTTTTGATAGTTTTTTCCCTTCAATAGTATGTATCAATGGAATATGTGCAAATAAAGGAACTTGCCAATTCATAGCCAAATATATTTGCATCTGTTTGAATGTATTAATTTTATGATCGTCACCCCTAATTATATGAGTCATATTCATCTGATGATCATCTACAGTCGCTGAAAGATTATATGTTGGTGTTCCATCATTTCTTAAAATTATAAAATCTTCTATTGTAATATTTTCTATTTCAACATCTCCTTGCACCAAATCTTTTAGTATTGAAGTTCCTTCAATTTTACTCTTAAATCTAATTACTGGTTTGATATCTTTAGGAGCATCTGATTCTGGAAGATCCCTCCATTTTCTATTGTATACATAGGGAAGTTTTTTTTGTCTTGCTCTTTTTTTTTGCTCTTCTATTTCTTCACTTGAACAATAACATTTATAGGCATGTCCATTTTTAAGTAGTTCATTTGCCACATTTATATGATCATCAATTTTTGTTGATTGAATATATTCATCACCATCATGTTCAATACCAATCCACTTTAAAGACTTAATAATTTGAATCTTGTGTTCATCTTTAGATCTTTCTTTATCAGTATCTTCAATTCTAAGATGAAAAGTTCCTTTTTGATTTTTTGAATACAGCCAATTAAATAAAGCAGTTCTTACACCACCAATATGTAAGGCTCCAGTAGGTGAGGGAGCAAATCTTGTTGCTACTTTTGACATCAATGATTTTTAGACTATTTTCTTAGAAGTTTCTATATAAAGATACTAGAACCCCTTGAACTTTTACCCTATCTGGACCAAATATCTTAGTTTCATAGTTTCTATTGGCACTTTCAAGTGCTACAGTTTTTCCTTTTCTTCTAATTCTTTTTAACATTGCTTCATGATCATCTATTAAAGCTACTATAATTTTACCATTATCTGCAGTATCAGATCTTTTTATGATAACGGTATCACCCTCGTTAATACCAGCTTCAATCATTGAGTCACCCTGAACTTTTAGACCAAAATATTGACCATTTTTTTCAAGATTACTTGGAAGAGGTATTCGTGAAACTTCATTTTGTATAGCCTCAACAGGTGTTCCTGCAGCTATACTACCTAGCACAGGTATTTCCATTTCATTTAAGTTAGCATTTTCTGTATCAAGACCACCCTTTATAACACTAGGTGAAAAGCTATTGTAAATATCATTAGCAGAAGCTGTTTCAGGAAGTTTTATAACTTCTAAAGCTCTCGCTTTATGTGCCAACCTTCTAATAAAACCTCTTTCTTCTAAAGCACTTATTAATCTGTGAATTCCTGATTTAGACTTTAAATTTAAAGAATCTTTCATTTCTTCGTATGAAGGAGATACACCTGAGGCTCTCAACTTTTTGTTGATGAATAAAAGCAGGTTTTTTTGTTTTTTAGTTAGCATAAGAACAAATAAAGTACAAAATCTGTTCTACAAGTGTTCTTCTAATTCAGCAATAGCTAAAAACTGTTTAAAATAGGGTTTTATTTGACTAGAGAACCGAAAAAATAGAATTTTTATTTAAATTTTTTAAAAGTGATTCACCAATTAAAAAAGTTTTTATTTCTGTTTTGTTCTCTAAAGAAAGAAGTTCTTCCTTTGTTTTAATCCCACTTTCAGAAATTAAAGGAGAGGAGTGATTACTTAAAACGTTATAGATATCATAAGTTGTATTAAGGTCTGTTTTTAAAGTTTTAAGATTTCTATTATTTATTCCAATTAACGCCTCCTTAAAGTTAAGAGCTTTCTTGGCTTCTTCAACTGTATGTACTTCAACAATTATTGACATATTAAATTTTAGAGCTTCTTCGTATAATTCATTAGCAAGGTCATCAGAGACACCAGCCAATATAATTAATATTGCATCTGCACCATAACTTTTTGCAAGAGGCACTTGAAACTTATCAATAAAAAAATCCTTACAAAGAACGGGTAAGTTTATTTTTTCTTTTACTTTACTAATGTCACTTAGGTTTCCCAAAAAGAAATCTCCTTCAGTAAGGATTGATAAACATGTTGCTTTATTGTTATCATAGATTTTTGCTATTTCTATAGGGTTATAGTCATCAATTATAACACCAGCAGACGGGCTTGCTTTTTTAATTTCTGCAATTAGAGAGATTTTATTATTATCAATATTGTTTTGAATTTTATCTTTAAAGTTAATAAATGATTTATTTTGACCTATTTGTTCATTTAAAGCATTTAATGAAATTGATTTTTTTAATAAATCAACTTTTTCAATTTTTTTTTTAATAATTTCTTTTAATACATCTTTAGACATTTTGAATTTCCTTTAAGTCATTGTATGTTTTTCCAGACAAAATATGTGTTCTTGCTTCATTATATGCATCAATAAAGATTGAATGTTTTTCTGAAACAATAAGGCCTGCTGCAGTATTTAAACAAACAGCTTTTGAAAAATCGTTATCCTCACCTTTAAATATATCTAGTATTTTATTTGCGTTAAATTTTGCATCATCACCAAGTAAATCTTCAAATTTATTTGCAGCAATATTTAGTTTTATAGGGTCAATTAATATTTCAGAAATTTTACCATCTTTTAATTGAACTACATTAGTTTTTGAATAGGGTGATATTTCATCCAATCCATCTTCACTATTTACAATCCAGGCAAATTTAATGTTTAAATTATTCAAAGCATTAGCAAAAATTTTTAATAGCTTTTTATCAAAAACACCAACTACTTGTCTGTCAACTAGGGCAGGGCTACTCAAAGGACCAATCATATTAAAGATTGTTCTTTTGCCTATTTTCTTTCTAGTAGGCCCAACAAATTTCATTGCACTGTGATAATTTGGTGCAAACATAAAACCAAAATTATTTTTTTTAATTTGTTCTTCAATATCTTTTGGTTCTAAATCTATTTTTATCTTTAAAGCTTCTAAAACGTCACCAGACCCACATTTAGAGGAAACAGCCTTATTACCGTGTTTTGCCACTTTAATACCCATACTAGATAGAAGTAGCGCTGAAGCTGTGGAGATATTAAGTGTATTCATGCCGTCTCCACCTGTTCCACAAGTATCAATACAATCATTAACATTAACTCTTTTAGATTTATTTCTTAGCACGTAAACCCCTCCAGCAATTTCATCTGAGATCTCACCTTTAGCTGAAAGTAGAGTTAAAAAATCAAATATTTCATCATCTGATGCTTTACCGTCCATTAGTATTTCAAAAGCATTTTTGCTTTCAGCAAATGATAAATCTTGATTATTTCTTAATT
>Ga0209223_10003307_pt1 | contig 15414 bp, 10 predicted proteins | sample COG_06_FD_184750 | JGI IMG/M metagenome (GOLD analysis project Ga0209223, IMG submission 184750) | Pelagic Microbial community sample from North Sea - COGITO 998_met_06 (SPAdes) (version 2) | ecosystem: Environmental > Aquatic > Marine > Neritic zone/Coastal water | place: Helgoland, sampling...
GGCGCGGCGTGTAAAGGCCAGGCGAATTGCCGTGAGGGACAGCGCAATAATTAATATGCCGCTGGAAAAATTCGCCACGTACTGCCAATTGGTCTCGCCATTTTCCTGACGCACAAACCAAAATAGATCAGCGAATACAAGGTTGCTGTAGAACAATGCGGCAAGGCCGAGAGTTTTTTTCATGATACCCATCAAGTGCATGTAAGTTGTCGCGAGGAACGCAGTACCGTCATTATAACGCTGAAATGGTAGTTGTCAGTCATCACTATGCGGAGTCGTCTTTTATTAATCAAGTGCTACTTATTCGACGATCTATTCTGGGGGATTGCTGCAAGTCCGAACCCCCTAAAGTCGACGCTTCCAGCGGTAAACCTGACAAGGTCAAAAGGCGTGACCAACTTGTCTGCTTGGACAGCGGGGTTCGCCACCGACTCCGAAATTAGTCTATGTTTACTTGAGGGAGGGCCTGTTCATAAAAGCTGTACGACAGGCTTATTAGTATTACCGATACAGACTTATCGCAGGCACCAAGGAATGGCCGACCAAAAGCATCGCGGCAAACCGCCGCAGACCAAAACCAACATCAGTGCCGAGCAAAAAGAAATGATCGGCATTTACAGTGGACTGCGCACCTCATTAATGCGCTTTGCCTACCGCTACTTTAAAACCCCGCAAGAGATTGAAGATGTGGTGCAAGAGGCCTTTGTTAAGGTCATAGAAGCTAAACAGCATCGCGAAATTCTGCACCCCAAATCCTATATGTATCAAACCGTCAAAAACCTCGCCCTCAACCGCCTGACCAAAAGTGACTACCGGCTCACAGATGCACTAGGGGATACAGACGCCGAATTGGTCTCACAGGTAACGCCGACTATGGAACAGCAGTTTGAATCGCGACAGCGCTTTGAATTGTTCTGTCGTGCAGTGCGACAACTGCCGATCAAATGTCAGCGTGTGTACATATTGCGACGAGTCTATGGCTACTCGCAAAAAGAGATTGCCGAGCAGATGGACATCAGCATTAAAACCGTTGAAGCCCACCTAACCAAAGCCATTGTTCGCTGCACCGACTATATGGATAAAGAGGATCAACAGGACGAGCAGGAACCCTTGGCGACGCAATCAACTCAATCGGGGGGGAACCACGACGGGCATTATCATGGATACCCAAAGAGCTGACAACAGCAGCAAGATTACAGAGTTTCGACATAGAGCTTCAATCAAAGAAGAGGCGGGCGTCTGGATTGTAAAAATGGACCAGGGCCCACTTAGCTCCGAGCAGACAGCAGAACTGCAGCAGTGGATAGCCAAAAGCGACTTCCACCGCAACTACCTGCACCAGCTAGCCCACAACTGGGATTCCATGGGCATACTGCAAGAACTTGCCGCACTCTTCCCCATACAGCCAACAGCCGTCATGCCAGCGAAGGCTGGCATCTTCCAACCCTCAACCATAAAAACCTGGCTACAAAACCTAATAGCCCAACTAAAACAGCCCAAAGCCTGGGCCCCAACCCTAGCCACCTTTGCCTTAGTAGCCATACTGATCAACAACCAACAACCCAACCACTTTGAAACCGACATTGGCCAGCAAGCCAACTACCAACTATCCGATGGCACCCACATCACCCTCAACACCAACAGCGCACTCAAAGTAGATTACAGCCAAGATCGCCGGCGCATTTATTTACTTCGCGGTGAAGCCCATTTTGACGTAGCCAAAAACCCCCAGCGCCCCTTCATGGTCTATGCCGGTGAAGGCATGGTCTGGGCCGTAGGCACCGCCTTTAATGTGCGCTACCTCAATGCAGGCAATCTCGAAGGCAATCACGCAGGCACTCTAGTAGACACGCTAATAGGCACCAGCATCGACGTCACCGTCACCGAAGGCACCGTCAAAATCTTTGCCGATATCGAACCCGATAAAAACACCAACCTAAATATTAACAATGCGCAGAACTCGCCAACCGATCATGAACAACTAGTGCATGCCGGAAAATCAGTCCAGTACAGCAAAGTGATCAACGCCACACAGACAACACCAGCCCAGGTGCTAGAACAAAAACTCGCCTGGCAGCACGGCGCCTTAATCTTTAAAGGCGAAACCCTCGAACAGGCCATAAATGAAATTGCCCGCTACACCGATAAACAATTAATTATCACCGACCCGAGCATAAAAAATATTCGCGTAGGCGGCCATTACAAAACCGACAACATCAACAGCCTACTGGCCAGCCTCAGCCAGACTTTAGAGATCAAGCTAGAACAGAGAGGCTCACAACTCCACCTGTCAGCCATAGACTAGCCAATGGTCTCATTAAAGCCATAAACAAAAACCAAAAAAACCAAAAACAGACTAAGGGTAAATCATGCATCTCCGGTCTCTTATCTTCGTAACCCAGCAAAATTTCACAGCTCATTCTGTGAGCCAGGTTACACGTCGGGACAATATTGAGATGCATCACCGCCCGTCAAAACAGTGGTTTACACAGCTGCTTTTGACAGCCCTGATCAGTCTGCCGTTACCCGGCAACGCCAGTGACCCGCTCAATACAAAAGAGCCACCACAGGCATTGCCAGCAGTAACATTCAATATTCCCCGGCAAGCAGCCGATGACGCGCTGCCAGTGTTTGGACAACAGGCCAATGTCACAGTGATCTATCCCTTCAACAGGATTAAAGACCACCAGACTAACGCCCTACAAGGAGTGTACTCAGTACCCCATGCGGTAGCTGTGCTTCTTGCCGACACCGGCCTCGAAGGAGACTTCAGCGCAGAAGGTCATCTGGTAATTACTCAGGTTGATTTAAGTAAGGGGAAGAGAATGAATATCACAACAAAGAAAAGTTTATTAGCAACGATGGTAGGACTGTTTGCAGCCACAGGTGGATTGCAGCAGGCTTATGGGCAGGATGGTGAGGAGGCTACGGCGCAGGAAAGACTTGATGAAATTATTGTCACGGCGACAAAAAGGGAGGTCAACTTGCAAGAAACCGCTTTGTCCATCACTGCGGTGACAGGTGAAGAGCTGGAGAATTTGGGTGTTGTTGCATTGGGAGAATTTGTTGAAAACATACCTGGTGCATCATTGATTAATCAAGGTCCAGGTAAACGTCAAGTAGTGCTGCGTGGCGTGACGACTTCATCCTTTGAAGGCGGTCGAGCGACTACTGGAACCTATCTCAATGATTTCCCCTTAGTTGGCGGCTCCGCTGATATGCGATTGGTCGATATCGATAGAGTAGAGGTCCTCAAAGGTCCTCAAGGCACTTTATACGGAAAAAGTGCGATGGGGGGGATTGTTCGTTATATTACAAATAAACCGGACACAGGCAATTACTCAGGCGGAATAACATTATACGCATCCGATATAGAGGAGGGTGGCAGTAGTGTTGGAGGGCATGCATATCTTAATGTGCCCCTCAGCGAATCCCTTGCCGCAAGAACGGTTCTCTATCGTTACGATAATGCCGGTTTCATCGATAATGTAGGAACCGATAGCAAAGACGTCAATACGGAAGAAACTTCCGGTGGACGGTTGGCGCTGCGTTGGGATGTGTCAGATACAGCGAGTGTTGATTTCGAGTATCACTCTCAAGCTATGCGCTCCGGCGGTGCCACCGGGTTAGGCACCCAATCGATATCCTCGACGTATTCCCCGACTCCCCATGACGGATTCAACCCATTTGCCCCTCCAAATAATCTGCTTGCTCCCGACTTGTCGGACCCGTCTTACTTTAACACGACGAATGGCTCAAATTCCTTTGACGTCGAAGCGCTTAATTTAAATGTTGAGATGGAGTTTGATCCATACACTGTCAATCTAATGCTTTCAAATAAACAGATTTTATGGGGTAGTGAATCTGATAGCTCTCCGTATGTGTTTGTTTACGATGGAATAACGCATTTTGACAAGGTTGAAAAGGGTAAGCTGGACGGTGAGTCCATAGAGTTACGCTTTGTATCAAAAACCGGAGGTTTTATTGATTGGATTGCGGGTATTTGGTACGAGAGTGAAGAGGGTGGTTTTAAAAGGAAAACGATAGGTTCTACCCCAACGGATCTACTTTTATTTGGATTTTTCCCGTCGATTGATGGAGATGTAGGTGAGGATTCTATTGATCGCTGGAAGATAGAAGAAACAGCGATCTATGGGGAAGTGGGGCTCAATTTGACGGAAAAGACTCGGCTCTCTCTAGGGTATCGTCGTTCAGATGTATTGTCAGATTCGGAACTCTTGAAAGCGGCTGGTACTTTTGATGCCTTAGTGGGTTTACCTAGTCAAGTCGGTATTGACGAAGTCGTGCAAGAAGATGTGAATACGTATAAGGCGAACTTGGAGCATCGATTTAGTGATCGTGTTTTCGTCTATGCGACGGCTTCTTCGGGGTATCGGGTAGGCGGATTTAATCGGGGCGGTTTACTTGCAAATCGTTCCACTTATAAGTCAGATACCCTGTGGAATTACGAATTGGGTTTGAAGTCCTCTTGGCTCAATGATCGTCTAACGGCTAATACCTCAGTTTATGTCTTAAAGTGGGATGATATTCAATTAGCCGCATTTGATAATGATACTTTTGTGTACGGTACAGTGAACGTGGGAAGTGCACAGATAGAGGGTGTAGAAGCCGAGGTGCGTTACCGAGCAACTGAAAACCTTAGTTTAAGTATTAACTATGCCTACCTCGATGCTGTTTTGACTGAAGACTATTTTGGTGCCGATGATCCAACTATTATTACTGCAAAGAGTGGTGACCGACTTCCGGGTTCCCCCAAAAATTCCTACAGCCTATTTGTTGACTGGAGAGCCCCTCTTTCGGAAGAGATGACATTGTCATTCAATGCCACTTATCGCTATGTCGGATCCCGGCTTAATAGCTTAGGTGCCGGATTAGCTCCTAATGAGAGTTATGACTCTGTCAATGTAAAAGCTGGAATTGAGCACGAGAGTGGCTTTCAGGTGTCACTTTTTGCCAATAATTTGTTAGATGAGCGCGCCACAAATGCAAGCGCTTTGGTAGGTGTCATTACCTATACATTCGTTAATCAACCGAGGGTTTTCGGTTTAAACGTTGGATATAGTTTTTAGTCATTGTTAGTTAATCGAGAAAAAAGTGGCAAGAGTTCCTCCTTTGAGTACGATTGCCACTGCATAATTTTTTGCTCCCAACCGATTTATAGTTGGTTGAAAACCAGCCAAAAAACTATCCCCCCAAACATATGCGATTATGCCCGCTCAAACAAAGGAAATGTGGCCGGGAATCAAATTAATTACTCTGTCGAATGTCGGCATCCGATTAACAAAGGCGAGAAAAACGCCTAGTGATAAAGTAAGCATAATAATGAAATCTATATCAAATACGGATAACTCCATTGTATATTCATTTCCTGGCAAGGTAAGGTTTTTCTATGGTTTCGGATCCATCGCCGATGGTGGTATAAATATTATATTCGGCGTTTACCTACTATTTTACTTTACTCAGGTTAGAGGTTTGTCCGGCACGCTCGCCGGTTTAGCTATTTTTATTGCCCTTTTGGTGGATGCTATTACAGATCCCATAATGGGTTCAATTTCAGATAATTGTCAATCCCGCTGGGGCCGACGCCATCCTTTTATCTATGCATCTATCCTTCCGTTTGGAGCTTGCTTCTATTTACTATTTAATTCACCTCAGGGACTAAGTCAAAATCAACTTTTTGTGTGGATGGTGGCCTTTATGGTGGGTGTAAGAGTATCTTATACCTTTTATGCGATCCCGAGTTCCGCATTGGCCGCGGAGCTAACAGATGATTTTGATGAGCGTACCCGTATTGTTAGTTGGCGAATACTCTTTGGTTGGTTTGGCAGTGTTGTCCTGACTCAGATAGCTTTACGATACTATTTAGTTCCCAGTGTCGAGTTTTCTGATGGCCGATTTAATGAGAGTGCCTATGGCGAGCTAGCGTTAGTGTCTGCCTTGGCAATGATGCTGGCCGTTTTTGTTTGTGCGGCGGGAACCCATAGTCAGATTCCCAGGCTGAAGCAAGCGCCTGCAAAGACGCGATTCAGTCTTAAGCGCGTAATTTCCGAGCTGAAAGGCCCCTTCTCAAATCGCTCATTTATCGCGTTGGTTTTTGCCGCCCTATTTACGTCGGCAGGCGTGGGATATTCCACCGCGCTGACGTTTTACTTAGAAACTTATTTTTGGGAGCTCAGTACCCTTGAGCTTGCTCAATTTGTATACCCGGTGGGGCTTGCGACTTTGCTAGGGTTTACCGCTACCAGTCCATTGGTCGAACGTTTTGATAAAAAACAACTCGCAATTGTAACGGCCGTTATCTATCTGATTGTTGCTCCGCTTCCACTGTATCTTCGAATGTTGGGTTTAATGCCAGAAAATGGAGATCCCTGGCTGCTGCCCATCTTGATGTGCGCGGTCTTTGTTTCCTGCCTTCTGGTAGTGTCCAACAGTATAATCTTTGGGTCGATGTTTGTAGACGTCATCGATGAAAATGAACTTTTTACAGGTCTTCGACAGGAGGGGGTTTTTAATTCAGCTTTAGCCTTCGTGTTCAAATCTGTTTCTGGGGTAGGTGGATTTATGGCGGGTTTTGTATTGGATCTTGTCGCTTTCCCGAAAGATTTAGCACCTGGAGAAGTGCCGCCAGAGACCCTCGTCAAGTTAGCGCTTTCAGTTGGATTGGGTGCTACAGTGCTGACAATTCTTTCAGTAATATTTCTAACTAAGTACACAATTACCCGGGTACGCTATCACGAAATCTTGGCTGTATTGGCTGAACGCAGATTTTCGGTGTCGAATGCTAAAGGGTGCTTTTAGCGATATGGGGCAAATAAGGGGGGTGTACTGCTCTGGTTTTCATAGACAATTCCGTTCTATTCAATGGAGCTCGAGGGCTTAATCTATGAAACAGAGGCCTTCCGGTGTTATCTCAAAGACTGATACCTCGCCCCGAACAGGGATGATCTGTCGAGAACGAAGCACAGGTAATGCTATTTTTGGCATAAAATGCTGAATGTTTCGACGCATATCACCATTCATCAAAATCCAGCACTATGATCAACTGATCATTGGCGAAGAATCTGGAACGTCGGTTTAGCCTCCGAATATTCATACGGCTCTCATTTTCTTCGCTGAAATATCACTGATATTCTGCACTTATAAAAAGATTCCAAAGTATGTGTGTGAGACGGGATACACGTAAGAACGAACAGATGACCCGTCAAATGCCAGGTTATTATCATGAGTGATATTCGGCCCAAGGGTAATACGCATAGGGGATATACAGTGCTGAGCGCCTTAGAAAAACATCAATTAGCGCTCAAGCGGTTTATTTCCCGTTTTTTACACAATACCCAAGACATAGAGGATGTTGCGCAGGAAGCCTTTTTGAGGGCGTATAAAGCGGAGAGAAACACAGACATCCAGCAAGCCAAGTCCATCCTTTTTCGCATTGCAAAGAACGTAGCTATATCGCAGTTACGTCTTAAATCGCGCCAAATTACCGACTATATAGGAGATCAGACCAGCTCAGACGTCTTAGCCAGTGAGTGGACACTGTTTAATATCGAGCTGATGGGGTCAAAGTCTCAGGTCACCCCAAAATAACGCCATTTTTCACTAACCTTTTTGTCGATATAACAGATGCGAGAGTTGCATACAACGACAGTAGGCAGAATGATGTTGATACCTTTGAATTGCGACTTCAGTCTCGCGAGCAAGATACCTTTTTAGAGTGGACGGTGGGGCTATGGTATGAAAATAGTAATGCATGGAATGATTATGTTGCTGATGTAGATGGGCCGGATCTATTACTCTTCGGTTTTCTGCCTTTATCTGACGGACAAATCATTCAAGATGTCAGAACGACATTCGACGCGAGTGAAAAAGCGATTTATGCCGACCTCGCCCTTCACTTAGCTGACCAATGGGTGCTTAATTTGGGTTACAGGCGTTCAGATGTGGATACCAAATTTAGCGTTCTCAGGGCCGATGGTGTTTTTGATACGGTATTTCAGGGCCTTGATCAACGAATAGGGAACGACGAAAGTGTCCAGGAGTATGTAAACAGTTATCGAGTTAGTTTAGATTATTTCTTGAATGACGACATACTTCTGTATGCGACGGCCGCATCCGGATATCGCCTAGGTGGGTTTAATTCGGCATCAACTTTACACGATGCGAGCATATATGAATCTGATGCAATCTGGGATTATGAGCTGGGTGTAAAATCCGCTTGGATAGATGGTCGGTTAACGGTTAACGGTTCGTTATATCGCATTAACTGGGAGGACATCCAGTTGGGGATATTTGATTTTGGTGACTTCAGCTTACACACTAGAAATGTCGGGGAGGCTCATATTGAGGGGCTTGATCTGGAAGTGAAGTACTTTATTGACAGAGATTTAAGTATCGCCTTCAACTACGCTTTCACCGATGCCATTTTGGGTGTGGACTATCCCACAGGAAATGCATTTAAAGGTGATCGCCTGCCGGGTTCGAGTAGTGTATCTTCAAGCTTACCTTCAGAATCGGCGTCCGCTGTTCCTGCCCACTTAGGTTAAACCCCGCGGCTCGATATGCTAAGTAATTTTTCGGCAGTTACCATGTCTATGCCTAGACATTCACATTATAACAATGGATTTGGAGACAAATAAAATGCAGTTAATGACACCTCAGGGCAAGCTGATTGGAAGTGCCGTCGATAGCGCGCAGAACATCGTTCGATTTGCGGGTATTCCCTATGCCGTACCACCTGTCGGCAGCCGACGCTGGAAGTCCGCCGAGCCATCAGCACGCTGGGGTGGAGTTCGGGAAGCGACGTATTTTGGGCCCGCGAGCATACACCCTCCAGGCAGTGATTCTCAGGGTCTATATAGGAACCTTTTAGGGCTTCAAAGCGAGGATTGTTTATACTTGAATGTGTGGACACCCGAGCCTCAAGCTGAGGCAAAATTACCGGTGATGGTTTGGATTCACGGCGGGAGTTTAACCGGCGGTACGGGTTCCGCTTATGACGGCACAGCGTTGGCAAAAAAAGGGGTTGTAGTCGTAACGATCAATTACCGGCTGGGGATACTGGGTTACTTTGCACACCCGGAGCTGTCCGCCGAGTCACCTCATTCAGCCTCGGGCAATTACGGCACTAGTGACCAAATTCAGGCATTGCATTGGGTACGGGAAAATATCAGCGCTTATGGGGGAGACCCTGATAATGTCACGATATTTGGTGAGTCGGCGGGTTCGCTGAGCGTGAATCACTTAATGGCCAGCCCTCGGGCCAATGGCCTCTTTCATCGGGCCATTGGTCAAAGTGGCGGTAATTTTTTTCCCATGCCTCATTTGAAAGAGGCGTGTCGGGACGAACCCTCGGCCGAAGAGCGGGGGCATAAACTAGCCTCCGCGATTGGCAAGCCGTCGCTCGAAGAACTTAGGGAAATGACCGCGGTTGAACTGACCGAACAGGTCTGGAAGTCTGGCATGATTCCCTACGGCAGTATGGCCGTCGTGGATGGTTGGATTTTCCCCGAAACGGTGCGTGATGCATTCGCCAATGGTCGACAAGCCGATGTGCCCGTTATTGTCGGGTATACCTCAGACGAGGGCTCAGGCCTGGCAGATTACGGTGTTCTACCGCCCATACCGGAAACCCCACAACAGTATGAGGATCGTGTTGCTGCCTGTTATGGCGAACTGGCAAATGCTTATCTGGAAATTTACCCGGCGAATAGTCCTCAGGAATCGGTATTTTCCGCCTACCGTGATGGCATGTTCGGCTGGCAGATGGAGACCTGGGCGAAGCAAATGAAAACAGTCACCTCAAAGGCCTATCTCTACTATTTTTCCCATGTGCCGCCGGGTGCGGATCAAATGCGAACAACGCCAGACGGATCGATTATACGGCCGCTTGGTGCTTTTCATGCTGCGGATATTGCATATGGATTTAATAACGTTGGCCAGCCCGGCTGGAATCCCGCAACAAACGATGACTTCTCTGCGACGGAGGCAGACCGTGTATTAGCGGACACAATGTCTAATTACTGGGTCGCTTTCGCCAAAAATGGTGACCCAAAGGTTGCGGGTCAGCCAATGTGGCCGGCCTACACCGATGCGGACCGGCACTATATGGAGCTTAACGCGGGGGCGTCACCTCGTCGAGATCTTTTGCCCGGCGCATGGGACATCCAACAACGCAGTGCCGAGCAGCAGGCTTTGGAAGGGCAGTTTGGGGGATTTGATTCGGTGGCCTTGTGGGCCAGATTGGGGTAGCAATCTTCTTATGATGAGACATGGATTAAAAAGTGGATCTTCAAATGACAGTGAAACTATCGTTTCTACTCTCCGGAGATCCGGGTCAACAGATTTCGCGACCTGATCCAAGCGAGCTTAAGATTTGCCTTTAATCTCTTAGGGTGATATCCCCCACCAAGAAGGATAGGTGCGTAATAATTGATGAGAATGTTGATTTGAAGCTAAAAGAAGGAAGGGTCGAGCAAGAGAGGGTGACGTATTATATTGACAGTTTGCGCTGCCTTGGTTTTTTACCGCTACGTCAATAAAAATCAGTCGGTGCGAATGGATGAGGTCAAAACAGTTGTGTCTCAATAAAAGCCACTTGTCCGGAAAGGCTTGGCTTTACTGGGGCATGCGCCTGAAAGCACTTCCTAATTGAAAATGCGGACTTCACCACTCTGCCTGCACCTATTTATAGGCCGTTGCCGTGCTACCAATACTGGGTTACCGGTTCGTGAGCCCCGTACTTTAATCTGACTTACCGATGTGGTTGCTCTGCTGACTCAGCCACGGTTTGTCGCGTTATTTTGGGATGGCGACGTAGCACTAGTGATTGCGGCGTTTTATCTTCCAGAGGACGGTGCTAATCGGGTGGCGTGTGCCAAGGCGTTGGGAGAAGATCTATAAGGTCGAAAATCACTAGTGGATAACAATGCGGTGGTGCTATTTGACGAAGCATGTAGACAGTCGACCGATTGGTAATTAATAAATGATTTTAGGGAAGAAAATGACAGGGATTTTACAGAAGCAAGATTCGATCATGATTTCAGACACGGCAGCAGGCAGTCGGACCGACGTTAGCGTAAGTATTCAGAGAGCGGCTCAAGCGCAGCCGGGAGCAATAGCGCTTGCTGATTCAACGCGACGTTTAACATGGGAAACACTGGATACAACCCTCAACCAAGTCGCCAATGCCTTGATTCAACGCGACATACAACCCAATCAGCGCATCGCGATTCTGGGCCGCAATAGTGTTGACTATGGGCTGTTGTTTTTAGGTGGTTTGCGCGCGGGTATCTGCATTGTTCCCTTATCCACCTTAGCCTCGTCCGAAGCCCTAGCAGGCATGATTAATGACAGTGAAGCCAAACTGTTATTTGTCTCTCGGGATTATTGGGACCTTATTGAACCAGTAACTGACAAAATAAATACATTAATGCCCGACGGACTAAAGATGTTGGAGAGTGAGGGGTTGGATATAGATCACAATGATCTACAAAGCTTTGCCAGCTTTATTGACGGGGCTTCTAGTGCACCCGTTGAGATCCCTATCTCACTCGAGTGGGGCTTTAACCTGATCTACAGCTCCGGTACTACCGGCCAACCCAAAGGCATTATGCAAAGTCGGCGCTATCGTGCACTGGAAGCACAGGCACTGGCGGGGCTGGGTTTTGATCAAAATAGCCGAGCATTAATCTCAACGCCTCTTTATTCGAACACCACGCTGTTTATATTCTTTAGCATTCTCGCCAATGGTGGCACTGTGTTTTTGATGGAGAAATTTAGTACCAGTGAATTTCTTGAAATAAGTCAGCGAGAAAAAATTACCCATACGGTGTTAGTGCCGGTGCAGTATGAGCGCCTGCTAAACGATCCGGGTTTTGATTCGGCGGACCTCTCCAATTACCAATTTAAATGCTCTACCAGCGCGCCATTGCACACTGCGGTTAAACAGTCTTTGTTGGCGCGTTGGCCCGAAGGAGGGCTGTGGGAGTTTTATGGTATGACCGAAGGCGGTGTTAACTGTGCACTGGCAGCCCATGAGCGGCCCGATAAACTGGATACCGTCGGGCAGCCTGGTGAGGGTTGTGATGTGCGAATCATTGATGATCATGGTAATGAATTACCCCAAGGTGAAGCAGGTGAAATTGTGGGGTCTAGCGATCGGATAATGGACGGTTATCACAACCGACCTGAGGTTACACAGAAAGCGAGCTGGTATAACGCCGAAGGTGTGAGATATCACCGTAGTGGCGATATAGGCTGGTTTGACGATGAGGGTTTTTTACATCTATTGGATCGCAAGAAAGACATGATTATCTCTGGTGGATTCAATGTTTATGCGATTGATCTGGAGAGGGTTTTACTCAGTCATTCTGATGTTGATGATGTGGCTGTGATTGCTGCGCCGAGTGAGCAATGGGGTGAGACGCCGTTGGCGTTTGTGGTGTTGACACCTGGTGTAAATCTTGATGCCGAGGAACTGCGGCAATGGGCTAATGGGCAGCTGGGTAAGGCACAGCGGATTAGTGAGGTGAGGTTGATTGATGAGCTGCCACGCAGTCCGATTGGCAAAGTGCTTAAAAGGGAATTGCGAGATGGGTTGTAATCTAATATTAGTTAAATGGACGGATAGTGCGCAGCCGATCCGCAAAAGCGCGATGCGCTATTTAACCAGCTGTCGGCCCGTGCAACCGATATGGGCAGTGCTGCCTCGGTAGCGTCGCTGATGGAGTTGGATGCGGTGATTGATCCGGTGGATACGCGGCATTGGATTGTGCAGAGTTTGGCTATGGTGGGCTACTCTTAGGGCTCAGGTCAAAAAATCAAGGAGAGACAAGGAGAGCTCATGCAAGGAAAAGCATTCACAGACAATATTGGTAAAGCCTTAACCCCCGGGGATTGGTTTTTGATTGAGCAGTCACGAATCAATCAGTTCGCCGATGTGACCGAAGACCATCAGTATATTCATATCGACCAACAGCGTGCCGCTGAGACTGATCTGGGTGGCACTATAGCCCATGGCTTTCTGGTCTTATCGCTGCTCCCGAAATTGGTGGCGAAAAGCTTGATCACACCAGAAAATATTGTGATGGGCATTAACTATGGGTTTGATAAGGTCCGGTTTTTAAATCCTGTACGACCTGGCGATAGGGTGCGTGTGACGGGCACCGTGCTGGATATTGTGGATAAGGGCGATGGGCGCTATTTGCAGAAGCTGGGTGTTAGTCTTGAGATTGAAGGTAAAGACAAGCCGGCCATTGTTTGTGAGTGGTTGAATTTGTTTGTGGTGGGTTAGGGTAGTCCGTTTGGTCTTATTGCTCTGGCGAATATATTTATCATGTTGGGTAGGGCTTTTTTGTCATGTATAAATTGGGTGACAGAAGCGGGTGGTTTTCTCGGTATAAATCCTGATATGTTTTGCACGTAATCAGCTTTTAATTTGGTTTCGTCTTCGGCTGAGTCACTTTCTTTACAGCAATGCTCATATAGCCGATCAGAATGCAGGCATCCGCAATATTCGTTATCTCTAAATTCAGTGATTCTCTCGTATGGATGATGTGCGACCTGGCGCCCGGGCCAGCGGTCGAATGTTTTTAAATAGAGATGTCTGGCCGCCCACAGGGTATATTGGTCTAATAATGTGAGGATGCCATCCTCATATAACCATGTATCATCACTGGGCTCAAAAGCACAAACAGAGCCGTCAGGAAAGTTTGTGTGCCTTGGGCCTATCCAGTTAGCAGAAATTGCTGTGGTCCAAAATCCCCAACTTTTTGGTTGCTGTGTTGCGATATAAGGCATTGCAGTAAGGAATGTAGCTTGTAAGCCCGATCCAGATAAAAGTTCACTTGTAGATAGAAGCCACAATCCTTCTGCCTGATGCCAGACTTTAGTGCCAGGATAGGCAGTCTGCAGGTCACCTAACTCTTCTTCATATTTCTCCAGAAGGTTTGAGCCGATGATCGGCCTGGTTTGACCGGACGCCCTGGATCGGTTGGTCGTCCCTTGCCTGGGGGCGGGCCCTTGCCGCGGTCTGGTTTTGGATCTTCTCGGTTTTTCTTGGTTGCTTTGTCTTGATCTGACATATTGATCTCCTTTGCCCAGTGTTAATGGAGTAACGGGAATATCGCTGGGCTTTACAATACCGCCGTTGTAAACCGGAATTTCGAGGTGTTGATCTAACTGCGATCCAATTTCACTTAATGTCTTCCTTGCATTTTCGTCCATAACAATCCCTTATAGATTCCAAAATAAAAAAATAGCATTGCTTCAATATGTGGTTTACAATTATTGATTATAGGCGTCAAATGTAAACTGTCAACCCTAAGGAGTGGAAATGTTCGGCGAACGGTTAAAATTAGCCAGGAAAAAGGCGGGCTTTTCTCTGCGAGCCTTAGCCAATGCTCTTGGTAATAGCGTAAGCCCGCAGGCTATAGGTAAATATGAGCGCAACGAAATGATGCCTAGCTCAGGTGTGTTGTTGGCGCTGTCAAAATCTCTCGATGTGTCCCTTGATTATTTTATGAGTGACCAGGTTCGGTCGTTGGAAGTTGTTGAGTTTCGTAAAAAATCTACCACCACTGTAAAAGAGCGGGCCATGGTCGAGGCTACTGTTATCGATCGTGTTGAGCGTTATCTTGCTGTGGAAGAGATTTTGGAGCTTGATAGCGTACATTGGCACCAGCCTTTTGCGAGTAAAAGCTTGGTAACCGAAGCGCAGGGGGCAGATATTGCCGGTGAATTGCGAGATGCCTGGAAGCTGGGATCTGACCCCATTCCAAATATGACTGAGTTGCTTGAGGAAAAAGGCATTAAGGTTTTAGTTCTGGATTTGCCCGACCGGGTTTCAGGTCTGACCTGTTTGGTAAATAGAGGGAATGACCAAGAGCTTGTGCCTGTGATTGTTGCCAATAGGCGAATGACTCTTGAGAGAAGGCGCCTCACTTTGGCCCATGAGTTGGGTCATAGGCTGATCTGTGACAGCTCTTCTATCGACCACGAGAAAGCATCGAATATATTTGCTGGTGCGTTCTTGGTGCCGGAAGAGCATTTACGACGGGAAGTTGGTAGTCACAGGCGGCAGATTAGCTATCCGGAAATTATGCAAATAAAGAGGCTGTATCGGGTATCGGCTGCTGCGATGCTTATGCGCTTTAAGCAGCTTGGTATTATCTCTGAGTCAGCTTGTAGCTATGCCTATCAAACCTATGCCAAGGGATGGCGTAAGCAAGAGCCTGAGCCTTTAGAGGAGGGCGATAAAAAAGGTAAGTACGAGGAACCTAAAAGATTTAACCGTTTGTGTTATTGGGCATTATCCGAGCAGCTGATTTCGCCAGTGAAAGCAGCTGATTTTCTTCAAGTCTCGCTCCAAAGGATTGGGCAAGAATTACACGGATC
>Ga0209223_10003320_pt1 | contig 15374 bp, 13 predicted proteins | sample COG_06_FD_184750 | JGI IMG/M metagenome (GOLD analysis project Ga0209223, IMG submission 184750) | Pelagic Microbial community sample from North Sea - COGITO 998_met_06 (SPAdes) (version 2) | ecosystem: Environmental > Aquatic > Marine > Neritic zone/Coastal water | place: Helgoland, sampling...
AAATCTGGAGTTTTTTCATCTAGTGATAATGATCTCAGAATTACACCTATAGGTCATAAAATTAGAAAATATAAACTTGATGAACTTATACAGTTATGGAATGTGTTATTGGGTGACATGAGTTTAGTTGGACCAAGACCAAATGTAAAAGATGAGATAGATTTATATACTAACATCGAAAGAGAATTGTTATCAGTTAAACCTGGAATTACAGATTTTTCTTCGATTGTATTTTCAGATGAAGGTCAAATTCTTAAAGGTAAAAATAATCCAGATTTAATATACAATCAATTAATCAGGCCATGGAAAAGTAGGCTTGGTTTAATTTATATTAAAAACCAAACAATTTTATTAGACATAAATATTATCCTTTTCACTATAATTGGATTTTTAAAAAGAGAAATGTCATTAAATTGGGTATCAAATCAAATAAAAATTTTAAATGCAGAAGAAAATTTAATAAAAGTGGTAAAAAGAAAAGATAAATTATATCCATTTCCTCCACCAGGAATGAACGAAATAGTAACAGAGAGATAAAAAATATTTAATAAATTATTTGTAAATAGATATATGAAGAAAGCCCAATCATATTTGAAAATTGTAAAAAGACACATAATATCTAATAAATATTTCTGGAAGTATAGACATGTGTTTCAAAGAAAAATCTTTGAGACCTCATACGGTAACTTACTCAAACATCATTACGATGACACTTTTAGACATATTAGTAAAGAATCTATTTTAGATTTTGGTTGTGCCACTGGTGATAAATTAGAATATTTTATAAATTGTGGATCAAAAAATATTTATGGAATCGATATAAATTCTAAAGCACTTAGGACAGCAGAAGCTAAAATAAAAAATTTTATTTTAAAAATTAAAAGAAAATCTCCTTATAGAAAAGTAGAATTTTCCAATACAAACTCAGCACTATATAAATTTATCAATTTATAAATTTGAATGTTATTTAACTCTATAAAATTACTTAACTCTTTTATCGAAAATTTTTTTAACAAAAAAAAAGAAAATGTAATTTATTTAATATTTTTTGCCATTTTTATCATTTTATACTTATTTGATTTTGAACATTACAACACTACTTTTGCAACAGATTATCAAGTAAGGTATAAAACTTTTGGACTTGATATTGTAAATCAAATTTTAAATTTAGATTTTTCATCAAACTTTTTATTATTTGGCCAGCCAAATCATTATGCTTTTTTTAATTCTTATTTTGTACCCGAATTAATTACAGGGGTATTATTATATTTAACACCAAATGAGCAAATTTTTTCAATAATTTCAAATTTTTTAAATATGTTTCTATTATTTTTTTCAATTAAGTTCTTTTTTAATTCTTTGGATACAAAATATAAAAATCAAGTAACATTTATTTTTTTTATTTTCTTTTTTGCATATATTGCAAATTGGGTATGGGTTTTTTGGAAACTTGCTGAAATTTATTTTTTATTTATATTTTCGCTTATATTTTTTTTTATGTCCAAGGGCATCAAGGATAAAAAATTTAATTGTATCGTGACATCTTTTTTTTTAATTTGTCTTTTATTTATCACAAAACCACAAGCTCTAGCGGTAATCCCGTTTTTTTTATCAAGTATCATATTATTGTATTATAAAAAATTTAATTTTCTTAAATTTCTAATTTTTATAATTTTAAGTTATCTTATATTTTTTCCTTTATTTATCTTTTTTGTAATGAAATTTAATGGAACAAATATGCTTACTTATTTTTATTTAGATGGAAAAATAAATGGGATAATTTATTATAATTATGAAGAATTTTTAAATCAATTTTCTCTACTAAAAAGTGATTTTACAGAATTACTTTATTACTATTTTTTAATTTTAAAAAAAGTTATCTATCAAATAACTTTTATAAGAGAAAGTTATAGTATTAGGCATAATATTTTTTTAATTCCTTATACTTTAGCATTTTATTTTTTTTTGATCATTAATTTAGATTATTTGATAAAGAATTATAATTTATTTTTTAAGTTAACAATATTAATATATATTTTTACAATCATGCTACACAGTAGCCTCGGTACATCAGCTGAACCAAATAGAACAATTCTATTTAACCTAATTCCCATGTACATATTAGCTTCAATTTCTTTTCAAAGATGTTTGCAAATAATTTATAGTTATTATTTTAACTGTAGAAAAATATAATGCATTATGATTTGTGCCAATCTTCATGATGTTCATAAGATGATGTTTTGCAATGAATAGCAAAGTCTGCTATTTTTTTTTTACCCCCGTTAAAACCCAAAATAGCTATTACTTTAAGACCCTTTTTTTTGCAAGCTTAATCCCTTTAAAGATATTATTACTATTGCCACTACTAGAAATAAAAATACAAATATCATTTTTTCAGAAAATATTTTAAGTTTTGTAAAAAAACACTTTTAAAGTGATCACATTTTTTAAAATTAAAGTTTAAATTTTTCAAATTAATATTATAACAATATTTTAACTTTTAATATGAATGTAATTGTTTTAGGTGGAGCAGGCTTTATTGGAAGCCATTTAGCTGAATATTTATTAAAAAAAAAATATTCAGTTAAGATCATAGACAACTTAAGTACTGGTAGGATTGAAAATATATATCATTTAAAAAAAAAATTAAAATTTATTAAAGCTGATATTTCAAAAAAAGGGAATTGGGAAAAAGAATTTAAAAATATAGACTATGTTTTTCACTTAGCCGCATTAGCAGATATTGTTCCTAGTATTGATAACCCAGAAAAATATTATCGCTCAAATGTAACTGGTACTCTTAATGTTCTGCAAGCTATAAAAAAATTTAAAGTAAAAAAATTAATTTATTCAGCTTCTTCCTCTTGTTACGGGATACCAAAAAAATATCCTACAAAGGAAACGGAGAAAATTAATCCTATATTTCCCTATGCTGTAACAAAATATTTAGGAGAACAACTAATAGTATACTGGTCTAAAATATATAATATAAATTACATATCTTTAAGATTGTTTAATGTTTATGGACCTAGATCCAGAACATCCGGAACTTATGGCGCAATGTTTGGAGTTTTTCTTGCACAAAAATTGTCTAATAAACCATATACAATGGTTGGGAATGGAAACCAATCAAGAGATTTTACATATGTTAGTGATGTAGTGGAAGCATTTGAGATGGTAGCAAAGTCAACTTTAAAAAATAAAATATTTAATATTGGTAGTAATAAAACAATTAAGGTAAAAACAATTATCAAATATTTGAAGGGAGATTATGTAAAGATCCCTAAGAGACCAGGTGAACCAGATATAACTTTTGCAGATATTAAAAAAATTAAAAAAGAATTAAATTGGAAACCGAAAGTAGATATAGAACAAGGTATAAAAATAATGCTTAAAAATATTCATTATTGGAATAAAGCACCTGTATGGACAGTAAAAAGTATTAATAAAGCAACAAAAAATTGGTTTAAATATTTAAGTTAATGAAAAAAACAATAGAAAAAAAAAAATTAGTTAATTATATAAATAAGAATAAAGATAAAAAAATTGTTCTATGTCATGGTGTATTTGATTTAGTTCATTATGGACATATCAAGCATTTTAAGAGTGCTAAAAAATTTGGTGACATATTAATTGTATCGATAACAAAAGATAGATTTATAAAAAAAGGTTTTAATAGACCTCTTTTTAATGAGATCAAAAGATCAGAATATTTAAGCGAAATTGATTTAATAGATTATGTTTATATCTGCGAAACTGAAAGTGCTGCAGATAGTATTAAAATAATTAAACCAAAATATTATGTCAAAGGACCTGATTATAAAAATAACAAATCAGATGTAACAAAAAAAATTTATTTAGAAAAAAAACTTGTAGAAAAATACAAAGGTAAAATCGTATATACTAAGGATGAAAAATTTAGTTCTTCTACAATAATAAATAATGGAAATTTATTAAATTATAACACTAGTCAAAAAAATTTTATAGAAAAAATTAAAAGAAAATATGGATATGATTATATCAAAAAAGAAATAAAAAAATTTAATAAAATTAAAGTTTTACTAGTGGGAGAACTTATATTTGATCAATATTGTTTTGGGAATATAATAGGAAAATCTGGTAAAGAACCACATTTAGTTTTAAAAGAAGAAACTTCAGAATATTATGTTGGTGGGATTGGCGCAGTGGCAAGGCATTTATCATCTTTTGTTAATAGTGTGCATATGATGTCTCCATTTGGAAATGAAAAATTTTTAAAGAAAATTTTAAAAAAAAATTTAAAAGTAAATATTATTAAAGATTTTGTTACACCAAATAAAAAATATAATTCAATAATTAAAAAAAGATTTATCGACAAAGTATCAAATTATAAGATGTTTGGATCCTATATTCTTCCAGATCAACCGCATAAAAATTTTTTCTTAAAATTAATTTCTAAAATTAAATCAAAAATTAATAAAAATGACATGTTAATTATTTGTGATTATGGTCATAATTTTTTAGATAAAAAAATTGCAGCCTATATTTCTAAAACAAATAAATTCAAAGCTTTGAATTCACAACTAAATTCTTCAAATACTAGCTATCATTCTCTACAAAATTATAAGAATATGGATATAGTTATTATTAATGAATCTGAATTAAGATTAGAATTGAGAGAAGAAAAATTAGATATAAAATTACTTGCTTCAAATTTGATAAAAAGAAATAAAATTAAAAATTTAATTGTGACACAAGGTAAAAATGGTGTCACTTTTTTTAGGAACAATAGTTCACCAATTTACTGCCCAGCTTTTGTTGAAAAATCTATTGATAAGATTGGTGCAGGAGATGCAATGCTTTCTATAGTTTCTCTAGCAATTAAACAAAATTTAGACCCAGAAATTGTTCTGTTTTTAGGATCTATAGCATCAGCTTATAGTGTAAATACAATTGGAAATGAACTTGCGGTTGACTTTAGTGAAATGGATAGATTTTTAAAATTTAGTTTAGAGTAATTTATAAAATTTGAAATTAGTTATAATATAATCTTAGATGCAAAAAATAAAAAATATATTTATAACAGGAGGTGCGGGGTACGTTGGCTCAAAATTAGTACCAAAACTACTTAGTTTAGGTCATAAAGTTACAGTGTTAGATCTTATGATATATGGTGAAAACGTTTTAAATGATCATGAAAAATTGACGAAAATAAAAGGAGATATAAGAGATTTAAATTTGTTAAAAAATTTTTTACCAGGTCACGATGTATTAATTCATTTAGCTTGTATTTCTAACGACCCTAGCTTTGAATTAAACCCAACTTTAGGTAAGTCTATAAATCTTGATGCTTTTGAGCCCTTAGTAAAGATAAGCTTAAAAAACAAGATCAGTCAATTTATATACGCTTCTTCTTCATCTGTTTATGGAATAAAAAAAGAAAAAAACGTTACAGAGGATATGAGCTTAGAACCACTAACTGATTACTCAAAATTTAAAGGTGATTGTGAAAAAATACTTAATAGTCATAGCTCTGATGATTTTATCACTACGACAATTAGACCATCAACTGTGTGTGGTTATGCTAATAGACAAAGATTAGATTTAGTAGTAAATATTCTGACCAATCATGCTTATCATAATAGAGAAATAAAAGTTTTTGGAGGTGAACAGCTTAGACCAAATGTTCATATTAATGATATGGTAGACTCTTATTTGGCAATAATAGAAGCAGACCCAAAAAAAATAAATAGACAAATTTTTAATGTAGGTTTTAGAAATCAATCAGTTAATGAATTGGCCGAAGATGTAAAAATAGTAATTGGTGATGACATTAAAATAATTAATACAAAATCAGATGATAACAGATCTTACCATGTGAGTTCAGAAAAAATCAAAGATATATTAGGATTTAAAACAAAGCATACAGTTAAAGATGCAGTACAGGATTTGAAAGACGCGTTCGAAAAAAAATTGTTGATTAATACTTTTAACAATGAGTTTTTTTTTAATATTAAAAGAATGAATTCAATTAAATTACAGTGAAAGTCCGATATTCTTATTTACCCCAACAATTTGGAAACTGTCCAGATCTTTGGTATAAGTTAAAGAGATTTGTATCTACAGGTGATTTTACTCTTGGTAAGCCTTTAAGAAAATTTGAAAATAATTTTGCAAAATTAATTGGCACAAAATATGCTGTTGGTGTGAATTCTGGAACAGATGCAATCAAACTATCTTTAAAAGCAGTTGGCATAAAACCAGGAGATGAAGTTATTACTGCAGCAAATACATTTGTTGCAACTGTTGGAGCAATAAGAGAATTAGGAGCTAAACCAATTTTTATTGATTGTGATAATACTTTTTGCATGAATGTAGATTTGATTGAAAAAAAAATTTCAAAAAAAACTAAAGCCATAGTGCCTGTTCATTTTACAGGGTATATGACAAATATGCCTAAATTACTAAAGTTATCAAAAAAATATAAATTACCAATTATAGAAGATGCATGTCAGTCAATATTGGGAGAAATAAATAAAAAAAAAGCAGGAAGCTGGGGAAACTTTGGTGCATTTTCACTTCATCCTTTAAAAAATATTAATGTTTGGTCAGACGGAGGTTTAATTACTACCAACAGTTTAAAACATTATAAACAGTTAATATTATTAAGAAATCATGGATTAAAAGATAGAGATAACGTCTTGATAAATGGTTACAATTCAAGACTAGATACATTTCAGGCAGTTGTAGGAAACTGGTTATTGCCAAAAGCAAAAAAAATAGCTCAACAAAGGATTTTCAATGCTAGGTTTTATGACAAAGAACTATCCAAGATTAAACAAATTGAAATCCCACCAAGACCAAATAATTACAAAATTGTTTATCATTTATATATAATCTTTGCAAAAAAAAGAGATAAACTTTTAAAATATTGTTTAGACAACGGTATTGAGGCCAAAGTACATTATCCAAAACCAATGTATCTTCAAAATAGTCAAAAAGATCTAAAACATAAAAAGGGTGATTTTCCAATTACAGACCTTCATACTAAAAATATTATCACTTTTCCTTGTGATCAACATTTGTCAAAAAGGGAGTTAGAATATGTCGTTTCTACCGTTAAAAAATTTTATAAAAATAACTAAATGAAAACTCCTTATGTTGATCTAAAGCTTCAATGGAGAAAAGAAAGACCAAAACTTTTACCTATAATTGAGAAGATTTTGTCCAAGGGCTCATATGTCATAGGTGAAGAGGTAGATAAATTTGAGAAAAATATAGCTAGGTATTGTAATACAAAGTATGCAGTTGCTTTTAATAGTGGAACTGATGCCTTAACTTTTGGTTTAATGTTGCTTGGAGTTCGAAAAGGTGATGAGGTTATAACTCCTCCAAATTCTTTCATTTCCTCAACATCTTCAATTATTCATATAGGTGCTACACCAGTATTTGCAGATGTTTTAGATGATCAGAATATCGACCCAAAAGAAATAGAAAAAAAAATAACCAAAAAAACTAAAGCAATTATGCCAGTTCACTTGACTGGTAGAATCTGTAGAATGAATGAAATAAAAAAAATTTCTAATAAATATAAAATTCCCATAATAGAAGATGCAGCACAATCAATAGGTTCAAAATATTACAATAAAAAATCAGGAACTTTTGGTGAGATTTCTTGTTTTTCTGTTCATCCACTTAAAAATTTAAATGCCTGTGGAGATGGAGGATTTTTTGTAACGAATAACTATAAATTTTTTAAAAAAGCAAAAAAACTAAGAAATCATGGATTAGAAGATAGAAATTTAGTTAAGAATTATGGTTATATTTCTCGTATGGATGTGGTGCAATCTTGTATACTTAATTATAGATTAAAAACATTAAAACACACTATTTCTAAAAGAAGAAAAAATGCTGATTTTTATTTAAAAAATCTTGATAGAGATTTTTATAAGATTGTGGATGAAAAGAAATATGAATATAATACTTACCATACATTTGTTGTTCAAACTTCTAAAAGAGATCAATTAATCGAATTTTTAAAAAAAAAAAAAATTGGAACTGCAATTCATTATCCAATTCCAATTCATTTACAACCTGCATCTAAATATTTGAATTATAAAAAAGGAGACTTTCCAGTCACAGAAGAGCAATCCAAAAAAATATTAACAATTCCTATTCATCAAAACTTGACACAAAAAGAAATAAAGAATGTAGTATTAATTATGAATAAATTTGCTAGTGATAATAAAGAATAAAATGTCAAAAGAACTCAAAATTAAACTAGATAAAAGATCAAAACTTTTAAGAAGTTATATTATACGGGCTCTTTTCTCAGCTAATAGAGGACATTTTGGTTCCTCAATGTCGTTAGTTGAAATATTGAGAGTTCTCTATGACGATATAATATTTTTTGATCATAAAAATCCAAAAAATGAGAAAAGAGATAGAGTTATCTTAAGTAAAGGACATGGTTGCTTAGCATTGTATTCAATTCTAGCGGATAAAAATTTTTTTAATGTAAAGGAGTTTGATAACTTTTTAAAGTTAGATTCCATTCTTGGGGGGCACCCTGAAAACGAAAAAGTTCCAGGTGTTGAGGCATCAACAGGAGCTTTAGGGCATGGCTTACCAATAGCGGTAGGTATGGCTTTATCTTTAAAATTAAAAAAAAGTAATTCTAAAGTTTATGTGATACTTGGTGATGGCGAATTAAATGAGGGCTCAAATTGGGAAGCGATGATGTCTGCAAAAAAACATAAATTGAATAATTTGAAAATTATAATTGATCACAATAAAATGCAATCATATGATTTTATAAAAGATGTTGTTGATTTAGAGCCTCTAAATAAAAAGTTTCGTAGCTTTGGTTTTGATGTTTCGGAAGTAAATGGTCATAGTGTTTCAGAATTAAAAAAAAATTTTTTTAAATTTAAAAAAAAAAAAATCAATAAAAGCTCAATAACGATTTGTCATACAATTAAAGGAAAAGGTTTTGGTGTTGCTGAAAATAATCCAAATTGGCACCATAGGAATAGTTTTACAGAGGATGAAAAAAGAATAATCTATAAGAGCTTATCTTAATGAGAAAAAAGTGTTTAGATACAATCTACGAGCTTGCAAAAAAAAATAAAAAGATTGTTTTTATTGGCTCTGATCTTGGACCAAATGTTTTGGATAGTTTCAAAAAAAAATTCTCGAATAGATTTTTTATGGAAGGTGTGTCTGAACAATCAATTGTTGGTATTGCAGCAGGAATGGCGATGGAAGGCAATATTCCTTTTGTAAATACAATATCAACTTTTATTACAAGACGATGTTATGAACAAATTGTTATCGATTTATGTTTGCATAATCTACCTGTTAAACTAGTTGGTAATGGAGGTGGTTTGGTTTATGCACCCTTAGGACCCACGCATCAAGCTATAGAAGATTTTTCAATTATGAGAGTAATTCCTAATATGTCAATTGTAGCACCATGTGATGAGATAGAAATGGAAATGTTAGTAAGAGATTCTGTTAAACTTAAATCACCACTTTATATTAGAATTGCTAGAGGTGGGGAAGAAATAATTAGTTCAAAAAAAGAAAATTTTAAAATTGGTAAAGGAATTTTAAAAAAAAAACCTGAAAAAATTCTTTTTATTTCTACTGGAGTCATGACACAAAGAACATTGATGGCTGCAAAAGAAATAGAAAAAAAAGGTTTGAAATGTGGTGTGCTACATATGGCAACAATAAAACCACTTGATAAAAAGATTCTAAGTTTTTGGATTCCCAAAGTTGAAAAAATCATTACTGTCGAGGAAAATATCTTAGCTGGTGGATTTGGATCTAGTATTTTAGAATTTACATCTGAATATTTTCCAAATCATGTAAACAAAATATCTCGAATGGGGCTACCAGATAGATTTGTTGATAAATATGGTTCTCAAGACGAGCTATGTAACGATAATGGTCTTGCAGTTAAAAATATTTATAATTTAGCAAAAAACACTCTAGGAATTTAATATATTTATCTAAATAAAAGCAATAGATTATAAAGAATTTATTAAATAAGTTGTTGTTATAATAACTTTTTATTGGTATTTGAATATTCAATGATAACTGAAATAGATCTAGCTAAAGAGTTACTTACTATCCAGGATCCATACTTCCCTTCAATTAATAAAAATATAGTAGACACTGGAAGAGTTAGAGGGATTAATATTTATAAAGATCATATTAATATTCTAATTGAAAATGATAAAGATAATTCAAATTCTAGAACTGAAGAAATTAAAAATAGCATCAAAAATCACCTTGATGAATTTTTAAATATTACAAAAGTAGAAATAGATGTAACTGATTTTACTGGGCAAAAAAGTGAAGTTTCTCAACTTTTAAAAATGTCTCAAGTTGATGATAAAAAAAAAGTCTCAGATAAATGGAATATGGATAGTCATAAATTATTTTGGCATTTGGATAGAGTTGAAGCTTGGCAAAAAGGGGAGAGAGTTGCACCTCTTCATATTGATATGGGAATATCAAATGGTTGTAATATGGGATGTACTTTTTGTTATGGAGTGATTCAAAATAGATCAGGGTTTGGAACAAACCAGAAAAAAATTTATCATATGCCTACTGAAGCTGTAAAAAGAACTTTTTCAGATGCAAAAGAAATAGGAGTACGTTCCATAGCTCTAATAGGAGAAGGTGAAAATACACTTCACCCTGATTTTTATGAAATATTAGATTACGGTAGAGAAATAGGTTTAGATTTAAGTTTAGCAACAAATGGAATAAAATTAGATCATAATAAATTAGATACAGTTTTAAATAGTTTGAAGTGGTATAGAATAAATATAAGTGCAGGGACCGAAGAAACATTTATGAAAATTCATAGAGTGCCTCAAATGAAAAGAGTTTTAGCTAACGCAGCTGCTCTTTCTAATAGAAAAAAAGAAACAAATTCTAAGTGTACTATTGGATTTCAGATGGTGGTTACAAAAGATAACATGAAAGATATTGTTCCTTTAGCAAAGCTAGGTAAAGAGTGTGGTGTAGACTATTTGGTAGTAAAGCCTTGCTCAGACACCTATGATAATAGATTGAATGCTCCACATGGAGAATATTTAGAGATTTTAAATACCTTTAAAGAAGCTGAGTCTTATTCAAATGAAGATTACACTGTAAGTATTAAGTGGAAGAAAGCACTTAATGGTGGATGGAAAGACTATGGCTCTTTTGGATGCCATGGAACCCAGTTTATACTTGGTTTAAGTGGAACCGGAAATTTATTTCCTTGTGGACATTGGTTTAATGAAAGAAAGGATGAGTTTTTAATGGGAAATGTGGTTGAAAAATCATTTAAAGAGATTTGGCAAAGTGAGAGATACTGGGAAGTTCAAGATAAAATTAGAAAACATGTAAATGTTAATAAAGACTGCGAATCAAATTGTAGACAGCATTATGTTAATAGATTTTTAGCTTTTGACGGCCAAAATTCTATTGATAAAATTAAAGAAGAGTACAAAGAACATATAGCAAAAAGACCAAATCACATAAATTTTATATAAATAAACCTAGTTAATGAAGATTTTAATAATTGGATTAAGTGGATGCTTTGGCACTGAGTTTAAAAATTTATGCCTAAACAATAATATTAACCTTTTAGGTTTTAAAAGTTCAAAACTAAATATTCTGGATTATAAATTATTAGAAAAAAAAATAAAAAAAGAGAAGCCGAGAGTGGTAATTAATTCTTCAGCAATTGTAGGAATAAATCAATGCGAAGAAGAGTATTCAAATGCATTTTCAGTTAATTCAATTGGAGCACTTAATCTTGCAAAAATTTGTGAAAAAATGGGAATTATATTAGTACAAACAAGCACCCATGCAGTTTTTGATGGAAAAAGAAAAAAAAGCTATTGTGAGGAAGATTTGCCAAGACCAAATAATGTATATAGTGGTACAAAATATTTATCTGAATTATTTGTAAGTTCTATTTGCAAAAAATTTTATGTCATAAGGTTTCCAACGTTATTTGGTAAAAGAAGCAATAATCAAAAAGGTTTTGTTGATAAGGTGTATGTTGCATTAAAAGAAAATAAAACTTTAAAAATAGCAACAGATAAAATCGACTCCCCTACATATGCAAAAGATGCAGCCAAAGCATTAATAGAGATTATTAAAAAGAAAAAAAAATTTGGGACATATCATTTGGCTAATGAAGGTAAAATAAGTTTTTATACTTTTGTGAATGAATTAAAAAAACTTTTAAATTCAAAAAGTTTAATTATAAAAGCAAAGGATGAAGAATTTGTATCAGTTGGTTTTAAACCATTAAAAACATCAATAGTTTCAAAAAAACTAAAAAAAATGAGAAATTGGAAAATAGCATTAAAAGAATATGTTGATGAAATTAATTAACATTAAATGAAAAGGTTTTTTAAAAATAAATCCAAATGCTCTATATGTAAGAGTAAAAATTTATTAAAGATAATAGATTTAAAAAAATTCCCAATAACAGGTATATATATTAAAAAAAAAATTAAAAAAGAATTTCCATATTATATTGATCAAAATCTAAAGCTATGTAAGGGATGTGGACATTTACAATTAGGAAAGTTTGTCTCCCCAGAGCTATTGTACAATAATCTTTATTCGAATAGGACATCAGAAAATCATTTATCTGCAAATGGAATTAATTTTTTTAAAAGCTTTTTATATGAAGTGACTAAAAAAAAAAAATTTGGTAATTTGTTAGAAGTAGGGTGTAGTGATATTAAATTAATTGAAAGTCTAAAAAATAATTTTAATCATTTATATGGTATAGATCCAATTTGGATATCTAAGGTCAAGCCTAAAGATAAGAAATTTACTATAATTGGTGATTTTGTTGAAAAAATAGACTTTAAAAAAAAAATTATAAATAAAATTGATATATTTATTTCTGCTCATAATCTTGAGCACATAGAAAACCCTTTAGATATGTTAAAAACAATCTTAAAAACTGCCGATAATAAAACTATTTTTTTTATCGAAGTACCTGATGCAGATATAATGATTAAAAATTTAAGGTTTGATCAAATCTTTCACCAACATTATCATTATTTCAATTTAAACTCATTAAATAATCTCATTATTAGCTTGGGTTGCAAAATAATAAAAAAAAAAATTAATCCTAATTTTTGGGGTGGTTCTATTTTAATAGCTTTTAAAAAAAATAACAGTATTAAGAAAAGAAAATTAACTAATAATTATTCTTCAATTAAAAAAAAAATTATTAATAATTATAAAAGATTTAAAATTAAATATAAAAAATTAAATAATCTAATATTAAAAAAAAACATAAATGCAGGTTATGGAGCTGGGCAAATGGTCCCCTCTTTTGCTTATCATTTAAAAAATGATTTAAGTTTTATAGATTACATAGTTGATGATAATAAAAAAAGAGAAGGAGAAAAATACCCTTTTTTAAAAACAAAAATAAAATTTTTTAAAAAAAATCTAGTATCTAAAAAATTTTTTTTGATTACAGCACTTGATGGTATTGGACCCATAAGTAAAAAGTTAAAAAAAAATGGGGCTTATTTTATTAATCCATTAAAATGATATATAATTTAGGTATTAATATTAAAAATTATAGACTATTTAACCTAAATTTTATTAAATCAATAACAGTCTTATATAATTGAGTTAAATTAAAAATATTTGAACTACCAGCTTTTCTTTCATTTAATTTTAAAGTTCTTGTTTCGAAATTATTACTTATTGATAATAATTTTATACTTAGTTCAGCCATCCAAAATTGACTTTTTGATTTGATACTAATTTTTTTGAGGTGTTTTTTTTTAACAAGAAATAGGCTGTTGTAATAAGAAAAATTTAAATTAAAAATAAAATTTACTATAACTGTAAAGCTGTGAGATACGAATTTTCTAAAATAGTTTCTTTTCATTAAATGCTTTGTGTAAATAAAATCAAAATCAGAATAATGTTTTAGCATTTTGATAATTTCTTTATATTTAAGATTATCATCTGATGGTAACCACCAAATAAATTCTTTTTTAGAAAACTTAATACCCTTCTGTATTGACTCACTTAAACCTATATTAATTTTATTATTAATTATTCTTATATTAATATTTTTTTTTTTAATTTTTTTTAACTTTGCTAAACTTTCATCAGTACTGCAATCATTGATAAAAATTATTTCATAATCTTTAAGTTTAAGTAAATTAATTGCATAAGATAGGTTCGCATATGTTCCATCAAGATTTAGAATTTCATTATATACTGGGATTATTATTGAAATAGACATTCAAACTAAATTATTTATTAAAACTATTTTTATTTAAGCATTTTAATATTTGATTAGTTTTATATATCTTTTTTATAGCTTATAAACCTCTAATAAATTTTTTCTAAGTTTTATTTTAATAAAATGATAAGAATTATTAGTTAATAATTTTAAAGTTATAATATTATATTTAATAATTAATTAAAATTACTTTTTTAAAATTGAAATAACAAATTATGTTTATAATTAAAAATTTACAAAATTTTTTGAATTTGTTTTTAAGCTTACCTCGATTTGCTAAAATTATAATTGTATTATTAAACGACGCCTCATTGTGCACAATTTCTCTTTGGTTTGCATTTTACTTAAGATTAGATGAATTTCTCTCTATGAGAGGAAATATTTTATTTGCTGCGCTAATATCTATTTTTATTTTATTGACTGTTTTTTGGCTTTTTGGATTATATCGTACAGTATTTAGATACTCAGGAAAATATGCATTAACTTCTATTACTTTTGCAATTGGTACATATGGATTAATATTTTTTTCAATAATTGCAATATACGGTATAACAGAAGTTCCAAGATCAATAGGAATAATACAGCCCTTAATTCTTTTCTTTGTTATTGCAGCTTCAAGATTATTGGTAAGATATTTTTTCAAGAATAATTATTTATCAAAAAATAAATCTATTAATATACAACGTGCACTTATTTATGGAGCTGGAAGTGCTGGAAGACAAATATTTTCATCATTAGAAAATAATAATCACATAAAAGTAATTGGTTTTATTGATGATGATCTTTTATTGCAAGGTCAGGTTATTCAGGGAAAAGATATATTTTCTGTAAAAAATTTATCCATACTTATAAAAACAAAAAAAATTAATCTAATTCTTTTAGCGATGCCATCAGTTAATAGAAATAAAAAAATAAATATAATTAGAAATATTAGTAAGCATTCGGTAACTGTTAGAACACTTCCTAGTATAAATGATCTAGTTGAAGGTAAAGTCTCTTTCTCAGATATTCGAGATTTAGATGTAATAGAAATTTTGAATCGTGAAATGGTTGTTCCTGAAAATCATTTACTAAATAAAACTATTAACAATAA
>Ga0209223_10003324_pt1 | contig 15367 bp, 13 predicted proteins | sample COG_06_FD_184750 | JGI IMG/M metagenome (GOLD analysis project Ga0209223, IMG submission 184750) | Pelagic Microbial community sample from North Sea - COGITO 998_met_06 (SPAdes) (version 2) | ecosystem: Environmental > Aquatic > Marine > Neritic zone/Coastal water | place: Helgoland, sampling...
ATATATACAGTGGTATAATAACAAAAGAATACATCAATATTTAAATTATTTAACTCCTTTAGAAATGGAGACAAAATTAAAAAATCCTAAAAATAAACGAGCTGCCTAAAATTGTAACATTTTTTGTGGGTATACCACCTTTACAAAAGGAGCTTATGGCTCAATGTTTAATATTTTTTCAAGCTTGTGCAACGATTACGAATGTTGGATTTTTTTGTTCTTGCTGGATTTTGGTGTGAGTACATACAATGAAATATGGCATATAGAAAAAACAGAATCACTTATTGGTAGCTTTTGTCTTTTATAAATACTAGATGACCTAAGAGTTATTTAAATTTTAAAATGCAATTAAAATCATTTGCTGAAATAGTATTTAAGAAGTGAGGCAATGAGAAAAAAATGAACTCAAGATTGAGTTCATTCATATATCACGCACAGTATGTGATGTTAGACTGAAACCGCTCCTTTGATAAGAGGATGAGGGTCGTAACCTTCCAAAGTGAAATCGTCAAAAGTAAAATCAAAAATAGATGTTATTTCAGGATTTATTTTCATCGTAGGCAAAGGACGTGGCTCTCTTGATAACTGCTCTTCAATCTGATCAAAATGATTGGTGTAAATATGAGCATCACCAAATGTATGAATAAACTCTCCAACTTCTAATCCCACTACTTGCGCAATCATCATTGTTAATAATGCATAAGATGCAATGTTAAAAGGAACTCCCAAAAAGATATCTGCACTTCTCTGATATAGTTGACAAGATAATTTTCCATCGGCCACATAGAATTGAAAAAAGGCATGACAAGGAGGTAAGGCAGCTTTATTATTTGCTACATTTTCAGAAAAAGAAACAGTTGTATCGGGTAATACGCTAGGATTCCAAGCAGAAACTAACATACGTCTACTGTTTGGGTTCGTTTTAAGCGTTTCAATCACTTCTTGAATTTGATCAATCTCCTCGCTATTCCAACTTCTCCATTGATGCCCATAAACTGGCCCTAAATCTCCATTTTCATCTGCCCAAGCATCCCAGATTTTTACGCCATTTTCTTTAAGGTAATTGATATTTGTATCTCCCTTAAGAAACCATAATAGTTCGTGAATGATAGACTTTAAGTGCAGTTTTTTAGTAGTAACCATCGGGAAGCCTTCCGATAAGTCGAAACGCATTTGGTAACCAAAGACACTTTTGGTACCAGTACCTGTTCTGTCTCTCTTGAATACACCGTTTTCTTGAACGTGCTTTACTAAATCTAAATACTGCTTCATCTTCTGTTTTTTTATCTTTTTCGTTCTTGCTTTAGGAACGAGCTGTACAAAAATAACAAAAGCATATTTTTAAAATAGCACTTGCGTTTATATTTTTAGAAAAGTAATTAACAGTTTTTAAATGAGAAAGTTTGAGCTTTAGCGTTTGCTGATTTCATCTCTCAAATGTGCTGCAGTCTCGTAATCTTCTTGCTCAATGGCAATCTGAAGTTGATTGTTTAGCTCTTGAAGGGACATGCGTTTAAGAGGATCTTCATCTTCTTCTTTTGTTGTTTCTGTTAACAATTCATCCATGTCAAGTTCACTTGTGTCGCTTAAAATATCTTCCGCTTCTAGCTTTAAAAAGATACCTGCTTTTTCAAGAATTGTCTCATAAGTGTATATCGGTGCATTGAATCTTGTTGCTAAGGCAATGGCATCAGAAGTTCTAGCATCAATGATTTCTTCGGCACCATCTTTTTCACAAACAAGACTAGAGAAGAAAACTCCATCTACTAGTTTATGGATGATGACCTGTAGAATATTGATTTGAAATCTTTCAGAAAATGTTTTGAAAAGATCATGAGTCAAAGGTCTTGGTGGTTTGATTTCTTTTTCTAATGCGATAGCAATAGATTGGGCTTCAAAAGCACCAATAATTATAGGTAAAGTTCTATTTCCTTTAATTTCAGTAAGTACCAATGCATAAGCACCACTTTGTGTTTGGCTATATGAAATCCCCTTAATGTCTAGTTGTACTAAACTCATATCTTTTTCTAGTTGTAGTGTAAAAAAAGACTGTTTATAAGATCGAGTTAAAATTCGAAAAAATATAAACAGTCTTATATGGTTTCAATTTAGTGAAAAAACTTAGTTTTTCGACTTAAATTCTTTTAGTTTTTCAATAAGTTGAGGAACTACCTCAAAAGCGTCACCTACAATTCCGTAGTCCGCAGCCTTGAAAAATGGTGCTTCAGGGTCTGTGTTGATAACGACTTTTACCTTAGAAGCATTTACTCCTGCTAAGTGTTGAATTGCACCAGATATTCCGATGGCAATATATAAATTAGAAGCTACAGGTTTACCAGTTTGTCCAACATGCTCACCATGAGGTCTCCAACCTAAATCAGAAACTGGTTTAGAACAAGCCGTTGCCGCTCCCAATACATCTGCAAGATCTTCGATCAATCCCCAGTTTTCTGGACCTTTTAAACCTCTACCTCCAGAAACAACTACATCAGCATCGGCAATAGAAACTTTTCCAGCACTTTTGTTAATACTTGTAGAGCTTACTCCAAAAGCAATAATTTCTGGTGAAAAATCCTCCTCTTCTGCAGAGGTAGCGTTTTCAAAAACTCCGACAGAGTTTTTAGCAAGTCCTAATACTTTAACAGCACTTGAGATTTCCGTATGATTAAAAGCTTTGTTTGAAAAAGCTTTTCTTTTAATAGTAAAAGGAGCAGTAGAACTTGGCTCTGCAATAACATTAGAAGCATAACCTGCTTCTAGTTTTGCAGCTACAATAGGAGCAAGGTACAGTCCATTTGAGCTAGAATCTATGATCACAACTTCTGCATTTTCTTTTTTTGCTGCTTGCTCAATTATTGAAGCAGTGATTTTAGCATTAAAAGAAGCTAAGTCATTATTAGATACTTTGATTATTTTGTCTGCTCCGTAGCTAGCTACTTCTGAAGCATTATCTGCATTGATGGTTAAAGCTACCAATTGAGTACCTAACTGAGCGGCTACTTTTTTTCCATAAGAAACTACCTCAAATGCAATTTTTTTAAATTTTCCTTCCGATGATTCGGCAAAAACTAATACAGACATATAGTATGTGTTATTAAGTTAACGTAATTTGTTTTTCTTGGTTATCCTACTAGATAACCTTAGCGTCGTTGTGTAAAAATTCAATCAATTCATCAATTGCTCCTGCATCTACCATTTTACATCCACTTTTTTCTTCTGGTTTATCAAACTTAACAGCTTTGGTAAGTGCCTCGGCGTTGTTGCTTGCAACTACTGCTAAAGGTTTTTTACGTGCCATCATAATTCCTCTCATATTAGGAATTCTTAAGTCTTTTTCCTCAACCAAACCTTTTTGTCCAGCAACAACCAAAGGTAACGAGCTAGATAAACTTTCTGTTCCTCCATCAATTTCTTTCGTGGCTGTAGCAGCAGTACCCTCAATTTCTAATCCTACACAAGCGTTGATAAAATTAAAATCGATTAAAGTTGCCAAAATCCCAGGAACCATAGCTCCATTATAATCAATAGATTCTCTTCCCATAAGGATCAAATCGTAAGAGTTTCCTTTGATAACTTCAGCAAGTTGTTTTGCTACAGCAAAACCGTCCGTTGCTTCTGCGTCAATTCTAATTGCATCATCTGCACCGATAGCTAAAGATTTTCTTAAAGAAGGTTCTGTAGATGCATCACCAACAGTGATTACAGTAACGCTAGCTCCTTGTTTTTCTTTAAACCACATAGCTCTCGCTAAAGAAAATTCATCGTAAGGGTTGATTACATATTGAACACCATTGGTGTCAAATTCAGCACCATCTGCTGAGAAATTTATTTTGGAAGTCGTATCCGGAACATGACTTATACATACTAATATTTTCATAGTTATAAGGACTTGTAATGTTATTTAATAAGTAATGCGAAGGTACTTAAAATTTTAGTAAAATGTAATTTTAATAAGGAAGAGTATCTATTTTTATCAATACAATAATTTAAGCAATCTCGTCATTTTTGGCTTTGTATTTTTTCGATTTTCGTAAATATAATACTTTTTATTTATTGATAATTTAAAAAACATTCTGAGAACATATTTTTTTTAATGAAAGGATAATATGTTTTGCTAAAATTTATTTTTTTTTGAGAACTAATTAACAATTATGAACTGAAAATCCTTATTTTTGCTGACTCAAAAGATGACTACAATGAAAACAATACAATTTAGAGAAGCGATTTGCGAAGCGATGAGCGAAGAAATGCGTTTGGACGAAAGCGTGTACTTGATTGGTGAAGAGGTTGCCGAATATAATGGAGCTTACAAAGCTTCTAAAGGAATGTTAGACGAATTTGGAGAGAAAAGAGTAATTGATGCACCGATTGCCGAGTTAGGTTTTGGTGGAATTGCTGTTGGTTCTACAATGACAGGTAACAGACCTATTGTTGAATATATGACATTCAACTTTGCTTTGGTTGGTATCGATCAAATTATAAACAACGCTGCTAAAATTCGTCAAATGTCTGGAGGACAATTCCCTTGTCCAATTGTATTTAGAGGTCCTACTGCATCTGCAGGTCAATTAGGAGCTACGCATTCACAAGCTTTTGAAAACTGGTTTGCAAATACTCCAGGTTTAAAAGTTGTTGTACCATCAAACCCATATGATGCAAAAGGTTTATTAAAAGCTGCAATTCGTGATAACGATCCTGTAATTTTTATGGAGTCTGAGCAAATGTATGGTGATAAAGGTGAAGTTCCAGAAGGAGAGTATATCATTCCTTTAGGAGTCGCTGATACTAAGAGAGAGGGTACTGATGTAACGATTGTATCTTTTGGGAAAATTATCAAGGAAGCTTATAAAGCTGCTGATGAATTGGCGAAAGATGGTATTTCTTGTGAGATTATTGATTTAAGAACTATTCGTCCTTTAGATATCGATGCAATTATTGAGTCTGTAAAGAAAACAAACAGATTGGTTATTTTGGAAGAGGCTTGGCCATATGGTAATATTTCTACAGAAATTACGTACCAAGTTCAAGAAAAAGCGTTTAACTATTTAGATGCTCCGATCAAAAGAATTAATACTGCTGATACACCTGCGCCTTATTCTCCTGTATTATTAGCGGAATGGTTGCCAGATTATACAGATGTAATTAAAGAAGTAAAAGAAGTTTTATACGTTAAGTAATAAACTCTTTTTTTTTGATTGAATTATTCCTTGTTAAATATCATATTATTTGCTGTTTAATTTATATTTAAAATAGTTAGAAAACGTTGGAGTAAAATTTTCTCATTTAGATGTACATAATACTAAAATTAACTATTTTTACGGCAAATTAGTAAGCAATCAAATAAAATTAAACTATGAGTGCAAAAACACCAAAAACTTTCGATGTCTTAATTGAGATCCCAAAAGGGAGTAGAAATAAATATGAATATGACTTCGATTTGCATAAAATCCGTTTTGATAGAATGTTATTTTCTTCTATGATGTATCCAGGAGATTATGGATTCGTACCAGAAACATTAGCTTTGGATAGTGATCCGTTAGATGTATTAGTATTGGGACATCAACCAACATATCCAATGGTAGTTATGGAAGTACGTCCAATAGGTGTTTTCTATATGACTGATGAAAAAGGACCTGATGAGAAAATTATTTGTGTTCCTGTATCAGATCCTATTTGGAGTAATAAAGAAGATATTTCTGATTTAAATCCACATAGATTAAAAGAAATTGAGCACTTCTTTAAAGTATATAAAGACTTAGAAAAGAAAAAAGTAGATACAGGAGGTTGGGGTAATGCCGAAGCTGCTGTTCAGATTTACGAAGAATGTTTAGAACGTTACGAAAATAGCGAAGATAAAAAGAAAGGAAACTTTACAATTTAATGTGATTTTTCTCATAAAAAAGAAACACCGTGTTTATTAATTTAGACACGGTGTTTTTTTTGTCTATTATATTTCCCTATTTTAGAAACAACTAAACCAAAAAATTAATATTTAAATCAAAATTTATTACATGATGGAATTAATCGTAAATTATCTACCTCTGTTTGGGGTATTGGCTTTAGCTTTTGTGTTCTTGAAAAACACATGGGTTTCAAAACAAGATGAAGGAAGTGAAAAAATGGCACAAATTGCACGGAATATTGCAGATGGTGCCATGTCTTTTTTAAAGGCGGAATATAAAATGCTCTCCATATTTGTATTGGCTGTTGCAGTATTACTTTATTTTAAAGGGAGTTCTGAGGCGGATTCAAATGGAATGGTAGCAGTTTCCTTTATAGTGGGGGCTATCTGTTCAGCTCTTGCTGGTTTTATCGGAATGAAGGTGGCTACAAAAGCAAATGTGAGAACGACACAGGCAGCGCGAAATTCTTTAGGAAAAGCCTTGGAAGTTGCTTTTGCCGGAGGAGCAGTAATGGGACTTGGAGTAGTAGGGCTCGGAGTATTAGGTTTGAGCGGATTGTTTATGATATATAGTGCCCAAGGTTGGGGCTTGAATGAAGTACTGAATGTACTTTCAGGGTTTTCTTTAGGTGCATCTTCTATTGCGTTATTTGCGCGTGTTGGTGGAGGTATCTATACAAAAGCTGCTGATGTTGGTGCAGATTTAGTGGGAAAGGTAGAAGCTGGTATTCCGGAGGATCATCCTTTGAATCCTGCTACTATTGCCGATAATGTTGGAGATAATGTAGGGGATGTTGCTGGTATGGGAGCTGATTTATTTGAATCTTATGTTGGGGCCATCATTGGTACAATGGTTTTAGGAGCGTTTATTATAACTCCTGATTTTAATGGTCTTGGAGCTGTGTACTTGCCTTTGGTGCTTGCGGCAGTTGGAATTGTAATGTCTATTGTAGGTACATTTTTTGTAAAAGTGAAAGATGGAGGTTCTCCTCATGCAGCATTAAATATTGGAGAATTTGGTTCTGCCGGGTTGATGGTGGTTGCCTCATATTTTATAATAAATAGTTTGTTGCCAAAATCTATTGCTGGGTTACCGTTTGGTGCGATGGGAGTATTTTGGGCAACTATAGCCGGACTGGTTGCTGGATTGGCGGTAGGAAAGGTTACAGAATATTATACAGGGACAGGGTTTAAACCTGTAAATTCAATTATTTCTCAATCAGAAACAGGATCAGCAACAAATATTATTGCTGGGTTGGGTGTAGGTATGATGTCAACTGCGGTGCCTATTATTTTAATTGCTGCGGCGATTATTGTTTCTCATTATTCTGCTGGATTGTACGGTATTGCGATTGCTGCAGTTGGGATGCTTGCAAATACAGGGATTCAATTAGCGGTTGATGCATATGGACCTATTTCTGATAATGCCGGTGGTATTGCAGAGATGGCTGAGTTACCAAGTGAAGTAAGAGAAAGAACGGATAAATTAGATGCGGTAGGGAATACAACAGCTGCGATTGGAAAAGGGTTTGCTATTGCTTCTGCGGCACTTACTGCTTTGGCTTTATTTGCTGCTTATATGAAAACGGCAAATGTGGTTGCAATTGATGTTTCTAGACCGCTTATCATGGCAGGATTATTAGTAGGAGGTATGTTGCCTTTTGTTTTTTCTGCTTTGTCCATGAATGCTGTAGGTAGAGCTGCGATGGCTATGATTGAAGAAGTTAGACGTCAGTTTAGAGATATTCCAGCATTGAAAGCTGCTCTGGAAGTGATGCGTAAATACGATTCAGATATGTCTAAAGCATCTGATGAGGATAGAGCCATTTTTGATGCTGCTGATGGTGTCGCAGAATATGACAAATGTGTTGATATTTCCACAAAAGCTTCTTTAAAAGAAATGGTGTTGCCAGGTGTCTTGGCGATAGTAGTTCCGGTCGCTATTGGTTTTATTGGAGGACCAGAAATGCTAGGAGGTTTGTTAGCAGGTGTTACAACTTGTGGTGTTTTGATGGCCATATTTCAATCGAATGCTGGAGGGGCATGGGACAATGCTAAAAAAACGATAGAGGAACAAGGGAAAAAAGGAACAGATGCTCATAAGGCTGCTGTGGTTGGAGATACTGTTGGAGATCCATTTAAAGACACTTCTGGGCCATCTTTGAACATTTTGTTAAAGTTGATGTCTGTAGTTGCTTTGGTAATTGCGCCCAGTATTGCAAATGATGCCGCTGTGGCAGATTACAACCAGCAGAAAGAAGCGGAAAAGCAAGCTATTGAATTAGTGCTTCCAGCAGAAACAGTTTCTCAAGAGACTGAAGAAATCGAGACAGAGGTTCAAATAGTTTCTTTTAAAGACGAACTTGAAAAAACGATTCAAATAATTACAGCAGTGGAGAAAAAAACCGACTGTTAATTCTATCATTTTAATATAAAAAAAGGGATCTCATTTGAGATCCCTTTTTTGTTGAAATAAACTATTTCAAATAAATATTATTTATGTAATTTGGATGCTTATGAAAGAGAGTTTGTTTTCAGTGAGCAAAGTGGTTTCCTTAGTGAATTGTAGGTTTGAAAGTATAAAGAAATTGATTCTTTTTTTTGTTGCCTTACTTTATGTAATTACTGCCTATAATAGTATGGGAATGTATTATGCCGATGAGCATTTTCAAATTGTTGAATTTGCAAATTATAGATTAGGAGTCAATAGTTTAAATGATATGGCATGGGAGTATGATGCCAAAATAAGACCTTCAATTCAACCTGTTGTCTGTTATTTTCTAATTAAATTGTTTGGTTTTTTTTCAATTAAAAATCCATATACTATTTCTTTTGGATTTAGACTTTTAACTGGGTTTCTATCCTTAATGGCGATTGTATATTTTATCAAGAAAACCGAATCCCAATTTACTAAAAAAAAAGATAAGTTATTATATTATTTAATATCTTGTTTTTTGTGTTTTTTAGCTTTTTTAAATGTTAGGTTTTCTTCGGAAGCATGGTCCAGCATATTCATGGTATTCGCAGTTGGTTTGATTTTATCAAATAAAGAAAAGAACCTTAACCTATATTTTATAGGTTTGCTTTTTGGGTTTGCTTTTTTGTTTAGATTTCAAACGGTTTTTTCATTTATTGGTATTCTTGTCTGGTGTATTCTGATAATGAAGATGAAATGGACTGAGCTTATCAAGTTAATTGGAGTCTTTGGGATAATTTTAATCTTAGGGACATTACTAGATTTTTGGTTTTACGGTTTGTTCGTAATAACTCCATATAATTATTTTTATAAAAATATAATTGAAGGAGTTGCCTCTAATTATGGGATTGAACCTTGGTATTTTTATATTGAAACTATGATAATGAAACCTATTGTATTTATAGGTCTCCCTATTACGATCTCATTGATTTATTTTTTTATTAAATATCCTAGACATATCATTACTTGGGTGGTATTCCCGTTTATTCTAATGCATTCTCTAGTAGGACATAAAGAATATAGGTTTTTATTTCCACTTGCGAATTTTGTCCCTTTCGTAATAATGGTTGCCATTCATAAAAATGAAATAAAATTTAGAAAAGGAAGTTTAAAAAGTTTAAATATTGGCCTGGTGGTAGTCGTTAATACTTTAATGTTGATTGTTTATTCCTTGAAACCTGCCGGAGCCGGTAGATTAATTCCTTCAAAATATTTGTATGAGAATTATCAAGATGAAGAAATATTACTTGTTCATGAAAAGGAAGATTTTGCCTTTACACATGAAAAATGGGGTTTTTCTATGAAGTTTTACGAACAGAAAAATATAGAAACTAAATCATTGCAGAGTCTTGATTCTTTAACGTCAGCTATTTCAGAGTCTCAGAAGATAATTTTTCTTTTGGTGAGTAAAGAAAACTTAGATAATGCTGGAGAAAATATTGATGAAGATAATTGGGAATTAGTACAAGAGTCAATGCCCTTAAAACTCCGTTGGATTCGAATGTTTGAGGATTATGGTTTGAATATCCCTAGGACGGGAGAGTTTTTGTTACTTTATAAATTGAAAAAGAAATAAAATAATAGAGGTTAAAACAATCCATGAATTTGAGCGTCAACCTTATCAATGATACTTCCTAGATCCTCTTGGTTTTCAACAAAATCAATATAGTCTACATCGATAATTAATAACTTCCCTTTGTCATATTGTGAAGCCCAAGCCTCATATCTTTCATTTAACCTGCTTAAGTATTCTATGCTAATGCTATTTTCATAGGCTCTTCCTCTTTTGTGAATTTGCCCTACCAATGTTTTGATATCAGCTCTCAGATAAATAAGTAAATCAGGTGGCGTAACTAGATTCTCCATCAAATCAAATAAAGACGAGTAGTTGTTGTAGTCTCTGTTTGTAAGCAGTCCCATTGCATGAAGATTAGGAGCAAATATTTTTGCATCTTCATAAATGGTTCTATCTTGAATGATGTTTTTACCGCTTTTTTGAATTTTTAAGATTTGGTCAAATCTACTGTTCAAAAAGTAAACTTGCAGGTTGAAGGACCAGCGTTCCATCTCACCATAAAAATCATCTAAATAAGGATTGTCTTCTGCATTTTCAAAATGAGCGTCCCAATTGTAGTGTTTTGCTAAAAGTTCTGTAAGCGTTGTTTTTCCTGCGCCAATATTTCCTGCTATCGCTATGTGCATAGATAGATTTTTATAGTAATTATGATACTAAGATATTATTTTTTATCAGTAGAAAAAAGATATAACTCAGAACCGTCAAAGATAAAGAAATGATTATTCAAAGTGTAGAATTTTTCAATATTAGATGGTTCTGGAAAAGTGATTGTTTCTATGTTTTTTTTATTTCTATAAATGGTGTCGTTCTGCAAGGTGTATAAGATCCTATTGCTGTATTGAAAATCTTGAAGTTTCCCGTTGTTGTAAATTTTAATAAAATTACCCAAGTAATCATACGTTCGAATTCCTTCGGTTGTTTGAATAAAAACATAGTTTTCCGTACTTTTCATATTCACAACAGTTGCGTTTTTCAAAGGTTGAGATCTAGCAACGACTGTCTGTGTTTTGAAATTAAAGTTTTCTATGATTTTGGTATTTGTAGTAAATAGCCATAGATGATTTGCTGTTCCTTTGGTGGCAAAACTTACATCATAAGGCAATTGAATGATATCGGTTTCGTTTAATTGACTGTCTAATAAAATTACAACATTAAATTCTTGATAAAAAACAACAATTTTTAAAGGGTTGGTAATGTCTACAGAACTGATATTGCCATATAGAAAATTTGAGTAGGTGATCAGGTTATCTTTTGTTTGTTTTGATATAATGGTATTGCTGTAATAATAATAGTTGAAATCATAATCACAGCCAACAAATTGATCAGCGCTGAGTGAGTTTTTTTTGACAAGATTACTCTTTATTTGTCCAGACATAAAGCTGGTAAAGAATAAACTAAAAAGATAGAAGAAATATCGCATTGAAACAAAGTTACAAAACTTAAGAATGTTTTATCGAAAAACTAAGTTTAGTTATTAAACCATTAATTGTATTTGGTGTCCTATTCTATAGTGATAACTAAAAATAAAACCCAATTATGAAAAACTATCTGACTGCAATCAGTTGTTTACTGATAACTTTTTATTCTTTTTCTCAAGATTTTCAAGGAGAAGCTGTATACATGTCTAAAACAAAATTTCAATTTGATTTCGGAAATAGAAAAATTCCCGAAGATGCTAAAAAACGTATACAAGAGAGAATGGACAAGGCGCTGCAGAAAACCTTTGTGTTGAATTTTAATAAGGTGGCTTCAATTTACGAAGAGGAATTAACATTAGAGAGCCAAGATAAAGGAGGACGAGGTGCAATGTTCGCTTCTGTTTTTGGTGGACCAAGCATGGGGAAAACTTATAAAAATGTTTCTACGAAAGAATCTAAAAGAGCCGTTGAGTTTTTTGGGAAAAATTTTTTGGTGGAAGACCCATTGAAATCTTTTGCATGGAAGCTAGAGAAAGAAACAAAAAAGATAGGCAAGTATACTTGTTTTAAGGCAACTACTTCGGTAGATAAAAAGGAAAACCCATTTGCTAAGAATAAGGATTCTTTAGAAACTCAAACTTTGGTAACGGTATGGTACTCTCCGGAAATACCAGTTTCTATGGGGCCAGATAAATATTGGGGACTTCCAGGGTTGATTTTAAGTGTGAATGCTGGGGATACTCAAGTTATTTGCACTAAAGTGGTATTGAATGTAAAAGAAAAGAAAGAATTGAAAGCTCCTAAAAAAGGTAAAAAAGTCACGAAAGAAGAGTTTGATGAAATTGTTGAAGACAAAACAATTGAGATGCGAGAACGATTTAAAAAAGGACGTCAAGGAGGCGGTGGAAATAGACCAAAACAATAAGTTTTTATGAAAAATAATTTACATTGTTTTGCTGTTTTATTCTTCTTTGTCTCAGGAGTTTTTTATGCACAGACTATCAAAATAAAAGGAACTGTAAAAGATTCAGTTGGAGTAGGGTTAGAGATGGCTAATATTATTGCCTTTGCCAAAATCACGAATGAAATGGCTGAATATGCTATTACAGATTCCAAAGGTCGTTATTCTATAAATTTAGAATCTGGACAAGTATATGAGTTCAAGGTAAGTTATATGGGGTTTGATACTGAGACTGTATCTGTTGATCTGGTTGGAGTACAAGAGGATCTAAGCAAAAACATCACTTTGAAAGAAACAAAGGATGTGCTAGATGAGGTTGAAATAGCTTATGAAATGCCAGTGACTATAAAAGGAGATACTATAGTTTATAATTCGGATTCCTTTAGAAATGGAACAGAGAGAAAGCTTGGAGATGTTTTGGAAAAACTTCCTGGAGTAGAAATCAATGATGATGGAGAGATTGAGATTGAAGGAAAACGTGTTTCCAAAGTGATGGTAGAAGGAAAAGATTTTTTTGACGGTGATTCTAAAGTTGCCGTGGATAATATTCCTGCAAATGCATTGGATAAAATTGAGGTACTTCGGAATTATAATGAGGTAAGTCAAATGAAGGGAGTTACCAATAATGAAGATTCTATCGCCATAAATATTAGATTAAAGAAAGGGAAAGATAAGTTTTGGTTTGGAGAGGTTACCGCAGGAGGAGGAGTTGAGGATAGGTATTTAGTACATCCGAAAGTGTTTTTTTACAGTCCCAAAACAAGTGTTAGCATTCTTACCGACTTTAATAATATTGGACAGGTTCCGTTTACAAATAGGGATTACTATAGGTTTACTGGAGGTTTGAGGAATTTGTCATCTAGAGGAGGAACTTCTCTAAATATTGATAATAATACGGTTGGGTTAGCGACTACACAAAATAATAAAGCCTTTGAGTTGACAACTCAGTTTGGAGCAGCAAACTTTAATCATAATCCTAATAAAAAAGTTTCTTTTAGTGGTTTTGGTATTTACTCAGGTACTCAAACCGATTTGTTAGAGGCTACAACAAAAACCTATCAAGACACCAATGATATTGAAAAAATAAATAGTGCTACGGAGCAGCAAAGTAAGTTAGGCCTATTTAAATTTAGTACTGTTTATAAGCCATCTTCGGATCTACAATTAGATTATGATTTATTTATTAAAAAATCTGAGCAAGGAGAGAATGCTCTAAGAAGTTCTGAGTTGAATGATATGGGGAATGGTTATATCCTTACGGATAACAATGATGATCCCTATTCGGTTTCCCAGAATTTGAATATTTATAAAACAATTGATCCTAAGAATATTCTTGCCTTTGAAGGTCAGTATCTATTTCAAAAAGAACTGCCTGTGTTGAATTCAGTTTCAGATATTTTAAATGTAGATGCTTCTGTGACTCCCCCTTTAGATAATAATCAGGAGTTTTATGATTTATTGCAGAATAAAACTATTTCTACAAGTAGGCTGGATGCCAAATTAGATTACTACTATGTTTTGAATAATCAGAGTCACTTGAATTTTACGATGGGAACTTTGTTGAGCAATCAAAACTTTAACTCAGGATTGCTGCAAGTATTAGATGACGGTTCTGAAAATATTTTTTCTGAGGATCGATATGTCAATGATGTGTTATTTAAGTTTGCCGATGTTTATTCGGCAGTTCATTACAAATTTGTAAGGAAAAAACTGACACTAGAACCGGGAGTTTCATTAAATCTGTATACCACAAAGGATGAACAACTGGACTCTGAAAATAGTTCTACTCAGTTTAGAATGCTCCCTGATTTTTATGCCAATTATCAATTTAAAAAAGCAGAAAGTCTTCGTTTTAGGTATACTATGACCAATCAGTTTACAGATATTAAGAAACTTTCTGAAGGGTTGTTATTTAATAATTACAATTCTGTGTATGCAGGAAATAGAAATTTAGAAAGCGCAGTTTATCATAAATATACATTGAGTTATTTTAGTTTTATAATGTATAACTATACGAATATCAATGCTTCTATTGATTTTACAAAAAAAGAAAATACCATTAAAACGGATACAGAGTTTAATGGAATTGGGCAGGACAGAACTTCTATCAATTCTATTTTTCCTGATGAAACGGTTACTGCTAGATTTAGATATGGAAGAACTTTCAGAAAAATAAAAGTGAATCTCCGTACCAACGGAAATTATTCTAAAAACTACAACATTAGAAATGGAGAATGGTTTGCAAATAATGTTTACAATTATACCTATGGGGGTGATGTAGGAACCAATTTTAACAAGGCTCCAAATATTAAAGTAGGATATACTAAAAGTACAAATGACTATGGAGATCGCATTTATTATACCGATAAACCATTTGTGAATATCGATGCGAAATTTTTAAAACATTTTATTTTTACTGTAGATTATGACTATATATAATTACTATGATCAGGCCAAGACAATTTCAAATAAATACGCTTTTTTAAATGCGGAGTTGAGTTTTAGAGTAGCCGATAGTCACTGGGAATATGTTATTTCTGGAACAAATTTATTGGATACTAAATCTTTAAATAGAGATAATATTTCTATTGCAGCCAATACCGTAACAAGCAGTAGTTATTTTGTACAACCAAGATTTGTAATGTTTATATTGAAATACAACTTGTAGGTCTTTTGTGTTAGCTTTTTAATCAAAAGTGCTTATAGGTTTCCTTTAAAATAAGTTTATTTGATGGGTTATGTGGGGTAATTAAGTAATAGTATTGGAATAAAAATTCCTGCTATTTTATTTAATTATTTTAATAACTTGTGATTCAGTTTTTTAATTATGAATTATTTCAAATAAAAAATAGTTATGAAGAAATTTCAGTTAAACATTAACGGTAAAACCTATAAGGTGGTATACCTACAAAAAATGTTACAATTTTAGGCAGCTCGTTTATTTTTAGGATTTTTTAATTTTGTCTCCATTTCTAAAGGAGTTAAATAATTTAAATATTGATGTATTCTTTTGTTATTATACCACTGTATATAT
>Ga0209223_10003325_pt1 | contig 15366 bp, 10 predicted proteins | sample COG_06_FD_184750 | JGI IMG/M metagenome (GOLD analysis project Ga0209223, IMG submission 184750) | Pelagic Microbial community sample from North Sea - COGITO 998_met_06 (SPAdes) (version 2) | ecosystem: Environmental > Aquatic > Marine > Neritic zone/Coastal water | place: Helgoland, sampling...
GTATTTAGGCGCGTAAATAAAAAAATATAACTTAAGGGGATAACCGCATGACGCTGAAGAAATTATTACTGATTGGTCTAGTCACTACTTTTACCGCCACCCTGGCTGCCTGTAGCAGCGAAGATCAGGCTGTTACTGACTCGGCAGTCTCTGAAACCGCTGTCTCTGAAACCGCTGTCTCCGAGACTGCTATGGCCGAGCTCAGCGCTGCCGCCGTCGATTCAACACCAGGGCTGGCCGATGGCGCCTATGCACTGATCTCGGTGGACGTCACTGAGAAGGGTGAAGTGTCGAGCTACCTCCGTGATCAAATGAAAATCTACACTCAAGACCGCTTTATGTTTGCCTTTTATAATGATCTCACCGATAAGGTTGATGCTGGCACTGGTTACACCCATTGGGTTGATGGTGTTTTGGTTGAAACGCCGATTGCCAATCAGGACGGTGAACTGGAAGACCTGAGCTTTGATTTAACCATTACGCCAACTGAAGCGGGCTTTACTCAGAGCCTGAAAGGCATGAAATACGGCGAGCGCAGCGTCAATATGGTTGAGCAGTGGAAAACACTTTCCACCGAAACTACTCCTTTTGATGGGCTGTGGAAGCTTGATAATCGAGTTTCTGGATCCGACGATTGGGGCGATTTTATGGAAATGAAGCTGATTGGTGGTGGCCACTTTATCTTTTTCCAAAGCATGGTTGTTGAGGGTGAGTCGATTAAGCACTTCGGCTTTGGTTCTTTGGGAGTCGATGAAGCCGGTCATGTTGTTGAGACTGGCATAACTAGCACTATCGAAGGATTTGTCGGCGCTGAGTCGATGCTCAATATGCAGTTGATTGACGATAACCATATGAGCCAGTCCTTTGAATTGAACGGTGCCATGGTCACTCAAACCTACGTTAGAATTTAAACCACAAAAACGTTCTCTCTGAACCTCTTTACAAAATGCCTGAGCTAACGCGGCTCAGGCATTTTTGTTTGTGTCACCTTCTTATCCCGCTTTCCTTATTTTAAGTCAGTCTTAATGGACTTTTATCTCAATACACCTGCTGTGGATGCGGTTTCTCGCGTCAATACCTATAGGCTCCTAGATCTATGCTCACCTGGGGAAGTGAGCGTGCTGATTTTTCGCACTATAGAATGCGGGACATGAAAAAGAGCCAACTGAAACTGAATGCTACTTAAAACCGGGAAGGCGCAGTTCAACTGTTGCGTGAAATTAGCTATTTTAAGGCTCAAATAATTATGACAGCGGATATACCCTCTGATGAAGTCGATCGCTTAAGCACTCTGCGCGAACTCAATATTCTCGATACTGATTCGGAAAAAGAATTCGATGAGCTGTCTGTGCTGGCGGCACAGATTTGCCGCACCCCTATAGCGCTAATTTCACTGATTGATGAGCAGCGCCAGTGGTTAAAGTCTCGGGTTGGTCTCAACATAACTGAAACGCCCCGCGATATCGCCTTCTGTGCCCATGCCATCCTGCAGCCCAACAGTCTGTTGGAAGTGCCAGATACTCATCTTGACGACCGTTTTTCAGCCAACCCATTAGTCTTGGAATCCCCTAATATTCGTTTTTATGCCGGCGCTCCACTGATCGCGACGGATGGCCATGCACTGGGAACCCTCTGTGTCATCGACCATGTTCCACGAGAGCTGACCGAGGCGCAGCGGGCGGCACTGTCGATGCTGAGTAGTGTCATTGTCCAACAAATCGAACTGCGCCGACGTCTGCAGCGGGTGAGAAATTCCACCGATCTGCTGCTGACTAAAAATAGTCATCTAGAAGCCCAGGTTAAGATTGCCGCCGCTACCTTTGAAGACGAGGTGGCGATGCACAATGAATCTGAGCTGTTGTCACGACAAATTCTCGATCGGGCGCTGGACGGTGTGATCACTCTTGATCAGCATGGCAGGGTCACTTACTGGAACTCTGAGGCCGAGCGGATCTTTGGTTATTCCTCTGAGTATGCCCACAGTCGGGATATTATTGAGTTGATACTGCCGACTCATCAACATCTGGCTATCCGTGAACTAATGGAACAGTTTCTGTCGGCTGGATTGGGCAAGGAGAATCATCGTCGCTTCAAAATTAATGCTGTCCGCGCAGATGGCTCCAAGGTGCCGCTGGAAATTGCCCTTATCGTTCTGCAGCGCTTTGGTGAATATTTTTTAAATGGCTTTGTCAGGGACCTCACAGAACACAATAAAAACATCGAAGAGTTGCGTATTTCTGCGATCACCTTCAACAGTCAGGACGCGATTATTATCACTGACGCAGAAATGAAAATCTTGCGCATCAACCAAAAAGTTATAGATATCACCGGCTATACGTCTCGGGATCTGATTGGCCTTGAGCCCAGCCTGTTGTCATCAAATGTACAGAACAAGCAGTTCTATGCGGATATGTGGCGAACGATTGAGATCTTGGGGAGTTGGGAGGGGGAGGTCTGGGACCAGCGTAAAAGTGGTGAGGTGTTTCCGCTGTTAATCGCTATAACAGCGATTCGCGATGGCAAAGATCGAGTGACCAATTATGTCCTCTCTTTTTCCGACATCACCGCCACCAAAAGAGATGCGGATGCGATTCATAAGCTGGCGTTCTTTGATCCATTGACTCACCTTCCCAATCGCAGGGCTCTGATTGATCGGTTGCCTCAGGCATTGACCTCCTGTGAGACAGATAGAAACACTCTCGGATTATTGTTTGTCGACCTAGACCGTTTTAAAGATATTAACGATGCACTGGGCAATCAAGTGGGGGATAAGGTTCTTATTGGAACCGCTCAGAGATTACGCAGTTGTGTCGGCAGTGAGGATACAGTTGCGCGGATTGGCGGGGATGAATTTGTCGTTGTGCTAGAAAATTTAAATCTCAACATAGAGGTAGCAAAAGCTGAGGTGGATGAAGTTGCAGCCAATATTCTCGTCAGCCTGAACCGTCCCTACCATATCGATAATCAGGAAGTTCGCAGCGCTGCTAGCATAGGCGTTGCTCTCGCCGACCACGGTCAAATTTCAATCGAAGAGCTGTTTAAACAGGCTGATATAGGGCTCTATCAAGCGAAAACCTCCGGGCGTAATCAAATGTGCTTTTTTGATCCGGCCATGGAGCAGACGGCGACACTGCAAGCTCAGTTGGCTAATGCACTGAACAGTGCGGTGCAAGATCAGCAGTTTGAGCTTTATTACCAAATCCAGGTGGATAGCCAACACCGCCCAGTAGGTGCCGAAGCGCTTATTCGCTGGGAGCATTCAGAGTTAGGCATTGTCTCGCCGAATGACTTTATTCCCCTAGCTGAGGCCTCTGATCTTATTCTGGCTATCGGCAGCTGGGTTCTCGACACAGCCTGCGCTCAGCTCAAGTCTTGGAAGAATAATCCTCGCACCTGCTGGTTGAGTATCGCCATCAATATCAGTCCGCGGCAGTTTCATCAGAGGGATTTTGTTGACCGGGTATTACAGGCGATTGCACGCTGGGATATTTCTCCCAGCTTGATAAAGCTAGAGCTTACCGAGACAGTGATCCTCGATAATACCAATGAAACCATTGAAAAAATGCATCAGCTGAAGCGGGCTGGAGTGGAGTTTGCTCTGGATGATTTTGGAACTGGTTACTCGTCTCTGTCCTATTTGACCCAGTTGCCGCTCTCGCAACTAAAAATGGATCAATCCTTTGTGCACAACATAGGTATCAAAGACAGTGACGATATTATCGTCCAGACAATTATTGCTATGGCCAAGAGTTTAGCCATTAAAGTGATTGCCGAGGGTGTTGAAACTGAGGCTCAGCGGAGCTTCTTGGAGAAACTCGGCTGTCCGTTATTTCAGGGCTATTTGTTTAGCAAGCCAGTACCTATTGACGAGTTTGAAAAGTTACTTAAATAGGCATCAATGACCTTTCATAACTTTTTTTAGCAACCTCGGCAGGGCTACCGAGGTACTGACTCTTTACTACTTGACTCTTCGCTACTTGACCCTTCGTTACTTGACGATAGCCTCATTGAGCAGGGCACCGGCATCGGCAACACCGCCAGCGTTGACCACGTTGGTGTAACCCATGGCTTCAACTAAGGTTTTTGCCTGACCGGAGCGATTGCCGCTGCGACAGTAGAGATAAAGCTGCTGGCTTTTGTCTGGAACCAGTTGTTCAATACCACCAGCTACAAGCTGCAGCTCTAAATGCTGTGCTGAGGCTAGATGGCCTGAGTTCCACTCTTCTATAGTTCGAACATCGATAATCATGTGTTTGTCTCCTGGGGTTGCGCTTGCCGACAATGTCAGCGCGCAGAGAATGGTTAATAATAAAATTTTCATTGGTCTGGCCGTCGTGGTTTTGGCGCTACTGTACTGCTGGGCTAGTGTCGCTGCAACTGCAAGATATTACCAGTGAGCACTAAATTGTGGGCGTGACTCTATTGGAATGTGAATAGCATTATAAGTGTTCCCTTTAAGACACTGGAGCATTAAGGGTTTAAGTGGAAATTCCAGATCCATTGGGTATACTGACCCACAGCGCGATTAAAATAATAATTAGAGTCGTTGAATGACTAATATTTCACAAGAAGAGCTACTTGCCCTGTAAATAGCACATGCTGAAGTCGATAGCTTCCGCTGGCAGATACGCAAAAGACGGGTTCTTATCCGTGCGGTTTTGGTGGTAGTCCTGATATTGTTTAGAATATTGATGTTGAACGTTTTTCCTCAAATTTATGTGCCGCTTGTTTTTGGTGATTCGGATGTCGGTGCTACTGAACTGCAATCACTGATCACGATAAGGCTTTTAGTCGGCGCTGTACTAGGCGGCCTGTATATCTATGCATTAATGGCAAACCATTATGTAAAATTTGCCTCTATTGTGGCGCTGACGGCTCCTGTTACCTTGATCTTGGCCGACCTGCAGATGTTCTTGGTCTCATCTTTCCCGGATTTTACTCTGGTGGCATCAATTAGTTTTGGCTTGCGCTTACTAGCTATCTATCTTCTTGCACTAAATTATATTGATTTAAAACGCTGATTATCAGGCCGGTTTCTGCCTGGCTATTTGTTTTTAAATAGGGCACAGCAACTCATGCTGTCTATGCCCTATTACTCTTCTCTGGCTTTAGAGACGGACTAAACTACCTCGCCTGTTTTGACTGATGCGGTGTCAGTAGCCTCATCCCTGTCTTCAAGATAAAGCGACTTGCACAGACCATAGGTAGCCAGTAGCAATATCACTGAAAACGGCAGAGCTGTCACAATAGATGCGGTTTGCAATGCGGATAAGCCTCCAGAGAACAGTAATACAGCGGCTACCGCCCCTATGCTGCTACCCCAAAAAATACGTGTAGCAGGACTTGGATTTTGATTGCCTCCAGTGACTAGGGTGCAGATAACCAAGGTGGCTGAATCCGCTGAGGTCACAAAATAGGTAATTAGCATTAGCGTGCAAATACTGGCAGTGATGAGCGCCAGAATCTTACCCATGGCCATTAGATTAATGGTGGTAAACAGTGCGCTGGTGGTTTCGGTGTTCACGGCATCTACAATCCCGCCCTCGCCAAACAGCTCAATATGGAAGGCGGCGTTGCCAAATATGGAAATCCAAAAAATCGTTAACATCGTCGGCGCCAGCAGCACACCAAAAACAAACTCTCGAATAGTTCTGCCACGGGATATACGGGCAATAAAAATACCGCAGAATGGTGACCAAGCAATCCACCAGCCCCAATAAAAAATTGTCCACCAGCCCTGCCATTGATCACTTGGGTCGTCGTTGACCCAGGTGCTGAGCCGCGGTAAGTGAACAATATAATCGACTATGTTGCTAGCGAAGGAGGAGAGCAGATAGAGGGTCGGGCCAAACACTAAGAAGAGTGCCAATATAACCCCAGTAAGTTGCATGTTGAGTTCGCTGAGTATGCGAATGCCGCGATTGACGCCGGTGAGTGCCGATAGGGTAGCGACAATTGAGATGCCAATAATAAGCAGTATCTGAGTATTGGTATTAACCTCGATCCCCGTTAATGTTGCCAGTCCAGCATTCATCTGCTGTGCCCCAAGGCCCAGCGATGTGGCCACACCAAATACCGTACCCAACACAGCCAATAGATCAGCTGCCTTGCCGATGGGGCCGTAAATACGATCACCCAGTATCGGGTAGAGACTGGCACTGATGGTTAAGGGCAAACCTTTGCGGTAGGCGAAGTAGGCCAAAATAAGCGCCACTGAAGCATAGAGTGCCCAGCCGTGCAGGCCCCAGTGAAAAATGGTCAGCCGCATGGCTATTTGCGCAGCTTCGGGGCTCAGTGCTTGGGCATCGCCCATAAAAGGGTTGCTTTGAAAATGGGTCAGAGGTTCAGCAATACTCCAGAATAAAATGCCAATACCTATACCGGCGCCAAAGAGCATTGACAGCCATGAAAAATTACTAAATTCCGGTCTTTCATCGTCGCCACCCAAACGGATTTTACCGAACTTGCTCAGAGCTAACACCAGAACCAGAATGAGATAAAAGTTCATCAGGCTAACGTAGTACCAAGACAGATTGTCGATGATAAAGTCGCGCATACGATTAAATAGGTCGCTAGCGTAGTCTGGTCGGAGCAGTGAGAACAGCAGAAAGACAATGATCATGAGTGGCGCGAGTATGGTCATCAATGAGGGTTTTTCAGTCGGCAAGCTAAATAGTGTTGCCACTTTTTTATTGGCCATAGCGAATAATTGCTCTCTGTTATTTTAGTTTTAATTACTGAATCGTTTGCTGCTGCGGCTTTACGCGTTATCGTCTTACTGACTGCATGGATGAATGAGACCGTTTTTTTAGTCCAGTGATACTATATAAGGACTTATTATTTTAGCTATCTCGCCCCTTGAGCTGCAGTATAACGTAAAAAGCCTTAATGGTGAGGCAGAGCCTTTTGGGCTAAGCAGGGATGATTGCTGTAATTTATTGTTAACGGCGAGCTAAATACTATCCAATTTTGAATATTTGGCTGCTAAAGTCGCCGCAATCTAAAGCTAAAAATAATATAAAGAGAGATTTAACCAGTGCGCCAAATAACGTTGTTAGTGACTTTCCTATTCTTGCTAAGTGCCTGTGGTGGCGGGTCTTCTTCGGCTAACCTTCCTGTTGAAGGGCTAGAGCTAGAGCAAGAGCAAGAGCAAGAGCCAGTTGCAATACCTGTTGCGGCCCCAAGCATCAGCCAAATTTCATTTAGCGCAGCTAATAATTCCGGTTTGCCAGCAGATATGATGCTAGACAACGCCGAGACTAATGCCGTTTTTACTGGGCGTGTAGAGGTAAATACCCCTGTAAGTGGCCTGGTAGCAAGCTATGAGTTCACCGGAAGCTCCGTCACAATTGACGGATTGGTTCAAGAGAGCGGCACTTCAGTTAACGATTTCACTGATGTTATTGTTTATACCGTGGCTAATTCAGAAGGCGCCACAGAAAGTTACAGTGTCAATCTGACCAAATTTACAGGTCTCCCGATTATCTATCTTGAGACGAATAACACTGCCCCTATAGATTCAAAGGATGACTATGTCACTGGCGATGTCTTAATCGATGGCGGCCGATCTTTTATTGACCTGCCCGCCACCGAAATGAAAATTCGCGGCAGAGGCAATTCAACCTGGTTTTTACATCCTAAAAAGCCATTTCAAATGAAGTTGGAGGATAAAACCGAATTTCTGGGTATGCCGAGAGATAAAAAATGGCTGTTTCTTGCTGAGTACTCGGATAAAACTTTACTCCGAAATAAGATTACTTTTGAAATGGGTTATTTGAGTCACTTGGATTGGACGCCCCAGGGGCGCTTCGCTGAGGTCTATATCAATGACCGCTACAACGGTACTTACAATATTACCCAAAAAGTCGAGGAGAGCGATAACCGAGTGGCATTGGGGGGCAGTGGATATTTGCTAGAACTGGATCAGTTGGAAAGGCTAGATGCGGATGATGTGTATTTTGATAGTGTGATCACAGAGCGCTTCTTGATCAATATTAAAGAGCCTAGCCTTGCAGTTGGTAGCGCTGAATATACTTATATAAAAGATCTGCTCGGAGATTTTGAAACTGCTCTATACGGCCCCAGTTATCGCAGTGCCACCATTGGCTATGCCAAGTACATTGATCTAGATAGCTTCGTCGATTGGTATCTGATTAACGAGATTACTAAGAACCAAGACTCTCAGTCTTGGTCCAGTATGTTCGTCAATGTTATGCCGGGAGAAAAAATCAAGATGGGCCCGCTGTGGGATTTTGATCTCTCCTTTGGCAATGTGGATTATTCCGACGCCCAATACAGTAGCGGCTTTTGGGTTAGGTATCACCCGTGGTTTGAACGTCTTTTTCAAGATCCGGCTTTCGTCGAAAAAGTGAAAACTCGCTTTGCATATTTTAAGCAAAATCAGGATTTTATTCTGGGTAAAATTGATGGCTATGCAGATCAACTGACGTGGGCACAGCAAGAGAACGATAACGAGTGGCAGACGATTGGTCTTGCTGTCTGGCCCAATCCGGTTGTGTTTGATACTTATCAGGAAGAGGTTGATCATTTGAAGTCTTGGTATACCAGTCGCATGGAGTGGCTAGAGCTGGCTTTCACGGAGCTCTAAATCTATGGATCAAATCTAAGGATCAAATCGAAGGATCAAATCGAAGGATCAAATCGAAGGATCAAATTTTTGGTCGCACCAGCAGGTAGGCTGCATAAGCGCCCAAAAGGCCAAATATGGATAGAATCAGGTAATAGATTTTATACCCCAGGCCACCGGGGTAGTGGTCTATAAGCGCGGCACTTAGCAGTGGTAGGTACACTTCTGGAAAATAGCCAATCATTGAAATAATGCCTATAGCCAGACCTTTAATGTTATTGGGTACATTACAGCCCCCTAATGTGGCCCAGTAAAGTCCGCGAACGGCATAGGTCAATAAACCGATAAGCAGTACCACAGCCAACATAAACAACGTTGCTGCACTGGAGGGCAAAAAGGCCATCATGGCCAGAGATAGCGACGCCAAGGCCAATAGTATGGAGAGTACTTTCTCCGGGGTTATCCAGTCGCCAATAAATCCCGCCGCTATTCCCCCTATGGGCCTCATCCATAATTTCGCTACGGTGATGGTTCCAACAGTGACTGCGGTGAGGCCGAAGTTTTGCTGCAGATAAGCAGAGAAAGAATAGGTCGCATAAAACAGTTGGTAGCCACAGGCAATACAGATGGCGCAGAGCCAAATTTCACGATGTTTCAGTACCACCATTATGTCGTGTCTGAACGAAACTTTGCCCTTGGATTCAGTTTTTTCTGGATCAGCTTCGGCGTCATCAAGAAGCCAGTAGGTGAGGGGTGCCATAACCAGTAACACGCCGACATAAAGATAAATGACCTGCTTGAGAGCCAGTGTTTTCGTGCTAGATTCTTGACTGAGTATATAGGCAAAAAGAGCAACAGCGACGGTTGCCAATAGCGCCTCAACCAGACCCCGGCCACCCTCCAAGATGCCAAAAAATCGGCCCTGTTGGTCTCTTCTGGCGAGCATAGTGACTAGCTTTATCTGTGCCGCCCAAAGGTTAAAACCCGTAGCCAAGCCCCAAGCGCCATAAATTATTAGCAATGAGCTATAGGAAGGCATGGTCGAAAACCATAGGCCTAATAATCCGGTTGCGAGGAGTGAATAGGCCAATAATTTACGGGACGAAAAACGATCCGCTAACCAGCCGCTGGGAATATAAGTGATGATGAAAATAAAGCCGAGCATAGAGCTGCAGTAGCGCAGCTGGGTCTGGCTGATATCGAAGGCTTCGAGAATTGACAGTTCGAAATTTTGCCGCAGATAGAGCAATGGGTAAATTGCTCCTGCCGCGACAATGATGAGTGCTAGCTGACTGTAGCTGCGCAGGGCAGCTGATCGAGACGATAGCAAAGGCAATACCGAATTAGACTTCGCCAATAGTGTAACGGCGATAGTTGATATTGCCTAATGGAGGGAGCTGAGACCTTGGAGGATGAATAATAAAACATCGTCTTTAGTTCGAATTGAAACAAGGTTGATGCTTACTACAGAGTGACCTAAGTCTCTGGCTATGTGATACTTTGTTGCTCTACACTCAAACAAAAATAAAAATAAAAAGTAAAAATAAAAAGAGCACCTCAATGAGTATACCCACCGCACGTCAGCCTCTCGCTGGCTTAGAAGTTATCGAGCTGTCTAATATGATTACCTGTTCCCTGGCTGCCATGACTATGGCCGCTCAGGGTGCAACGGTGATTAAGGTCGAACCTCCGCTGCGCGGCGATCAAATGCGTCCCCTGGGAACACAGAAGAATGGGGTCTCCGGTTTTTTCCACAACTGCAACCGTGGCAAGCGATCTCTGGCCATAGACCTAAAATCCGAAGCTGGCGTTGAGGCGGTTAAAAAACTTGCGGCACGGGCTGATGTGCTGCTTCATAACTATCGTCCTGGGGTGATGGACCGCATTGGACTGGGCTCAGATGTGTTGCGCAAAATTAATCCTAGGTTGGTTTATGTGGCCGTGAGCGGTTTCGGTAAGGAAGGCCCTATGGCGAACAAGCCGGCCTTTGATCATGTCATTCAAGGCATGTCGGGGCTAACCAATTTACAGTCTCCGGATGACAATGGCTTTGATCATATTCGCACCTTTATTTGCGATAAGGTCACCAGCTACACGGTTTGCCAAGCTGCAACCGCCGCACTGGTTGCTCGAGCAACCACAGGCGAGGGGCAGCATATTGATATTTCTATGCTCCACGCCTGTCTCGCCTTTATGTGGCCAGACGGCATGATGCACAGAACCCTAAAAGATGATGATCGATTTGAAATGTCTCCCGGGGCGGATTATTTCCAAACACTCAACTTTAGTGATGGCGCAGTGGCTGTGGCGGCACTCACTGATAACCACTGGAAGGCTTTATTGCCATTGATTGGCTACCCCGAACTACTTGATACACCATTGTTTAGCAGCATTGCCTCGCGTATGTCGAATATGAAAGAAGTTGGCAAGGTACTTAAAAATCCACGTTTAGATATTGGTGTAGAGAAAGCGGTTGCCGCGCTCAAAGCCGCAGATGTTCCCTGTGCACCCTGTTTACACCAGGACGAAATTGAAGCCAATGAGCAGATTCAGGCGATCGATGCACTGGAAACCTATGTGACACAAGCCATGGGTAAACTGACGGTTCCTCGGCCTCCGGTCCAATTTGATGGGGCCACTACTTCACAGGCTGAGCCTAGCCCTCTGTTAGGGGAGCATAGTCGTGAAGTGTTGAGCGAGCTGGGGTGGGATCATTCGTCGATTGATCAGCTTATAGGTACAGGAACTGTCCTTATCACTGCGCTGCCTTAACAGATCAGGTTTTTTAAACTGTTTTTCTGAGGCTTAGCTTTTGGGTAAGTGAGAACAGAGAACAAAACAATACTAGAGAGAAAGGGCATTTGAGCTTGATATAGCGCCTAGATAATTATCGGTATCAATATCCAATATTATTAAAATAAGACCAAACCCGATAGCCTTCCGTATCTGGGAATATCATAAAAATAACCATCTAGTGAGTAACGCCACTCCTGATTACAGAAAATAGGAATAACCATGTCAATGATCGTTAATCGTCGAGATCTCGACTTCGTACTCTATGAAACTCTAGGATTAGAGGAGATTTTTAAGTCGGAGCGCTATGCCGATTACGATCGCGAGTCCCTAGACGCGATGTTGGATCTCAGTCAGACCATTGCTGAAGACCAGTTTTTGAGCTGTGCCGCTAAGCTGGATGCCAATGAACCGCAGTTTGTCGACGGCAAAGTGGAGACCATTCCTGAGCTTAAAGAGGCTATTACCGCTTATCAGGAATCCGGGTTATGTGCCTCAGCTTATGATACCGACATTGGTGGAATGCAGTTACCTTGGATGGCCGATCAAGCGCTCAACGGTATGTTTGTCTGTGCTAATAATCCCGCCCATATTTACCTCTTTTTGACCCAAGGCGTAGCTAACATGCTCAACGTCTGTGGTTCCGATGAACTCAAGGCCAAGTATTTGCCCAATCTTGTGGATGGGAAATGGTTCGGCACCATGTGTTTGTCTGAGACTCAAGCGGGTTCTTCCCTTGCGGATATCCGTAGTAAGGCTGAGCCAAAAGCTGATGGTTCCTATGCCGTTAGCGGCACTAAAATGTGGATATCCGGCGGTGAGCAAGATCTTACCGAGAATATAGTGCACATGGTGTTGGCAAAGATTCCCGGGTCGCCCCCAGGCGTCAAAGGCATCTCATTATTTTTGGTGCCAAAAAGTCGAGTTAATGATGACGGCACTATTGGTGACTCAAACAATGTAGCCCTAGCAGGTCTGAATCATAAAATGGGCTGTCGCGGCGCGACTAACTGTCTGCTCAACTTTGGTGAGTCGGGTGAATCTATTGGCTACCTAGTTGGAGAGCCTAATCAGGGCTTAGCCAATATGTTCCATATGATGAACGAAGCGCGTATTTCTGTGGGCATGTCCGCGGTTATGAGTGCTCTTGGCGGTTACTTATACTCTCTAGATTATGCGCGCAATCGTCCTCAAGGACGTCCATTGGTCAATCGTAATCCAGAAGATCCACAGGTTATGATCAGTGAGCATGCGGATATCAAGCGCATGCTAATGACCCAAAAAGCCTTTATTGAGGGCGCTCAGACCCTAATGTATTACTGTGCCGAGTTAATCGATACAAACAAGTTGTCGTCCACTGACCAAGCGGCGAACCAGCGCCGCAATTTACTGCTCGATTTGTTGACGCCGATTTGTAAGTCTTGGCCTTCAGAGTTTTGTCTCGAAGCAAACAAATTAGCGATTCAGGTATTGGGTGGCTATGGCTATACCCGTGAGTATCCCGTTGAGCGCCTCTATCGCGATAACCGACTCAATCATATTCATGAGGGTACCTGGGGTATTCAGGGTATAGATATTCTCGGTCGCAAGGTGCGTATGCAGAATGGCGCTGCGGTTGAAATTCTTCGTGAAGAAATGCAGGCCACCATTGATTCGGCTTCGGGGCACCCTCAACTAGCTAGCTTTTGTGCTCAGTTGCACGAGTACTTAACACTTATAGAGCAGACTATTTCTGCGGTGGGAGAGGCTAAAGATCCTTCCCTGGCACTCGCTAATGCGACCATCTTCTTGGATGCCATGGGTCACTTAGTAATTGCATGGATGTGGCTGAAGCAGGGTGTTGCAGCGGTCGAAGGTAAGCAAAAAGGTAATGCGGCGGACGATGCGTTTTACGATGGCAAGGTCGCGGCGATGCAGTTTTTCTTTCGCTACGAACTACCAAAAATCAGGCCAAACCTCAGCCTGGTAGCGGATTTGGATAGCACTTGCTACGACCTAACTGCCGAGCAGTTTATCGGCGTTTAATGTTCTTGGTAAAAGCTATGGGCCTATCCTATCTTCGCTTCAGGTCAGTAGCGGCTTATAGGTGTTTTTGATGATTAATGAAGCTGCAGGGAGCGCTAGCCTGCACTTTACAGTGGGTTTGATTTTGTTTGCGGGCGGGGACAGCTAAGGGCGGGTTATTCTGGTAAAATGCCGCCATTGATGTCATCGGCCAGCTATTTGTCTGATAGCTGCACAGGATCTGACAAGGTTCTGTGACTGGTCGCTCCCAAAACTAAATATGAGAATCCCCTTGTCCGAATACGATTTTGCCAGTTTAGATCTAAACCCCGCCTTAGTGGATAACCTAGCAACCCTGGGTTACACAGAGATGACGCCGATTCAGGCACAGGGATTACCCCCCATTTTAGCCAATAAAGACGTGATTGCTAGGGCCAAAACCGGCTCCGGTAAAACCGCAACCTTTGCTCTGGGTTTATTGAATAAACTGGATGTGAAACGTTTTCGGGTGCAGACCCTAGTGTTGTGCCCAACCCGGGAGTTGGCCGATCAGGTGGCGACAGAAATACGTAAGCTGGCCCGTGGTATTCACAATATCAAGGTGCTGACTCTCTGTGGTGGTGTGGCCTTTGGTCCCCAAGTGGGCTCACTAGAGCACGGCGCGCACATTATTGTTGGCACTCCTGGACGGGTAGAAGAGCACCTGCGTAAGGCTAATCTCAACTTAGATAATCTCACGACGTTGGTCTTAGATGAAGCTGATCGAATGTTGGATATGGGCTTTCAGCAAGCCTTGGATGATATTGTTGGTTACATGCCTGAGCAGCGGCAAACTATGTTGTTTAGCGCCACCTATCCTGAAAAGATCGAACAAATTGCACAGCGAATTATGCAGTCCCCAGTGACTGTAGAAGTGCAGGATACTCATAGCAGCCAAAGTATTATCGAAACACTTTACCAGGTTGAAAATGATCAGTCTCGGGTAGAGGCGGTTAGGCTCTTGTTGCAGGAGCATCAACCAGAGACCACGCTGATTTTTTGTAATACTAAGGTCGAAACCGATCGCGTGGCCAATGAGTTGCGCACAGCGGGTTACGAAGCATCGGCCTTACATGGTGATTTAGAGCAAAAGGACAGAGACCAAACCTTGGCCTGTTTTGCCAACCGCAGTATTTCGGTGCTGGTGGCTACGGATGTGGCAGCCCGGGGTTTAGACATTGAATCGCTTGATATGGTGATCAATTATCAAGTGGCACAGGAACTAGAAGTTCATACTCATCGCATTGGCCGCACCGGTCGTGCCGGCGCTCAAGGCATGGCCTGCAGCTTATATACGCAGCGAGATAAGCACCGAATTAGCCAGTTAGAAGATTATTTAAAACAGAAGTTTGCACGAGGTAACTTGCCACATATAAGGTTATTACATGAGCCTGTTTTTGCTCCACCCATGGTAACTATTCATATTGGTGGTGGCAAAAAGCAGAAGCTCAGGCCAGGGGATATTGTCGGAGCCTTAACCGGTGCTGATGGTATTCCAGGTTCAGAGATCGGAAAAATACAGGTGGGCGATCACTGGGCCTATGTTGCCGTAGCCCATAAGCATGGAAAAATGGCATTTAACAAACTCTCTCAAGGCAAACTTAAGGGGCGGACTTTTAGGGTCAAGCGTTTGCGGGGTTAGCCTGACGGGTACCTAATCGCTGTGAGTGCAACAGGATGAGATAGGCTTTTAGCCTTGTCTCACCTGTATCGTATTTCCCACAGTGGGTTCATGTCTTATTGGTATTGGGGATCTGAAATTTTTTTACTATGTCATTTCAACACCGAAATTAATGAATCTAATTTAATGCTGCATCAGCTGAAATTTACTTTCGAGTGAATTCTCGTAATGTTTTGGCAGCCGCTGCAAAATTTGCTTTGCCCTCATCAAGCACGGCTGCTAAGGATACAAAATTCTGAATTCAAAACACTGAATTCAAAAC
>Ga0209223_10003337_pt1 | contig 15333 bp, 17 predicted proteins | sample COG_06_FD_184750 | JGI IMG/M metagenome (GOLD analysis project Ga0209223, IMG submission 184750) | Pelagic Microbial community sample from North Sea - COGITO 998_met_06 (SPAdes) (version 2) | ecosystem: Environmental > Aquatic > Marine > Neritic zone/Coastal water | place: Helgoland, sampling...
GTAACTCTTCTGCGAATTCAGCCGGACCTGACCCTTCATAAGCATCTCTAAATAACATTTTATCGATAGAGAAGTCATTTCCTCCTTCAAAGCGAAGATCCATTCCTCCTCCTCCGCCTTGCCATCCGCTTGTTAGATCCCAAAGACCAAACACCGAATAGACTTCTCCTGATCCGTCTTCTCTAGCACCTGGTAGGTGAAGAGCTCGGTGATTTTTAAAATATTCAGACGAGAATACATCCTTCGGTATGTGATAAAAGTTCTCAGTTACTGAATATTCATATTTCTTATAGAACCATTTTTTAGCTCTTTTAATAGTATTTAAGATTTCTCTTTGTGGAAGATTTACCGGAACCATACAAGCTCCTGTAATTTCATCTCCAATTTCGTCTAGAAATGCATTAAGACAATTATCACCAAATTCTCTTGGCGATGTTAAGTCATTATTATTTCCACTTCTGATTTCTCCCATTTTATTATGCATTTATTTTTTTGCTAACAACCACTTCAGTGTCGTCAAATCTTGTATTATCATCAATAAATCCTTCTCTAAAGATTCCTCCTACCATTTTACCCTTAAAGACTCCATCCCTTCCAAAAACATAGCAATTCGTAGCGTCGCAGCTTCCATGAACATATGAAGATTTAATCTTTGATTCGTGTACTTTAGTTCCTTGATAAAGATTACAATTTTCTAAAGTTGAATTTGTGATATTGCATGAATATATGTTTGAATCAAAGATATTCCCATTTATTTCACAATCAACCAAATCGTAGCCTCTAATCTCATAACAGAGTGGAAATTTACCATCCTTAATTTGAACAGTTCCCAAATCAGAGTCATAATTAATTATTCCTTCCGTAAGACCTCCAAATATTAGTAGTTGAATCACTCTTTCTTTAATTCTGTCCCAATGTAATTTTATAATAGACTCAGTCTCTTGTAGGTCTACCATAATATCGATATCTGGAAAGTATTTTTTAATTTCCTTATAGTCTTTTAAAATATTTCGAAATGGAATATTTTTATTTAAGATTTTCTTAAGCTCTAGTTTATTTGACTCAGTAAACTCAGTATGATAGCATGCTTTCCACATTTGGATGATAAATCTATCTAACAAATAGAAAACTTGATCTTTTTTCTTTTCGTAATCTTTGCCTCCAATATATCTAAACTCAAGATAATTCTTTATTTTTTTATCAAAGTTTATCCCGTAATATTTAGTGTTTGGAAAATCAAAGTTATTTATCGAAAAAGAACCTTCATTAAAATAAAATGATTCATGTTTAGGCGTAATCCACTTAATAGACTTAGCATATATTGAATTATTTCTGTTCGGAAACATCTTATACACTTGGTCCTCATTAAATTCAAGAATGAATTTTAAGGTGTTCATTTTAGAAACCATATTCTTATCCTCTAAGTAGTCTTTTTGGAAAGAAAGGTTTAGGTGTATTGAAGATCTGTCAGTAGTGTAACCGTTTTCGTTGATCCATCCCAGCATCTTTGAAATCATGATTCTGGCATTTCTGTATGGAATAGGTCCAGTTACTAATTCTATTAGACCTTTCCCGCCGCTCATATCTGGTTCCATTTTAAAGACCTTATCATCAGGCTGGAAATCAGAATGGGCTTTATCCTCTAATTGAATCTTACGACCAAGTAGAGTTGAGACTTGTTTTTGAGTCTCTTCTAAGCTATGGTTAGAATAAAACTCAAACTCTACCCCAACTTGTGATGCGTTGAGAATAGAGTCTGAGTTTGAGTGTCTGTTTAAAGTTTGCATCAATGATTATAATATTATACTTCTGTTTAGTATATATCACAATCAAGGATTTTTGATTTATACAGGAAGTTTAAGGAATATCTTTTGAGAGTCCTTATCAATTCTATTAATTTGAACTGTTATCTTGTCTCCAGAATCATAGAGATCCATTATATTGTCCTCAAGTTCACTAACATGTAGTAGTCCTACTAATCCTTTATCAATTGTAATAAACAAACCATAGTCTTTCTTAGTTTTTACTGTGGCCTCTACATTACATGGAACTTTAAATCTTTTTTCAATATCTTTCCATGGATTATCAATCGTCTCTGCCTTTTGACTTAGAGTAATTTTAGAGTTGCTAATAATGTCCTTGATCCAAAATTCTACCGGATCTCCAGGTCTAATATCTCTAGCTTTGAATTTAGAAATAGTGTCTTCGTCAAGATCATTTACGTGAATCATACCAGTTAAGCAATTGTTAAATTCTACAAATACACCGTACTTGGCGGTTCCGGTTACGGATCCTGTCTGTTTTTCTTCAATATTTGCCTTTAATTTTTCAATCTCTTCAGGAATAAGAGCTTTTAAATAGGCTCGATGTGAAACAACAATGGTTCCTCTTTCGGCAGAGAAAGAAACTGGAACAACATACAATTCTTCATTAATAATTGAGTTAAAGTCGTGTAATTTGTTAATTCCAGCTAATGAACCTGGCATAAAGCATTCTACGCCTTGTATATTTACAATATAACCACCGTTTTCGATCATATGAGTTACTTTACCAACCCATGCTGTATTTCCTTCTTCAACACCATCTTGTAAATCTTTGAATACTCTCTGTTTCATTCCTCCGGAAATAGATCCAATAAAATGATCGTCATGTCCAGTTACTAATACTGAAACAACATCGCCCGCTCTATATTCTTCTAAAATACTTGCGGGTTCTTTTGAAAGCTTTACGTAAACCATCTCTCGATAGTTAACATCAACTGTCATCCATTCTTCACTGATTCCAAATATTTTACCTTCAACAATATCACCTATACTAACTTTAGGTCTTACATTATGCGTTGTCGAATGTCCATTAAATACATCATATAACTCTTGAGCATAAGATTCTCTTGAGTATACCTTGTCTCCGTTTTGAGTTTTTACATGTGGATTTGGTTTTCTTGTTTTTGATGGACAAGTGGCTTCATATGCATCCCAGTCGAATTCATCATTAGGGTCCAGCCAATTTTCAATTTTATCAACTGATGGTTCTTTAGATGATTTTACAACCGTTTGGTTTGTTGTAGGATTAGGATTTTGGTTCCCAATTCTAGTTCTTTTTTTGTCTGTCATTTATTTTTAAATTAAAAGTGTTACGTATTATATATCTATTAAACCGGCTTAAGTCCATTCCATGGAATAACTACCGGTGCAGGAACTGGAGAGGTACCAGTATATAGACCTGCAAGTGAATTCATATGATTTTCAAACCCTGTTCTTATATCTCCTGCAGATTTTCTAAGAGATACATTAAAATCAGTTTCGTTTTCATAGCTAGTGTATGCCTTTTTAAATCCCTGTGCAACTAGCACTGGATTTCCTGGAAATACTAAAGTAGAGCCGGGGCTTGGGACAAGTGGCGGTGGAGGAGGTGCGGGATTAATTATTCCAGGTGAAATAGCAGGAGTCCAGTATGCTACAGTTGCTAGACCAATTGGCATTAGTGTCGCGATGCTTGCCTTGAGGTTTAAGTTATACATTAAACTTAAAGACCCAACAATCGCACTTTGTATTGCTGCCTTTCCAGGCTCAAGTGCAGCCTTGTTTAAAATTGAGCGTTGTCCGCTTTCAACAGCGCTAATTGCTGTATTATGATAGAGTTCAGTTATTTCTTCAGCAAGTGTAGTAAGTTCGGTTATTCTACTAGCTGCAGGCTCATCGGTAGAAGTTACTTTTGCTTTTAATGCCTCGTATAAATCGTTTTCAAAGTCTACCCAGTTCATATATATCAGATTGTTCTTTGTTTAAACTACTTGCCTCTTCCAGATCAACCTGGTACATAATTTTAAGTACATTAAATGCATTATCATAATAACTTGCATTTTCGTATGGAATTACATTATATTTAGAAACATTACCCTCAGTTCTAAAATCAGATCTCTTTAAAGTATCTCCAATTTCCTCTGCTGTTTTATTTTTATTATCTTCTACTATTTTATCAAACTCAACAGGATCCGATGGTATTTGAATATCGTTAGTTAGGGTTTCGGTTAGTAGGTTTCCTACCTTAAGTTCAATCCCACTAATTCTTACCCGCATTTCATTAGTTGTATTTCTTAAATCGGCAGCCAATTGTTTTAAATTAAACCTATACTGGTATAATATAGTAGTTCTATCTATAAGACGGGTTTTAATATCTTGCATTCCGGTTTTGTAATTATAATAACTATAATCTTCCTTAACTTCGTATCTTTCGTATCTTCTTCGTGAAGTTATCCAATTTGTTCTTGCGTAGAATTTATCAGGGTTTTTATATGGCTGACACTCTGGGTCTAGTGGTATTATATTTGACTTAATTCTTAAATCAGATCCTGGTATTAATTGGTCTTCGACAAACTCACCCTTAAATTTACCAACATCAAGTACTCTTGATGGAAGCTTCCACCTAAAAGACCCTCTTAATCTCTTTCCAGCATCTTTTAATAAATCAATCATATTTTTAACCTGTTGAATGGGTTCAGATGTTATATTAGTGTTCACCCGTATAAAAATAGAATCCCAGTTATATTGATCAATTTCAATTAGTGAGAGCCTTTTTCTTCTATTGTTTCCAGTATCAATTATAATTCCTCCATCATAATAATATGCAAGCGCTTTTTTAAGATCTTCGATAAATCTATTCTCTTGCGTTGAAAGTCTTTCAAGATAACCGGTCTCATATTCGTAGTCAGTATCTCTTATTCGCGATTCAATAATATAAAGGTCTCCCCATTTATCTATTAATTCTTCGATCGTCATTATCTATCTTTTTGTAAAAACGTATTTCTTGTTAAATCAGCCTTTAATCCTGGAACTGCGTCTACGGATGTAGGAGGAAGTGGAGGACCACTAGGTCCTACCCCAGTCGGGTGAGTATGCGCTAAGTAATCATCTAGTAGTGTATCTAGCCAAGTTTGTAGATCTACTCCTCGAACTGCTGGCTGACTGTCATCCGCTCCATCGTCAGTCGCGATGAATATATCACCTGAATTTAAAAATATTTGGCCTTCAGGACTAAATCTAATCATCGGAGCCTCCGTATTAGAAGTTCCTGTTGTTATTACAAGACCGTCTTCAACTGAATAATAGACTCTTAAGTTTCTCTCTTCGTCATATACTATTGAAATTACGTTGTGTGGTTCTTCTGAATTTTCAAGAACTTCACTCTTCAAGGAATCATTCTGATCAACCTGAAACGAATATTCTGGGTGATATATGTTTCCATTATCAAATCTAACGGCAACCACGTCTCCAACCCTAGGAACTGCGTGAGCTCCTGGTAGATTGCGATTCATTGGAGAAGCCCATGGAACAGATTCAACCGGAATTAAGTCAAACTTTCCAAACACTTTAATTTTGCATCTACCATTATTTAGCGGATCTTCATTATCTAAAACCTCACCAAGCCAATGTGTATCTCTTAAATTATCTTTATTGAGTTCTTTGGTAGTCTCCATTATTCATATACGTTTTCGTTGATTGGTCCTTCACTGTCAAATGGGACACTGTCATGTACGTTTCCACCGAGAGGCCCTTCACTATCAAGTGCAACTGCATCATGTATATTTTCGTTGATTGGTCCCTCACTATCAAGTGCAACTGCGTCATATGCCTTTCCGAGCTCTCCACTTGGAGTTGCACCTCTTCGAGAACTATTACCCCTGATAACATTTGCGATTCCATTAACCGAACCAGCTCTTACGGCGTCTTGTATACTTGAGAGTGTGCTTGCACCGTGTACATTTCCAAGTAGAAGTTTTGCAGTTAAATTTTCAACAGTTCGGTCAACGGCGCTTCCGACTATAGTTCCAGCTTTTTCTTTTGCAATATCTCCAAGCATCTTTCCAAAACCACCAGTCTCTTCACTGATAGTTGAGTTAGCATATTCACCATGGGTATGTACGCCTTTCCATTTAATTTTAATTGATGGGGCTGCAGGTCCCTCTGGGCTTCTATTAAGATCTGCAAAAATAGAACTTGTAGAATCAGGGTCAAATTCACAATGACTTAACTCTACTTTAAAATAGGGCTTAACTGATTTTACACTACCGTCACCGCCTAATACGTCAAGTGCTGGGTTAGCTTGATTTGCAGCTAGCGCAGAACTTGCAGTCTTTGATGTTGACGTCTTAAATGTTCTTACCTCTGAAACCCAGATATGTAGAGAAAATCTTCTTAAATTTGCAGGTATTACTTCTACCCATCTATTAAAATCATATGCCGCTCTTTTGTAAAGGTCCATCATTCCTGAAACAGTAAGTTCTACCGTTTCAAGACATCCTATGTCAATTGCTTTATCTTCTCCCCAATAGGGATCAGCCATATTACCGTATTGTTTAGCAGTTTCAAGACCTGAAACGCTTTGCCAAAACCAAGGATATTCAGAGTTTACCTTCTTTAAGATTTTAATAAAGTTTTCGAGGGATTCTGCTCTTTTCGTATCGCCTATTACATTTTTCAAATAAGAGACAGCATCTCCATTTAATAAAGGAGAGTGTTCGGTGTAATAGTCAAACATAAAGAAGAACGAAAGATATGTTGGATCGTCATATATCGGATCAAAAATCTTAGTTTTCCTAAAGTCTTTTGTGTTTTTAAAATCTTGCATCTAGTATATGTATTTTATTTAGATCGCGCTCATTCTAGCCGGCCATTCTCTTCTGGTAAGTGTAACCTTTTGTGTAAAATTACCAATTGAACTTTTATAAGAAATGTCAATTGACTCAATTATATAGTACCCACTTAAGAATTGATCCAATACTTGATCCGGTTCTTCATCATCTCTAGGTCCATTATCAATTGCTGAGTCTGTAAATCCTTTCTCTTCTTTGGCTTTATCATAATTATGCGCTACTTTAAGAGGCTCTTTGTCGACATGATATATCATCACAGGTATCTTTAAATAGCGATAAAGACTTGGATTAAAAGTAGGAAGAGTAACTTCTAGTTTAATCTTTTCTAGCTCATCTAGATTTCTTCGATTATGTAATTGAGAAAATATGTAGTTACTATGGACGTTCCCAAGTCCTTCTTCACCAACATCCTGTCTTCCCATGTATTTGTGTTTCACTAAATCAAGATAGGCTTCACTTTCTCTATTGCCCTTCAATGGTTCTTGTATGTCTTTTAAGTTTTCTGGATTAGTTGAAAGCGCCTCAACTCTAAATTCATCTAATCTCTCTTCTGCATTATCATCGTAGATTTGGACATCTCTAAAATGCCCATGAATCTCATTAATATAATTAGATTGGTTGATTATATTATATTTCCCAATGTAGTTATTACTTGAACTAAAATTACTCTTGTTCGTCAGAAATAATTTAGTTTCAATATTATCATTACTCTCACTACTCTCCGCCTCTTCGGCATATGAAACTGGAAGACTACTTAAAGTTTCTTGAAAATCTTCAATGCTTGGGTTTGAAGCATTAAATATTTTGTTAATATCGATAAAATTTAAGTAATAATAAGAATCAATGAAAAAATGTTGAAACGAATCATCGCTAATATATGAAGTTGAAACTATCTGGCTTATAAAGTCAAGATAGTTAATGTAGGGCTGAATTCGAGCCTGTGAGTCTGTAGTTTCATCAATATTTGAAGCCAGACCAAGCTTTAACTCAGTAGCAACTGTTTTTAAATGCTCTAATGCTGTATTTTCTTCCAAAACTTGACAATTTTCAGAGAATAGCTTAGGAATACTTGCTCTACCAGAAATCCTAACTTTATTTAGATCACCTTCCTTAGCACGAGAGGCAGATATGTCAATAATTTCAAAGTCCATATGAATAGACTTATAGGTGCTTTCGTTTTTTGAATTAATAAAAACAGTCATCTTGTCACCGTCTCTTGGAAAAGAGTCAACTGTAAATACTTTTCTAGTGTCAACTAATGTAACACTTACTGTAGGATAGGGTCCTGTAGAAGAAAGTGTAAAAGAAACAACGTCATCTTTTTGAAATGGATACGTATTCACTAAAACAACAGGTCTTTCAATACCAGTAGTCTTTGAAGTTCTATCGTTACTACTTGAATCTTCGCCCATCGCGTTGCCCTCTAAAGCCTTTGGCTCTATTGCGGGCTCTACAAGAGCTAATATGTTATTTGATAAATCAACAGCCATTCTTATGTATTATATTTCTGTCCACCTCGAGTAATGTCATTTATTATCTGCTCGGCAACAGGGTCAGTTTGTGCCTGTTTTCCAAAAATAATCTTGCCTTCTTTAAAAGCATATGTCTTTTTACCTACTGGAATCACATTTGGTGGCAGTAGATTTTCCTTACCATATTTCTTTTGAAGAGTTTTAATCCTGTTAGCGTCTTTTTTGCTCAACCTTTTAGTGTCAATAAATTGCTGCTTAACAATATTCTCCTCTATTTCTTTTGGTCTTTTAAATTCTTTAAGATTTGGAGACCTTGTAGGTATTTTTAATATTTCACCTGACTTAATTGAAAAGGGGTTAGAGATATTATTGTACTTTAGAATAATATCAAGTCCACTAACATCACCGTAATATTTTGCCGCTATTAAATCAGGTCTTCCCTCTTCATATGGGCTAACAGTGTGTGCCGACTCAATCAAAGCTACAGTTTCTCTATTTCTAAAAAGAATCGTAGGTATAGTTAGCAACAGCTTAGTACCGTCGTTTATCTTATTTACTATTGTTCTTAAATCCATAATACATTATCCATTTGCAATATCAGATACTCTAATATTCATTTCATCTGCAGTTTTCTCTTTACCATAAGCAGTAATGATTTTTTCGCTGCTTTCCGGGTTATATCCATCAGACTGTAGGTACATTCTGCCTTTACCAGCGTTAAACATACTTTCAATTTCACCCTTATCTCTGGGTCTTCCAGGCTTAAGTGTTACTGTAACTTTAAGTTTACTAGGAAATCCTTCATAGCCTAAAGGACCTTCAAATTCGAATTGGGCGTCTTCCATCGCTAAATTACCAACCATCATCATTGGCATCATTGGGTTTCCTATAGTTAAGTGCCAATTTCCAGTAGGGTCTCCAGATATAAAAGAATTTACAACCGCGGAACCTTGTGGTCCATTCAATAATTTCATCAATCCACCTCCTATAATGTTATCAGCAATCTTAGAATTACCAAGACTGCTAAAGAATGCTCCAAAACTATCAGTACTAATACCCTCAGTTGCAGTACTCCAACCTTTCGCAAATTGATCACCTAGGCCTTTAAAATATCCTTCATAATCACCAGATGCTAATTTTTTAAAATCACCAAACGGCTTTCCTACACTACCGCTTCCTAAATAACGAGTAGCTCCTCCCCAAAAAGGAGCATTATTATATGTTAGTGCTAATAGATTAGACATTGTGTCCATAAATGCTGCTTTCGGGGAAGTATTTCCATATCCTCTAATATCATAATAGAATGTTAGAGTAAAGTCTTGCTCAAATTTAAGACCCTGCTCTCTTGTCAAAATATTTTTTATCACATTATAGGGTCCAAATACTTTATTAGGGTAAGTTTCTTTCGTTGGATCCCATCCAGCTCCCTTGTCTCTAATAGCCGCAGCTTCTGCAGCGCTTTTACCGTTTGAGGCTGCTTCAAGTGCAGAAAGAAGTGGACTTCCGTCGATAGATGCTCCTAGTGTTCCTCTACTGCCCGTTGATTTAGTAATTTCCTGTACTTGTGATTCTACGTCTTTCCAATTAAAACCAACCTTAAAATTTAAAATAGACTTAATATCATTTCCAAGAGAAGGAGAAAGATACGTTAAGGCTCGAGCAATGTCGGGCTGCTGGGCATCTACTGCTTTTCCCGCAGAGTCAAATACTTTAGGGTAGAGTATGTCATCTGCTACTGGATATGGAAATCTTCTTAAGGTTATTAAGTAATCATTGCTAATCTCTCCATAATGTTCACATTGAATAAAATCTGCGAGGTCATAATGAAAACTTGCTTTATCGTAATCTTTATTACCTGCTTTATCTTGTGAATAGGTAACAATATTTCTGGCAGTAGGGTTAAGAATCCTATTACCTGGCCCTGCAAGACCCGTAAGAGATTGAGACATTTTATCTTTTAAGTCTCCCTCGCTAGTTTTTCCTTCTCCATCAACATTAGTGGTTTTAAATAGCGACCATCTATTAAAACGAGAAGCCACTGCAGATCCTGCTGAAACTGGATCTCCTGGGTCTTCTATTTTTGCATTATCGCCAGTTCCAGATATTTTAGGATTTACACTGTATATTCTTGACTTTTGTCCTGTCTTAGAGTTATATAGTCCTGAACCACCCACTTCAGATTCTGTTATGCTCTTACCGTCGCCATCGGTGTTTGTAGGTGATGCTGGAGGATTACCAATAGCACCCTCAATAATACTTGGTGAAAAGAACTCTCCACCGCTTAGAATTTCTCTGTATTTGTACCCAAGAGCTTCATCTTGTTCTACGAATTGCAATCCAGCATTTTTTACACTATCTAAAGCGTCGGTAGCTTTTTGTTGTATATCTCTAATAGATGCCATTAACAGGTTTATTTTTCTTTATATATCCCTGTTATTATGTTATTACTTCCACTCTCCTAGATCCATCTCTTTAGCAGTAGGATTGTAGAACATATTATCTAACCATTCTTCATCAGATGGTAGCCTGTCCCCTAAAAACTTTTTTAAATGTGTAATAAAATCACCCTTAGACTCGTACGCAAAATCACCTTTTGCCTTTCGGTATGGATATCGATTCGAAAGCTCAAAGATTTCTTTTATTTTTTGCTCGATCATAAAAGATTGTAGGTTGTTAAATAGAGTTCTTTGCTCATCGAGAGTTTTAGTGCAAAATACGGAATCTACAACAATTAAATACTTTTCCCAATTACTACCATCAAAAAGATTTTGCACTAAATCATCAGTATTCTTATAGTTAGTTCGCTTTGCATTTATTCTAGTTTCACCGCCCTCAAAGTCTCTAATGAACCTTCCACCAAACATATTCTTTTTTAAGAAGTACATAGTATCATAAAACTTCTTAATTCTAATTTGATATTGTGGATTAACATCATCGAACTTGACATCATATATCATTCCACGTACAGGAATTAAAATATTTGGCTGTTGTGTTGTAGATATTAATGCCTGTACATATTCACCTTTATTAAAGACTTTATGCTTAATCATTATCAATAAATTTAACGGAGTCAAAAAGACTTAAAACACCTTTCTTTGGGAAATCACAACGGTCTATAATAACTAGGTCAATCTGATTATTAGGAAAGGAGTCTTCAATAAATCCTTTAAAATTTAAAACAGTCTCTTTGTCAAGGTGTTTAAATAGAAAGGCAACATTCATATGGTCTAGAGAATCAAATTTGGTAGGTATTGTTCTAAATAACCTTTGTATGTAGAGTGAGATAATAGTATCGGATGGTTCAGCGTCGTTCGGATCACTTTTTAGCAGGCGGTTATAGATATCGTTATGTGAGATAACGAGATCATAATCTTTGTTTTTGGTGTGCTTATCAAATTCTTGTCTAGTTTTGCACCAAATGCCTGCTATTCTAAGTGTCATTATTTCTTTATCGATGCCTCAAGTCTTTTTATTTCTTGCTTTAGTTCTTTAATCTCGTTTTTAACCTCTTCAACATCAACCAAGTTTGGATTTCCAATCTTCATATTAAATACTAATTCATATGGATCTAAATATGAACCAGTCTCCATACCAAGGTCGAGAGTTAAGTCTTCTAAAAACCTAACTGCAGTTTCTTTTGTTGGATCCTGATCGAAATCATACACAACTCTAGAAATATGTTCTTCTCCAGCACCATTAACGGAGTCGTCATATACAATCTTAACGACCCCGTTATCTGCCGGTTCAATAGTAACCGTTATCATATTTTTCTTTTTATCTGTTTCTTCTAGAAGCTTCAGCCTCTTTTTGTAGTGATAGTCTCTTTTTCTTATCTTCACGATAAGTTTCTTTATTTTTAACAGCACCTATTGCCCATGCTTCTTCAAGCATATCAATCTCTTCTTGGTTATAACCAGAAGCCTTCCAATTCTCTTTAGCGATAGCTAATCTTTCCTCTAAACCACTATGGTGTATAGTCTCTAAGTGATCAACCCATGCTTCATGTCTTTTTCTACCATCTTCGCGATTTTGCTCACGAATTTTAGTCTTTGTCTCTGAAAAAAAAGACATCTTAGAAATTGCTCGTAGAATTCCTCTCTGTCTTAGCATTTCTCTTCTCTGTCTCCTGTTTAGGAAATTTGGTTTTTGTGTTTTTTCGCTCATTTTGTGTAATAATTAGTAATAAAACTTTGAATTTGAGACCTTAACTGGTCTTGTAGATTATTTATCTGATTTTCTATAAGCAATCCGATCTGTTCGTTTAAATCAGAATCTTCTAGATCCATTTGTTCTTTAAGCATCTCATATACTTGATTTGATGGTATATTAACTAGAACTGGCATTTCGGCCTGGTTCTTAGTACTCATCTTCTTTAGCATCTCCATCATTACGTTAATCTCAGGATCAGGTGCTGATTTACCATCAGTTATTCTACGTTCGGTTTTTTGTGATTTTTTTTCAGTAGAAGTCTTTTCAACTTCTCCTCCAATTCCACCGAATGTTTTTGAAATTTCTTTTGCATCCTCTTCGTCTTTAGCTGGAATAAGAACCTCATTCAATACTTTTGACCCTACTCTAGTTCCATCAGTAAAGTAAATCCATTCTTCACTCTCTTGTTTCTCAGCTAATTGGACTATTGTTCCGGCCTTTTCAGTTTTAGTCCAAACATAAATTTGATTTTCTGTTTTTACCTCGCTCATTGTCATTTTATTTTTAATCTTTATTAATGTTCTAATCAATTTACCGAGTAGATTCAATACGGTTGCTCTCATATTCTTTCTCAATGAATTGTTTAATGAATTCAGAAGAATCTTCAGGTCCGATTATTGCATCGCTTTTAGCATATCTTCTAACCCAGTGTTTTGCGAACTCTTCATTTCCATCCTTTAATAGCTGCTCCTTGAGTCTATCAAGGTCAGGTAGCATTAGTTTATTAAATCCCATTATCTTATTGTTTTAACTCTTTCAGTGAATGTTGGTGGAAATAGTTCTGATTTATTTATCAGATTCATAAAACTACCATCTATAATATATGTAATTGCCCAATCTGTTTCGCTTCTTACACTTCTTCCAACTCCCTGCATGATAGTAATTCCAGTCTTCCAATCATACCAACCTGGCATTTTTTCCATCTTTGCCTTAATGAGAGGGTCTCTTAAGTTTGGGTATGGAACTTTAAAAAAGACTTGAAATCTACTGATATCGTCCTTTAAGTCAAGCCCTTCTAAAAGAGATGGGCCCATAAATACAGCATCTTCCTTTTGTTTAAATAGTTCTAATAGATCTCCTTTCTGTTTAGAATTCTCATAGTCCATTAATCTAAACGTATGCTTGCTGTTGCTCTTAATATAATTTGTAAACTCATAGGATCCTGTATGGATTATTCCACGCTGTCCTTTGTGCTTACTAATGATCTTGTCAAGTATTTCGACAACCTTCGGTAAACTCTTCTCTTTGTGTCGATATGATAACTTATGCTTGTTAACAAAGATAACAGGTGACTTCTCGTAATTAAAGGCATTGTCTAATCTGATAAACTTAGCACTTTTAATTCCCATCACCTTTGCATATTCTCTTGGTCCTCCAATTGTAGCGCTCATAAAGACTTTAAATCCAGCTTGGGCATGGAGATACTTTTGAATCATAATCGCCTCTTCAGTACACATAAATTTAACCTCATCATTTCGCTGATCCCAAACCATTGATTCAATTCCAACCTCTCTTATTAATTTAGTGTAGTCCTCGATCTTACAATGAATGTCCTTGATTCTATCAAATCTTCCAAATGCCTTCTTCCAATTAGGAGTCATCGTCTTCTCATTGAATTGGCCAAACATCCGCTTAACAATATTTTCAGCAGCCGGTCTACTTGCAAGATATTGAACAAGTATTTTCTCCAATTCTTTTAGTTTTCCAAGAAGTTGATTACGATCCTGGACTCTAATTAGGTCCTGAACAATGTCGTTTAAATAGGCCTTACTTATTGAAGGCGCCTCTACTCCTGATTTAATTAAAAAGTTAGATTGAGCACTTAACAGGTCAGGAAGGAAATTATCTACCTGAGGAGAAAAATGATTTTGTACAATATCGTCAATCTTATGCGCTTCATCAAAAAATACAAAGTCTCTCTTTTTAAAAGGAATAGGACGTTCACCAGCCTCCATCTTTGGAGCAACATAGTTTCTTTGAATTAACCAGAATGCATAGTTAAGAACTGTGATTGGTGAATCAATAGCCCTTCCTCTTAGTTGCAAATATTCACAAGTATTAGCGCAGTCAAGTTTTGCCATTGCCTGATCGTAGCCCATATTTCTCATTCGGCATTCTCCAAGAGAAAATGGAAGACCATTAACATGACAATTATAATTATCAATACCTTTAATTGAAGGCCATCTCAGTCTTAGTCTATTAATATCAGACTCATATTGATCCTGTAGTGAAATATCAGAAGTAATCAAATATCCCTTCTTTCCAAGCTCTTTTAGGATCCACGAACTCCACATTGCAATTATAGACTTACCAGTTCCGGTTGGAGCATCGATCACCACAGTTGACTCTGGATCATCTTGATAGGTTTTGACTATTGTTTCTATTGTCTCTCTTTGTCCTTTCCTGAAAGTGAAGTCAGTTCCAAATACACCCTTATCAAGAGCTTCATTTATAATTTCATCTATAGTTCGTTCCAACATATCACTTCTTCTACTTCAATATTAGCATTTTTTAATAATTCGACACCGCTCATGTCGCGGTAGTCCTCTGAATAGTAGACTTTTGTTATTCCAGCCTGTATAATTAATTTTGCACAGTCAAAGCATGGACATGTTGTAGTATAGAGTTCTGCACCTTCGCAACTCATGGTTGATTTTGCGACCTTCATAATTGCGTTTGATTCTGCGTGTAGAACTTCTCTTTTAGTTTTTGACTCAGGTTTAGTGCAGCATCCGCTATCACATTCATAACCCTGTTCTACTAAATCTAGTGCATCGTCTGGATTTTCATAGTACAATGTGTGATCCTCTTCGCAGTCATTCTCAAATCCATAGGGCATGCCATTATATCCAAATGATATTAGTTGTTTGTTTTTAACAATTACGCATCCAACCTTTCGACGTTTAGCATAACTTAGCTTTGCAAACTGGTAGGCCGTCTGCATGTATATTTTTTCGATTGCTATCCTAGGCATATTAATTCTCTTTCTTTACTGCATAA
>Ga0209223_10003339_pt1 | contig 15329 bp, 9 predicted proteins | sample COG_06_FD_184750 | JGI IMG/M metagenome (GOLD analysis project Ga0209223, IMG submission 184750) | Pelagic Microbial community sample from North Sea - COGITO 998_met_06 (SPAdes) (version 2) | ecosystem: Environmental > Aquatic > Marine > Neritic zone/Coastal water | place: Helgoland, sampling...
CATATGCTTCCGCTGTCTTTTCATAATGTGGCATCCAATCATTTTGAATAACTTTTGGTGCATAGGCTGGCGCCATAGCCATACGGTCACGTAAATGATCGTCCCCATCTTTTCGCATCAAGGTATGAGCCCAAAAAGCACGCTTCATGGGCGTATTTCGGTCATCTGAACTAAAAATATTCGGATTATCTTTTACCAATTTTGTATCTTCAGCCTTGGTAATAAATGTACGGCCCACTGATTTTATTCGAGCAACGGGTGCTTTGAGGCGCAAGCTTTTGTAAATGGGATACGGATCACAATTAAGTTGGTCGAGTGTTATATCTTCGATCAATGGTGCTAAATTTTCCATTTTCCTACCCCTTTGGTCCAAATAAACTCTGAAATCTTGGAAATACGCAATATAGTAGAGCTTGCCTAATAGACTTATGATCCCCAAATTAACTATGGCAAAGTATTTTGTAAAAGTAATTCACTAGAAATTTTTTCTGATGCTGTTTTCAATAAAACTGCATACCTCTCGACTGCTTGTTCAAGCTTCATCGCCTTGGTAACCCATACTATTGATAAACAACCAATCAACCGTTCATTAGCAAAAATTGGTACGGATAGAGTTGAAGTTTTAAGACGAAAAATAGGAGGACTGCGTGTTGCAAAGCCCTGTTCAAAGTATTCTGAGAGGTTCTCGTCAAGCCAGCTTTTCTGTAAAAATGGGAGATCTTCAGACAAACCCTCAGCGCGAATTAACTCGATTATTATTTCGCGCTCATGTTTATTACAGGCAGAAAGATAAACCCGACCATCTGATGAACGCAGCATTGGGAGTGAATAGCCCTCCATACCTTTATCTACTGATAGGGGACTTCGGTTGTGAGTAGATTCTTCAATAACCATGTGACCATCTTTGTAGGTCGTTACTGAAACGGGCCAAGCGTTTATATCAGTAAATTGAGAGATAATTGGGGATGCCACCTGACACAGTCGCGAACGCATGGAAGAGCTGTCTCCCAGTGCCGTCGCTAATGGTGACAAACGCACCCTTGAATTACTGCCAGAATAAGCGACGTAACCCTCTTCCTCTAAAGTATTAAGCAAGCGGTATACTGTGGGACGAGGTAACTTTAATTCCAATGATATTTCTGCGACACGTGCAGCGCCAGCTCTATTTAAGAACCTTAAAATATTTAGTCCCCGCGAGAGAGCACGTACATTATCAGAACCTGACGGCATTAAATTTGCATAAATTTAGGAGGCCTAAGTAAAGATATAGAACCAAACGTCATCCCTGAACTACTGTTTGGTCAATAGCACCAAAAATACTTTCGCCATCACCGTTAAACATTTCAAACCTTATGGTGTCTCCCGGCTCCATAAACCGTGTTCTAGCCTCACCATCACGTATGGTCTCAATCATACGTTTTTCAGCCAAACAGTTTGACCCAACCTCTCCATGGTTTTCATTACTTACAGTGCCAGATCCAATAATAGTTCCCGCTGAAAGTTCGCGGGTGCGCGCGGCGTGTGCAATCAAATCCGTAAATTCAAAGCTAAGATCTTTTCCAGCATCTACATGTCCAAATTCTTTGCCATTATAAGTGGTGATTAGAGGCAGGTTAATACGCCCACCAGTCCAAGCTGCCCCCAGTTCATCAGGTGTAACACAAACTGGCGAAAATGCGCTTGCAGGTTTTGATTGAAAAAAACCAAACCCTTTTACCAATTCTGGACGCATCACGTGTCGAAGACTGATATCGTTACATAACATTATAAGTTTAATGTGTGACGCCGCCTGCTCCCTCGAACAGCCCATGGGGACGTCATCCGTAATTACTGCAATTTCGCCCTCAAAATCTAATCCCCACTCTGTGTCCACACAGGGTATTGGGTCAACAGGACCAAGAAACCCATCACTGCCACCTTGGTAAAGCATTGGATCCGTCTCAGAGTTTGCAGGCATCTCAGCACCGCGGGCTTTTCGCACCAAACGCATGTGGCTCAAGTATGCACTACCGTCAGCCCACTGGAATGCTCTGGGTAATGGTGAGGCTAGAAGTGTCGGATCATAAGCGATAGTTTCAACCACTCCTTCCTCCAAATTATTTGCTAGCACTTTAAGTTCAGGTTCTACTCTTGCCCAATTTTCTATTGCATCTCGGATCGTCAAAACCGCTGAGTTAGCTAAAATCATTCTCTGCATGTCGCGGGATACTAATACTGGCGTACCGTCGCGGCCGCCCGCCTTCAAGGTGGCAAGTTTCATTTCGTCACTTCTCTTTCTTTGATATTTGGGAGGGTATGGGCAATCCTGACTCTGCTAAATTTGCAACTTCATTTTGGGATTTAGCGCTGTCTGCAATATATTTATCGGGACGCACTAACACCGCAGACGCATCTAGGTTATTTAGTACGTCAATAAGATTGGAATGGGTTTGTCCGTCCAAAACAGGAATTTTTGGAATAATATTTTTTGGCAGTTTATTGCGAAGAATCAAAACTGGCGAATAACCAATTTCATCATCCAGTCTTTTTCCATTTCTAAGTATTGGTTGATTGAACAGGCTCCCAGAGTGGGGAGTAGAACCACTAATTAGACCATCCAAATTGCTAGCGCCTAGACGCGGCGAAAGTGAGGACATTCGCGCAGCACCGTTGGACGTAGTATGCGATTTTTCGATCGCTTTCTCGCCGTCCATAGTATTAATTAGTCCACCAAGCTGCATCGCGGTCTGAATAAACTCTCGAACGTTTGGAGCACGCTCCTGTTGGTAGCTGTTTAAAATACCATCACCCACATCCCCGTTGACTCGTAAAACTAATTTCCAAGCTAGATTAGCCGCATCTCGGATACCCGCACACATTCCTTGCCCCATGAAGGGGGGTGTTAAGTGGGCTGCGTCACCTGCTATCATAAGCCGTCCCTTCCGCCATTTATCAGCAAGCAAAGATTGGAATGTGTAGACTGCTTTTCGTTCTAAATCAGCATCATCAGTCGTTATCCAAGGAGAAAGTAACTTCCATATCCTAGCACTTTGCGTAATATCTTCATCAGTTTCTCCCTCCAACATAGTAATTTCCCACCGTCGCCTATTTCCAGGGTTTCGACAGTAAGTCATTGGACGTATGGGATCACAAAATTGGATTGAGTGATCGCCCAGATCAGAACGTTCTCGCTTTAATAGTAAATCTACGACCAGCCATTTTTCTTTAAATCCCAAATCTTCTATACCTGAACCAATCAATTTTCTTACCAGTGAGTTAGCCCCATCGCAGCCCACGACGTATTTTGTATTAACAACTATCTCACTCCCATCGCTCGCACGACGGCAAGCTACTTCAACGCTTTCAGAACCCTCGATTACGGCTACAACTTCAGTATCAGTCATAACAGTTGCGTTGTCGTAACTGGAAAGTTTCTCTCGTAACAAATGCTCTAAGTCTGGCTGATGAAGGCGATAACTCGCATGCCAGCCTTGGGATCCAATCTCTTGCGGCCTTGGCCAATTTAAAATTACGGATTTCTGTTGATCTACGAACCGCATACCAGGATTTATTCGAACTTTTTTGCTTAACTGATCAGCAATACCAATAGATTGAAAAACTCTCATAGTTTCGCCATCAAAATGTACCGCACGTGGAAGTTGATACATTTCCGGCTCACGCTCAATAACAACAACGCTTAATCCGCATTGGGCTATTAAGTTAGCAAGCGTGGCGCCAGTTGGCCCATATCCAACAATACAAATATCAAAAGTCTGAGTGTTCAGTTTCATTTATTATTATTTCCGCTATCGGCTCCGACGTAGTTCATAAAGCCACGGGCAGTCCACGACTGGTGGCGCACGCAGCCCGTCTGCAGCGGCTTGCAAACGCATATCGACAAAGGCCTTCCGCTCAGCTTCCGGCAAATAGAGGCGATCATGCCCCCAGAAGCTTGGCCCAACTTTAGTTTCATGGGGCTCCCACGTTGCAGGATCTATCATTCGCCCTCCCCAGCCATTTTCAACAAAAAAACCTGATGGGGTGTTGGCATAAAAACTGGTCATATGGTCATTTGTGTGGCGCCCTAAGGTATAGGCTATGGCATCCTTATCCTGGCACGCAATGTCATAACCCTGACCCATGTCATCAAGGTTTTCATACTCCACCATAAAATGGTGAAATCCAGATTGCCCTGAGCCCACTATAGCAAAGCTATGGTGACGACCATTTACATGAAAGAAATAAAGTGGAATTGGCTCTAGACCATAATCACTTACCGCAAATTCAAGTATATCACAATAAAAAGGCAATAGCGCTGCTGCGTCTGGGACATGTAGTACTGCATGACCCATTCCGAGTGGCCCGGTCTTAAACCCATCTATTGGGCGCCCAGGCGTAAAGGGCTCGTCCGCCTTTTGGGGGTTCCAAATTAATTCAATCCTATTTCCTGCAGGATCATGACACACAATTAAATCAGCAACAAAGCGGCGATCCGCTAAGGCTTTATCTCCTAGGCTTACCTCGTGTCCAGCCGCTTCCAACTTTGCCGCAAAATACTGAAGGTCAGATTTTTGTTCGACCTCCCACCCAATAAATGCAAGTGTCTCACCTGGTTCATCCGATACAACCAAACGTTGTACCAGATCATCCATGCGAAAGGACAGCTGACTTCCACCGCGATCAGCAAGCTGCATTGCCAAGATCTTGCCAGCAAAATATTTCCAATCATCTATACGATCTGAACGTACGCCGAGATAACCCAAAGATTGAATTGGCATTTCTTACCTTCCTTAATCTTAACTCAGGTTACAGAACGCGCAGGCGCGTCAGAACTATTTCTAAAGAAAATGTCCGCTATGCGGACAAATACTAGATCAAAAATTAAAATGTGACAACTTTTAACAAATATAAGTTGGATGTTTAAGGAGGTGGCATCTTTTTTATATTCCCAAATGAAAAATACTACCCTGAAAGATTTACTCCCGAAAGGCGGTATCTTTCATTTTTGCGACCGGCTGCCAAAAGTATTCAAGAATTGATCGATTACCACGAATAATATCAACTGAGGCAACCATACCTGGAAAAATAGTTACAGGAGTTTCATCATCCTCGTAGATTACACTGTCAATTGAAGCATTAACTGCATAGTCTGACGTCCTTGTTTCCTCACGGAATACAGTATCGGCAGCAACCTTAGTCAAAGTACCAAGAAGATAGCCGTATTTTGAGGGATCATAAGCTGTTAAACTTATCTTAACTTTTTGTCCCGGCTCAACGGTCGCAATATCTTTAGGGTCTATAAAGGCCTCAACAAGTACGTCACCACCAGTTGGAACAATTTCTGCAACAATTTCACCACCGCCGACAACGGCACCAACATTGTTGTAAAATACTCTGTTAACGATGCCATCGATTGGAGAGCGAATTTCAGTCTCTTTTAATCTCTGCCGAATTGCAGGAAGACGTGCCTCTAGTTCAGAAGTTTCACCAATAACTTCAGATCGTTCCTGATAAATATTAGTTTTATAATCCTGCTGCACGGTATCAGTTTTACTGGCAATTTGTTCAATGGCTACTTTAGTCTGAGCTTTTTCTTCAGTTAAAACCTCAAGTTCCGTAGAAATCGATGCATCTTGTCGCTCCAGTCTAAATTTTTCTGAACTACCTAATGCACCAGCCTCAACGAGTGGCAAAACTTCCTTCATCTCTTCAACCAGTAAGGCCTGCATAACCTGGCGCCCAGATATTTGAGCGTCTAGGCTCATCATAGCCATTATGGTTTTTTGGCGGTCTTGGTTTAAAGTTGCGAGTTCCGCGTCCAAACTGGCTTTTCGGGAAATCATAAGTTCTACCTCAGCATCAACAAGCGCTTTTGAATACGAACTACTCAGTTTTGTAACAACCGATACTGGCTTATTTTCTAACTCCGCATCTAGCCTGACAAGCCGGATATTTAGGTTCGCAAGTCTCGCTTCCAATTCCTCTAACACACCCGCCGCCTCAATAGGGTTGATTGTGGCAATAATTTGCCCAGAACTAACAACAGTTCCCTCCTCCACCATATAAGTGGCTATCGTTCCCCGCTCAGGGGACTGCACATTTTTATTCTGACCGGCCGCAATTACCCGTCCACCGCCTCGCGTTACTAAATCCAAATGAGTGTAGTTGGCCCACACCATAAAAATTCCAAAAATTAAGGTAACCGTAAGGATCATAAAATAATCTTTTGACCCAGATCCATCATTTTGGCTTGGGTTCATCTTACTTAGCCTTCTGCTCTGAATGTTTTTGAAGCAACTCAAAATATGCGTCCTTCGTACCATCCCCAACTAGCTTGCCATTATCCATCACTAGAACACGGTCACACATGGCGACCACTGGCATCTTGTGGGTCACGACTACAAGGGTTTTTTCACCTAGGCTTGAGGAAAGGCTCGATATCACTTCAGCCTCGGTAAGCCCGTCCATCGCGCTCGTGGGCTCATCAAATAGGAAGATGTCGGGATTAAAAACCAGTGCCCGCGCCATCATTACCGATTGTCTTTGTCCACCAGATAGATTGCTTCCTTGATCTTGGATTAGGAAATCCAGATCCGCACTGGTACCATCACCAATAAAATTGGCTCCCGCAGCTCTCAAACACTCAATAATATTTTGTTCACTACAGTCATCCTGCCCCATGGAAACATTATCGCGAATTGTTCCAGAGAAAAGCCATGAATCTTGGAAAACAGTTCCAACAGTGCGAAAAAGGTCCGCGCGCGCATATTGACGGACGTCAGATCCATTTATCATAATTGAACCGGTTTCTGGAGATAACAACCCAATAATCACTTTTATTAAAGAAGTTTTTCCTGAGCCAGTACGTCCTACTATAGCTACTTTTTCACCTTTCTTTATCGAAAGATTGAACCCATTAAGAAGTGGCCGACCCATTTCAGACAGTTTGAGGGTGACGTTATGCAACTCTATCGCAGAATTTTGAACACTGGCAGTCATTGACGTTGCACCACTATTGCGCATTCGCGGCGCCGACAGAAACCTAATTAAGTTTCCTCGGGCAACATAAGCCGCATTGGCCCTTCCAAGGGTTTGACCAACCTTTGCTAGAGGTCCTAGCGCCCGTCCAGACAAGATGACAACTGCTATTATGGAGCCCATCGTAATTATCTGATCTGCAAATAGATGAAACCCATATACTATGATTGCAACTTGCGCGACCTGCTGGACTATTTGAATTATATTTCCATTTATTTCTGCGTAGCTTTTTGCCTGATGGTTAGCTTTAGCATAAAAATTTGACTGGGTCTGAAACTTACGTTTCATAAATGCGAACGCGCCATTAGCGCGCAGTGGTTCCAGCCCACCAAGTATTTCTACAAGCAGACCCTGACGCGACGTAGCAGATGCCGACACGGCCGCAGAGTTCCGCGCCAATATTGGTTGCACTGCCAGAATTATAATTAGTATCGTCGGTATGCAGATTAGTGGGACTATAAACAAAGGACCACCAATGAGATAAATTACTCCAACAAATACCAATACAAACGGTAGATCAACAAGCGTTAGAATGGTGGCTGAACTCATAAATTCTCGGAAGACCTCAAAGTCTCGCATCACAGTCGAAAGTTCACCAACTGATTTCCGGTCTTTTGTGTTTGACACTTCAACAAATTGTTCAAAGATATCTTCATTCACTGCGATGTCCGCACGCACAGATGCCCTAGCCACTATTCGGCTGCGTGCTCCCTTTAAAATTGTATCAAAAAGAATGGCGATACCTACGCCAATTGCCAGTCCATAAAGCGAGTCAATTGCCTGGTTGGGTAACACCCGATCGTAGACCACCATTATAAATAATGAAGTTGAGAGGCCTAAGATATTTGACAGCAATGCTGCGACCGCCACCCAAAGAAACCGTGCCGTACCAAGAGTTCGCAAAGGGCTCAAAGCCTTCAACCGCTCTTTTATGGTTTTAGAATCTTCCAAAGCGGGTTCAGCATAGATTAGCTGACCGGAAAACCAGTCTTTAAACTCTTTCTCAGTAAAGTATCTTTTTTCTGTATTCTGACTATCGTAAGCTGAAATACGGTCTTCTTGGATTTCTTCCAAAATTATGAGTTGCCCATTCGTACCTAATGCCAAGGCAGGCAATATAGACGAATTGATAGCAGAAAATTTTACATTTCCTGTATTACATAAAAACCCAAATCCACTGATAGCGTCTGTAGCCCACCCAATTTGGGTGTCAGCTGCACTTGCAGAAACAGCCTCCAATACCTCGTTCTTAGTACATTTTTTACCTAACCGACTGAGTAAAGCATAAACAATCAGTGCATCTCTAGTGGGTGCATCAGCCCTTATAGAAGGCTCTTCAGCTGTTATAGCAACCTTATCTGACATCAGTTCACCGGCAGACTGTTTGCGATGACCTCACAAAGGGAAAATAGACTACAAGTCTGATCAGTACTCGACTGTGCAGTTACTTTTTCAGCTAAGTATCTAGACTCCAATTGTACTAACGCAATTTCAGCGTTTGCCTTAGACAATATTTCTCTCGCTAACTTGCTAACGTCAGCTCTACCTGCCTTTAATCGCAACTCCAATTCTTCAAGGCTTTGCTCAGATATTTCAAGGCGGTCCTGAAGTAGGACTTTCTGCAGTAAATAATACTGGAGAAAGTCTGACCAGTTCTTTTCGGCTAAGACAATTTCTTCAGACAAGACCCGTAGATCTAATTTTGTTACTTCCATCTCTTGGGTCAATGCCTCAATTTGCGCAGCAGCTTCGCCACCATCCGCTACTGGAAACCCTATTGTTACTCCACCGTACAAAGTGGTGTTTGAACCCCTTGACTGAGGGCTAGATAGGGACGTCTGCCAAGAAGAGGTTGGTTTATTTCGTAATTTCTGGATTTCAATCTCTAGAGCCAGTTGCGAAGATCTAAGATCAAGTAATTTCTTACTTGGAGAGCCTTCCAGCGAAAAGTTAGGCGATAGGTTGCCTTCATGTAGGGCGGCTAGATCTAACATAGCAGTGTCATAATGCTGGCTGAGAGTAGTTTTTAAAAAACTTTCAGCCGTACTCACAGCTAAAACTGCCGTAGTCCGGTCGGATAAGGTATTGTTTCTAAGTGACCTTAGTTCTAATTCGTCAGACTTTGATAAAACGCCTGCCTGCACAGCAGACAAAACTAACTCTTCACGGGCGTTATAAAGATCAAGATAGTAATCGATTATTTTCACTTGTTTTTCTGAAGATACCTTTAAGTCACTTGCTTGAACTACAGCTTTTAACGTTCGATCGACAGCAACCTCTACTTCAAGCAATGCCCTTTTAGTTCCAAGTTCACTTAGTAGAATGGATCGATCAGTTTGGCCGTTATCAGACAAAAGTTGTCTTGCAGTAATGGTTGCATTTGTCGCAGGCAAGACACCATTTCCCTTCAAGGGCCATGGATCAGCGCTCAAGCCAGTCGACCCCGTGATATTAATTTTTGAAGATTTCTGACTTTCTACTATTGAGACTTGAGCGCCCGCGGCGGTTGCCGCGGCTATGCTGCGTGCTGCACTTGGGGCCTCCAAAACTGCTTGAACCAAGGCCGACGTACTTTTTACAGGTAATTTCTTAATACTTGGTTTCACAATTTGTGAAGGCTCAGCCGTTAGAAACTCGGCAAGAGACATTTTTTCAAATCTCTTTACCCCAAATATGTCATCAGTGGTCATGCAGGCTGGCAGCACAAAACTGATAAATAGTAACAGTAGAAAAGGACGGTATTTATGCATTTTTACGCTCTATATCTCGTCTTTTTAAAAATAGTGTCAGTCTTTAATATTTTTCAGCAAAGTTAAATAGCCGTCAACGACAGTTACACTATCAAAAAACAAAAGGAAATGAAATGGAGCAATTTTAGATATAATATTTTAGGGAAAAATAAAATTCAGGTGGAGTTTCTCTTTTAGTATGCTCTTAAAAGTTTAAGGTGAAAGTATTTTCGCTTTGGGGCTGAGTTATGTTTAAAGAGAAATATCTGAATTTAAAGTTTGTTACTTTTTTTCTTATTCTATTTTTTGGCTGTGTCCGAACGGTATCAGCTTTTGAGTTTGGGGTATCCCCGTTTGCACTCTACGAGCAAGGTCAGGAAGATATTTATATCGACGGTGTAAGGACTAAATATGGTCTAGGTGCTGTGGGGGCAATCATTGAAACCGATCTCGGAGGTGGCTTTAATATTCGCACTGGAATTGGTTACGGGTACCACCCTAGTGCAGACCTATCTTTAACCGTGGATGATAGATCGGTATCTGTTAATGGTGCCGTGGCAGGTATCTATCTGGAGGGTGCTGTAAACTATCTTTTTTGGGACAGGTTAAATTACTCCTTGAGTTCTGAATTGAGCTACATAAGCCGGAACGTAGATGCTCCCAAATTAACGGGTATGGCGGGTAGTAGGCCGATTACCGGATCCGCTGTTAACGACTTTGATACTTTGGATCTCGTCCTGTCTTCCCAATTTAAAATTGGCAACACCGCGTTTTTGAAAGTAAGTGGTGGCCTTAGTCAGTGGAACCTCAAGACGTCAGCACTGGCCCGATACGAGCAGGCTTCGGGTGTTTTGAGTTATAGTGGAATTACTATTTCCTGTCCTTGCACCGTCACCTACCCCAAAGAAATTGATACCACGAGCATTGATCCAATGGTGGGTATTTCGATTGTAAGCCGGAACCCACAGCATAACTTTGATTTAGGGTTTTATAACAGATCTTTAAAGTCAAAGGCTGAAACTCAGGTTATTGGGGTGGAATTTGATTATAAGTTCAGCTTTTAAGTACGCGATGGGGGCAACTGGATATTTGGTCTAAAAATTACAAAGAGAACAGTACCTCAAAGAGATTTATTACAGCATTGAGTTAGTCAGGCCAGCGCCAGAGCTTCCTAAACGGTGGCTGGAGCAGTAACCCTTGGAACTAGAGAAGTTTAAAATAAGAGACAAACAAACTATTGATCCTATTTTCTTAAACATCAAAATAATTTTTAGATAGGGAGCCAGTTATATTAATGTCAGCTACGCTTTTTGATGGGCTTTAGCTCTAGATGACGTCGTTGGAATTGAGAGAGTCGAGCACCTGGACGGTATCAGTATCAGCTAAGGTACTTATCCTATGAGGCAGACAGAAATTGATTTAAAACGTTGAATCATTGTGGCTGAATATAAATTTAAAGTTTTAACTATATAAATTTTTTTCAAACCTCATTATCTGGTCTCGACCAACACTGGGCATAAAAAAAACGTAGACACTTTCCAATGTCTACGTTTTTTTACGTTTTTTTGACGTAAGTTTTTACGCTATAGTTGCTACGGCCACAAAGTCATCAGTATCAATAAACCCGTATGCCACGCCAGTAACAGTCATCAAATATTCTGAAGTAGCTGTAATCGAAATAACAGTGTCTGCAGCAGTGGTTGCATCTGCCGCTACAGTGAGCTGTGCAAATGTGAGACCATCGAGCGCAAACAAATCCGTTCCGTTAGTAAAGTCACTCACAGTGTTTGAGTTCGCAAGGGTCGTACTACCAGCGCCCGTGTGCAGCACGATGTGGTCTACGCCTGCACCGGTAGTTATCGTATCTTTCCCAGCTCCTGCAACAATAACTTCTGCACCCGATGTACCAGTAATTGTATCCGCTCCATCAGTGCCAACTATAGTGTCTTTGGTATTTCCGTCTTCTAACTCAAATAAGCCAGTAAATTTTGTTACGGTTTCATTAGCATAGTTTTGGAGTGGCAATGTTGTCTCCAAGGCTATGCTATAACTACCAGCTTCCAACAGATCCGCCCTGCCAGCACCAGTGATGAATGCCTCATAAAGTGGTTGAAGTTCTACGTCTAATGTTGCCTGCGTTCCTGTCCGAGCAACTCCAGCTGTTACGCTAAATGCATCAACATTAGCATTGTCTATCGTAAATGATACAGCTGTACCGGCACCATTAGTGTAAGAGCCTGTTGCCGTTCCAGCAGGCACGCTGATCGTCGCTGTGGTGCCGTCCCCAACGTACACTACATTTACAGTCACACTAATTTCATTTTCAGGAGTTGTACGAGTTCCATCAGTACCGTCTATAATAGTTGCTTTTATCGTAGCAGTTCCACTGCCCGTTGGCACTGTATCTAATGTAAAATGCAAATTTGGTGACTTACCTATGGTGGCGGCGTCATCATCGAACAGATTTTTCAGGTTTTGAAGGTTCAACGCTGCCCCGTAACCAGAAGTACCCACTGAAACCTGCGATCCTGTTGTGGAAGTCATCACAGAGTGTGATACATCTGAAGCTGCCGTGCCGCTTACGCCTAATACAGCTGGGTTATAGTCTGTCCACATTACCGTGTCCGTACTAATTCCAAATGCACCGCCTTCAGTTATGTCGCCAACATTAACTTTAAAAGCCTCAACAATGGATTTGCCACCAGAATCTGTGACTTTTACCGACACATCGTAAGACGTCTTAGTTTCGTAATCTGGCTGCGCTACGAGGCTAAGCACACCAGTCGTACTATTAATCGTAAATTCCGCAACTGTCGGTCCACCTACAATTTCGTAAGTAAACGTTTCGTCAGCTACGACGGCACCCGCGACCGCGACACCAGCTGTTGTAAACCCATCCGTACCCGCGACCGTTCCTACAACGAGGCTAGTCGCATTTTCAGCAATAGTCACATTTTCAACAGTGCTAACAGTTGTTGAGCCAGACAGCGTCATGCCCGTAGGCGCTGGGTTGTTCGCAACCGCATTGAATGAAGCAGTATCGCTTATTGTAACTTTTGCTTGAGCAGCAACTAAAGATCCACCACCGATAATGACGTCAGCAGCCTCTGCAATTTGCGTTGCCACAACATTTGCTGCCGATATGACTTTCGCGTTAGCAGCTTCAATCGCTGCAATCTGCACGGCCGTACCCGTAGGCTCGACAAGCGCCTTGATCTGAGCGACTGCAACATCGAGCCCAGTCTTTGCATCTGCTGCGATGGCAGTAAAGCTCGCTGCTTTGGCGGGTTCATAGCCAGTTGCCGCTTGTACGTTTGTTGTGACATTAGCCAAAACAGTGGCCATATCATTCGTAAAGTTTAAGAGCGTTGTTGCCCCACCAGATGCTACACCAAGATTGATTTGATCCACTTTAGCTTCTACAACTGATGTAACCGCACTGATGGCTGCATTGTACGCGTCAGCTGAGCTAACGCCTGCGCTTTCACCAGCTTTTGCAAAAGACTTCACAACATTCATCACTTGCTGGTTGCTTACCTGCATTGCAAATTGCACTGTTTTAGCAGCGGCTATTTCAACGGCCGTACCTGTTGGTGCCTTGTAGGCATCAAAATTATTGAGGTCCAATGCTGCATCAAAGCCGAGGGCCACGGCAACATCTGCCATCGCTTCGGCAGCCGTAACACCATCTGCGATCATTACCGCGTTCACCATGGTTGTAGCGGGCGTGACCATTGTTGCCCCTTCTGGAGCCTTTAGCACAACACCAGCGCCGTAAGCTTCGCCAGATACAGTGTCGACTGTAGCGTCAGTTGTTTCTATCGCAAGAGTGTAGTCTGACGCTCCCAGGTCTGTTAACGTAAATGTACCATCCGTTGCAGTTGCTACTCTAACTTCCGTTGCGGCATTGAATATGCCGTCACCGTTCGGATTAACCGCCGTGTGCAGATCCAAGAATGCCCAAGCATCTTGAAGAGGTCCATTTTGGGCCGTACCACCAACGGACACGCCACTGCTGGTGGTTCCACCACATGCAGCAAGGGTAAGAAGGGCTAGCGGGGATAAGCTCAGGGCTGTTTTATTCTTAAGCATTGCAATGGACACTCTCTAGTTAGGATTGATCTGAATAGGCTGTGGCATAATTCTTCCGTATTGTAATGAACTACAATGTCGCAACCCGTCAAGTCAATATTTGTCTCTAACGGACTAAACTTTTAATAAAACCACTCTTTTCCACTAAAATTAAACAAAAAAACTGTTTCTACCTTTCAAAGGAATCAGTTTTCTCAATAAATCCAAACCTTCAACATCCTTCGCCTTTAAGAGGATATCCAGAAAAAGTGGTCTGTCCATACCATCAATAAATTATAAATGTTCTTACCCAAAAGCTTCAACCATCCATCTTTAATGCTGAGATAAAAGCCTCTTGGGGAATATCTACCTTTCCAAACTGGCGCATCTTCTTCTTACCGGCCTTCTGCTTTTCAAGAAGTTTTTTCTTCCGCGTGGCATCACCCCCATAACATTTTGCAGTCACATCTTTGCGCATGGCGCTCAGGGTTTCGCGAGCTATTACTTTACCGCCAATGGCAGCTTGAATTGGGATTTTGAACATGTGGCGGGGAATCAAGTCTTTAAGTTTCTCAACCATCGCCCTGCCGCGCGCGTCTGCACGGTCCCGGTGCACCATTGTACTTAGCGCATCAACAGGTTCATCATTTACCAAAATGCTCATTTTCACGAGATTGTCTTGCTGATAACCAATCATTTGGTAATCAAAGGACGCATAACCCTTTGTCACAGATTTAAGACGATCATAAAAATCAAAAACTACTTCATTTAAAGGCAAATCATAAACCACCATCGCCCTGCTACCCGCATAAGTAAGATTTTGTTGTGCGCCACGTCTGTCTTGGCACAATTTCAGAACATCCCCTAAAAACTCATCAGGAACAAGTATAGTCGCCTTAATACGAGGCTCCTCCAAGTGATCCACTAATGTCAGATCCGGCATGTCAGCAGGATTGTGAAGTTGCTGCACACGTCCGTCTCGCATGTGAATATTGTAGATCACTGAGGGGGCCGTAGTAATTAGGTCGATATTATATTCCCGCTCTATCCGATCGCGGATAACCTCCAGGTGAAGTAACCCTAGAAAGCCACACCTAAACCCAAAGCCCAGTGCGGCGGACGTTTCCATCTCAAAACTGAAGCTGGCATCATTAAGGGCCAATTTATCAATGCTATCCCGCAAGTCTTCAAATTGCGCTGCGTCTACCGGAAACAATCCACAGAAAACTACTGGCTGTGCAGGCTTAAAGCCGGGCAGCGCCTCAACGTCTTTTTTTTCATGAGAGATTGTGTCACCCACCCGCGTGTCACGAACCTGCTTGATAGACGCCGTGAGAAAACCAATCTCTCCAGGCCCTAATTCTTCAATCATGTCCATCTGCGGGCGAAACACACCGACGCGATCTACGTGGTGGACAGAGCCATTAGACATAAACCGAACTCGCTCACCCTTACGCAATTTACCATCAATGATCCGCACCAAAACAATTACCCCAAGGTAGGCGTCATACC
>Ga0209223_10003349_pt1 | contig 15298 bp, 11 predicted proteins | sample COG_06_FD_184750 | JGI IMG/M metagenome (GOLD analysis project Ga0209223, IMG submission 184750) | Pelagic Microbial community sample from North Sea - COGITO 998_met_06 (SPAdes) (version 2) | ecosystem: Environmental > Aquatic > Marine > Neritic zone/Coastal water | place: Helgoland, sampling...
TTGGCAGGGGTTTTGATGGGAAATGGGTTTTGCAGGGGTGACTACTTATTTACAAAATATTTTTATTTTTAGATTTAACTTTAAATCGCTGTAATATCCAGATATTTCAAGATTTAAAATTAAAAAATAAAAATAACAAAGATGCGGTAAATAAGTATTTAATTTGTGGAAATGGTATTATGCCATTTAAAGAAGATATTTAATTTATGATAGATTAGTCAATCTCCTCAATCTTCATTCTTGCTGATTCCAGAAGATTATTGCAATGCTGGTGTAGTGCTTTGCCTTCCTCGTAAAGATTAATCATTTTATCAAGATCAACTTGTTTGGAAGATAAAATTTCCACCACCTCCTCCAATCTTTTTACAGCTTCTTCATAAGTCATTTTGCCAATTTTCTTGACTAGGGATATATTTATTTTTTTATCTTCAGTCATAATAAATATTTTGTAAATGTGGTATAATTATTTACGAAAATCAAATAATGGCAATTCTGAACCATCCTTATCAATCAATGGTATTGGATATTCGTCAGAAAAACAAGCATCACAATATTGTGGGCTTTCATTATTACGACCCTCTTTATTTATAGCTTTATAAAGTCCATCTATTGAAATGTAATATAAACCATTAGCTCCAATAATTTTTGATATTTCATCGCTAGATTTAGTAGCGGCAATTAAATGACTTTTATCAGGGGTATCGACACCATAAAAGCAAGGCGATATTGTGGGTGGAGAAGCTATTAATAAATAAACCTCGGCAGCTCCCGCATCCCTAATCATCTGTACTATTTTTTTAGAAGTTGTGCCGCGCACAATACTATCATCTACCAAAATTACCCTTTTACCTTTTATGGAATTGGCATTAGCATTGTGCTTCAACTTAACGCCAAAATTTCTTACGCTATCATTTGGTTCAATAAAAGTGCGACCAACATAGTGATTTCTAATTATACCTAACTCAAAAGGAATTTTTGATTGCTGAGAGTAGCCAATTGCTGCCGGAACCCCTGAATCGGGAACTGGGACTATTATATCAGCCTCTATTTGCACCTCCTTTGCTAATTCAATGCCAATATTTTTACGCATTTCATAAACATTTTTACCATCAATATTACTATCTGGGCGCGCAAAATAAATATATTCAAAAATACAGAATTTTGATGGCTTTTTTATAAAGGGTTTTGTAGCAGAAACTCCACTCTTATCGACACAAACCATTTCACCCGGCTCTATATCTCGAACAAAGTCAGCGCCAATAATATCAAGAGCGCAGCTTTCAGAAGCAAAAATATAAGAATCGCCTAATTTGCCAATAACCAAAGGCCTAACGCCATGAGGATCGCGAATTGCTATAATACCATCCTTATGTATTAAAACTAAGGAAAAAGCCCCTTCAACTTGCGAGATAGCATCAATTATTTTTTCTTGCAGAGTCGATTTTTTACTAAGCGCAATTAGATGAATTATAACCTCGCTATCCATAGTGGATTGGAAGATGGAGCCTTTTTTTATAAGAGCATTTCTTAATTTATTGGTATTGGTGAGATTGCCATTGTGAGCTAATCCTAAAAATCCAAGACTAAGTTGAGCATAAAGTGGCTGAAAATTTTGCGCAGATTTTTTACCAATTGTTGAATAGCGCACATGACCAATTGCAGAATGGCCACATAATTTATTAACTATATTTTGCGAGGTAAAATTATCGGAAACTAAACCTTCGGCGAAATGAGATGAAAAACACTCACCATCCATTGAGACAATGCCTGCTGCTTCTTGTCCACGATGTTGCAAAGCGTGCAAGCCAAGAGCGGTATTGGTAGCAGCATCTTCAGAGTTAAAAATAGCAAAAATACCACACTCTTCTTTTAATTTATCTAACATATTTATTTAGTCTTGTGATAGCAGATATTTATAAACTATAACATTTTCCATGATGCGCTGAACATAATTTCTAGTTTCATAGTAAGTTATAAGTTCAACCCAGTCAATAACTTTATCTATATCGTTACCTACCAATCTTGGATCATAAAACTCATCAATCCATCTTAAAGCGTTATTTGGACCTGCATTATAAGCTGCTATTGCTAGCATCTCAAACCCATCAAATCTATCTACTAATTTTTTAATATAATGAGATCCTATTTTAATATTATAGCCGATATCGCTTGATAATTTTCTTCTATCATATCTTAACCCCATCTCCTTAGCAACTAATTTAGCAGTTTCTGGCATAACCTGCATAAAACCAACGGCGCCTGCGCTACTTAGAGCCTCTCTAGCAAAACCGCTTTCTTGCCTTATAATTGCATGTATTAATGGAGAATTAGGATCTTCCTTAATCTCATCTAAAATTTGAAAACTATCTTCAATAAAAAATACATTCTTTTTAGCGGCAGATCTAGCAAGTTTTACCTCTAAAGCACGATTAGAAAATTTATTAACCATCTTCATTATAATGGCAATTTGACCCTTTGTTTTGGAGTTCATTATTGCACCTTCCAACATATCTGAAGCTTGGCTAATTTTACCTTGAGTAAGAAGGATATATGACATTTGCACTATATGAGAATTGCTAATTTCTAGCAAATCCTCGGAAGTTATTTTAGGGATATCTGGTAAATTGATAGAAATTTTCTCACTATCATCAATCAAACTATGATATTTGCTAATGGCAACCTGACCATAAAAATATGTGGGATAATTTGCAGCTTGGCTATACCATTTTAATGCCAGGGATTTCTTTCCACGCTCTTCCATTGATCTACCAAGCCAATAAGAAGCTCGCGCCAGACTAACTGGGTGCGAAACATTATTATATAGGTCTAAGAAATGTTTATAAGATTTTTTTGATTCATTTAAAAAGCGTAAAGCAATCCAGCCCGATGTCCATTGCGCTTCCCAGTATTTTTTGTGACTTGTTGGCAAATTATGATTTGATATTATGTCATAAGAATCTTCGTAATCCTTAGTTTTTAATAATTCTCTAGCATATAATCGCCTTAAACCCCACCATTTTCCAGGATATGCTAGATCTTGCGGCAGATCTAGCAATAATTCAACAATATCATCTTTTTCATTATTTTCTTTATACCACAAAGCTCTGCGATATAACAAAGCTTCGTGCGATCTAAGCTTTCTTGGCACCGAAAGAATTAAATTATTTATATATCTTTTATTTATAGAAATGTCAGATGCGGCTTTGAATAGCTTTTGATAATCTTCATTAACAAGGCTAAATATTGTTTGTGCTTCACTTATTCTATCATCCATTATCAATCTAGAAATCCGCGAAATATGATCTTTTTCACCTAATTGTGAACGAAATTTTTGTAAAAATTCTACCCCTTCTTGATTGGTAAAATTTTCTTCAATCCATATTTTTGCTACCTCTTGCGATATCTCTTGATTGATTTTTTCAAGCCCAGATTCAGAGATTTGATTGTTATTAAAAAAGTCAATTTTTGCTTGAAGTAAATATAGCCTAGAATCTTTATTGAGAGGCGGATTTAAGGAAAAAAATTGCGCTATATCTTCATAGGGCATCTTGTTGTTAATGATGACTTTAGCGGCAGTTTTTTTAATATCTTCGATGTTATATAATGATTTATTATTTTTAATAAAATCTGATATTTTAGCAAGAGAGATGTTTTTAAAGTTAGATTCATCGCTATACTTATACCAAGCAATCATCTGACATATAGCATTGCTAAAATCCTTTTTAACCAGCAATATATTATTGGAATAATTATAATAATTATCTTCTTTATCTGACTTATCTCTTTTAAATTCTAAGCAGATATTTTCAGCTTTTTTATAATTTTTGCTCTTAATTAGCTTGTTAATTTCATCAATATTAGACTTGTCATCCACGGAAAGTTGATACCATATTTTATCTGCGATATCAGGAATAGAGCTAATGCTATCAGCCAAAGCGTAACTGCTATAGGAAAAATAAATTATAGCAATCATTGATAATGACCTACACTTTGCAAACATTTAATTAATAAATTATTTTTTTAATGATGAAAACATAAAATCAATACTACAAAAAAACTTTAGCATTTTATAAAATCAATCTTTATAAGAACATCAATAGATTAATACTATTATTAGATGGATATATCGACATAAACATATCAAAATCTTATCAATAAAACCCTAGAATTTTACTCAAAAATTTATGGATATTATAAACAAAATTGCAATAAAGCTTTTTAATCACAAAGTTGGAAGTGATGAATTTGGCAATCAATATTTTCAAAGCAAGAATAAAAAAAGAAGATTTGTTGTTTATAAAGGATCTCCTGAGGCCACAAAAATTCCTAGCGAATGGCGCGTATGGATTCATCATCAATGTGACGATGTGCCATCACATTTTAAAATTAAAAAATATTTTTGGCAAAAAATGTATTTACCCAATCTTACAGGAACGCAACTTGCCTATAGCCCAAAAAAAGATCAGGAAAGAAAATCAGCCTACGAGGCTTGGACTCCGAAAATATAATAAATAATTGTACAAATTCATGAACAACAAAAACTACTTTGAAATAATAGTTGGAACATTTGTCTTGATATGTGCTGTCTTTTTTGTCACATCGTCTTTTAAGGGATCCAATATATCTGGCGATAATGGATATAATGTGATTGCAAAATTTAGCAATATTGATGGTGTGGGAGTTGGTAGCGATGTTAAAATTGCTGGCGTTAAAGTTGGATTTGTTGATAAAAAAAGTCTTGATCCTACAACTTATCAAGCGCGACTAGATTTATCTATAAATCAAGAAATAGAAATACCCCTGGACAGCTCAATAAAAGTTGCCTCAGAAGGATTGCTTGGGTCGAAATTTTTGCAAATAAGTCCCGGTGGTGATTTAGAAGTTCTAGAGCATAATGGTGAGATAGAATTTACACAATCATCAATTAGCTTTGAAGATTTATTGGGAAAATTTATTTTCAGCTCTAACGATAAAGAAAAAAAATGAAAACCAATTTATTGGCACTATCGGCAATATTTATATTCCTAAATATCTTCACTACATTTGCATCAGAGCCAGAAGAATTAAGCGACACTACAAATGATGAAGCTCCAAAAAAACAACAAAGCTATACTTTAGATAGTAGCAAAATTAACCCATCAAACTTCTATAAATCAGCAGTAATACAAGCGCTTGACAAATCGACCGCTAGAAAAAAAATTATAAAAATAAATGTTGGTAGTGAAAAAAAATTTGATAATATTTTAATTAAGATTCATAAATGCTGGCAAGCTCCCTTGCAACAAACTCCCGAAAGCAAAGCTTTGATTGAAGTTATCGAAGAAATAAAATACTCCTATGAGGTGCAAAAAAGTAATTTATTTTTTGGCTGGATGCTAGCTTCAGCTCCTTCAATATCAGGATTGGAGCATCCTATTTATGACTTAACATTGCTTGAGTGCAGCAACAAATAACCTAATGATAAAAATTTCACCCTCTTTATTATCTTGTGATTTTTCAAATATTGACCAAGAAATAAAATCACTTGAGAATGCTGGGGCAGACTATATTCATCTTGATGTTATGGATGGTAGCTTTGTTCCCAATATAACTTTTGGCAATGAAATTATAAAAAATATCAGAAAATGCTCAAGCTTGCCTTTTGACACTCATTTAATGATAAATAATCCTGATCATCATATTGAAAATTTTGCTAAAGCTGGAGCTGACATAATAACTATTCACCTTGAGGCCACAACTCACCTTGATAGGTCACTGGATCTCATTAAATCATTCAATAAAAAAGCTGGAGTCTCTATCATTCCATCAACCAATGAGTCTCAACTTGATTATATCTTTGAAAAATGCGATCTTATATTGGTTATGACGGTTAATCCAGGATTTGGTGGCCAAAAATTTATAACTAGCCAACTAAGGAAAATTGAAAATATTAGAAAAAAAATTGAAAAATCAGGTAAAAAAATAGAATTAGAAGTTGATGGTGGCATCAATGATATCACGGCTAAATCTGTTATTGATGCTGGCGCTGATGTCTTGGTTTCTGGCTCATATATTTTTGGCTCTAAGGATAAAAAAGCAGCAATTAACAACTTAAGATGTCAAAAATAAATTATTTTAATCATCAAAATAAATTTGTTGTTTACGGACTTGGCATATCTGGATTGTCTAGCATTAGGTTTTTAGCTCAAAATTTTAGCAATGAACTAATAGCAACTAATGATGATGAGTCAGTAATAAAAAAAGTTGAAACACAGCTAAAAAACCTACCAAACAGCAAAACAAAAATTAGATTTTTAAAACCCCAAGATATTGATTTTGATAAAAATACAATAATCATTAATTCGCCCGGTATACCAGTTTTAAGGCCACCTCACCCCATTTTAACTAAGGCACTTAATAATGGCGCAAAGATAATTTGCGATATTGAGCTTTTTTATCATATCAATAATTCTCATAATTTTATTGCAATAACTGGCACCAATGGCAAATCCACCATAAGCACCTTAATTAATGATGTTTTACAAAATATAGGTTTAAATAGTGAGCTTGGCGGCAATATTGGAGTTGCTTGCTTTGATTTACCGCAATCTAAGGAAAGCAAAAATTATGTTTTAGAAATATCATCCTATCAAATAGATCTATTAAAAACTGCCAAATTTCAAATTGCTGCACTCACCAACATAACCCCCGATCACATTGAGCGCTATGGTAGCTTTGAACATTATTGCCACTCAAAAAAACAAATTTTTGCAAGACAAAATAAGGAAGATTTTGCTATAATTAATATCGATAATGAGCCAGCCCAAAAAATATTTAACGAGCTACAAGATGATAATAATTTTCAATCACATTTAATACCAATATCTACTAATAAAATCATTGCTGACGGATTGTCATTTATTGATGGTGTAATTTATAATAATATTTTGCACAATAAATCACAATTCAAGATCAAGCCAAAATTTCTAATTGGCAAACATAATGCCGAAAATATCGCTATAGCTTTTGCCTCAATATTTTGCAATATTCATAAAAACTACCCAGATAAACTTAATTCGTCATCTATAACAAAAATCATCTCCATAATTGAAAATTTCAAAGGTTTAAAACATCGCCTGCAATTTTTGGGAAAAATAAATGATATTGCTTTTTATAATGACAGTAAAGCAACCAACGCTAAATCAACAAGCTTTGCTCTTAAATCTTGCGATAATATTTTTTGGATATTGGGAGGAAGGTCAAAATCAGGAGGAATTGATTCTTTAGTGCCATTTTTTAATAAAATTAAAAAAGCCTATTTGGTAGGAGAATCCAGCGATGATTTTGCCAAAATACTAGACAAGCACAATATTAGCTATGAAAAATGTCAAATAATTGAAAAAGCTGTAAAAAAAGCATTTATAGACGCAAAAAATTATAGCTTATCACAAAAAACCATTTTACTATCGCCAGCCTGCTCTTCATTCGACCAATGGCAAAATTTTGAACAAAGAGGAAATCACTTTTGTGAAATTTTTGATAAACTTGCAACAAAATAATATTTTTAAGCTCACTATCAGCTACCGATCTTTTTGTTCAAAGATTATAGTTGCCACACTATTATTATTGTTATCAATCAATAGTAGCTGGGCAAATTTGCCAAATTGTGAAGGCAGTCTAAATCCTAATCCTGGAACCAACTGCCTTATAAATGATTTGCCATTATGCGAATCAACGGCTGGAACTTCTCAAACAGTCTATAATGGCTCAGATCCTACTCCTCGCGAAAATTGTATGAATGTTATTCATTTGCCATTATGCAGCGAGCTTGACCCTTCAGAGCAAAAAGTAAAAGCAAATTGCATTAATAAATGCGCTACCAATGCTCATGCAGATCATAATAAGGAATGTATTAGATTTTGTGACTCATCAACAAACACCGATAATTGCGTTATACCCAAATGTCACCAACTTGATAATGGTATTACTCCGGAACCCATTAGCAATGATCAATCTCAAAAAAATTGTGATATGGAAAATTGCAAATATCTTTTTACTGAAGAGTTGAATAATAGCAAATTTGATGCTGATGATAAAAAATATTGCGAAGGTGGCACAAATTACTGTTATGAATTTGAAGAGGATCAATTACAATATCTTCACGCAAGGCCAAACAATACAATGTGTCAATTGCATAAATGCAAGCCTAAAACATTTTTCTGCGGCCGTGATTTTTCATACGACCCAAACAATAAAACTAGTGACCAAACTTTAGCAATAAAGGCAAAGGGAGCTGCTTTTGTAGAAAATTATGAAAGATATATTATAAATGCAGGAGCTAATGATGGTGCTAGCAATGACGTTGATATTGCTGGAACTATTGATGAAACTACTCGCTGCAAGATATCGATTTGTCAACCAGCTTTAATCAAGCCTATTCACTGCGGAGCTTCTGATACAAACCCTGATTGCACCGCACCTACTGCCACTTGCAATGCTGATAATAAATGTCTCAAAGCTACAATTGAGTGCTTTGCTGCTGTTGATTTTAATCAAAACCTACCAGATCAAAATGTTACCGCTAGCGATGAATGTCTGCTTTCTTGCCAAACAGATGGAACTCCTCATGCTGATTGCAATTATCAAGGCGCTTGTAGTGAAACTGAAGTTGAAGGTGAAAGTTATCCTAATCACAAATATTGTAACCGGATAGTAGATTGTAACTCTAATCCAGTTGAATGCTCAGTAACAGAGACGTCAAGCGATGATTATCAAGATCCGCAATCAAATCCTGACACCTCAGAATCATGGTTCTATCGCCCTAGCCCTCATAAAAAATCTTTCAAAAATAATGATATTCCTGAAGCTGACCCTGGTGACCACAATGCTTATAAAGGTCAATATAGACCTATGGATTTTACAGCCCAAGAAACAAACTCCGAACACAATAGCACTATTTGCTACAGCAAGGATCATATGAAAGATAATAATAATAATAATAATAATGATGATGATGATGATGATTATAATAATTTTGGAAGGGATGTACCTCTGCTTGGATATTGGCATTCCTATGTCGGAGGCGATGATACCAGAGTTCCTCAGGCTTGTACGACAAGATCAAGCAAGATGCATGGCTCTAGAGCTGTCAATTATGAAGGCTTGTGCGGTGTTGTGACAGTTTTTGAAAAAGTTGATGAATCAGATCAAACTGCTTATTTTAAGAATCATGTCCAAACATCATATGATGAAAGTGATAGCCATAACAACACTAAACACACAATTAACATTTGCACCAGATTTAATAACAGTATGATACTCGATAGATCGTGTGGCAGAAGAGAATGCGGTATAAGCTATGCCTTTGGAGATCTTACTGGTAATGTCTGCGGCTACGATGTGTGCAAAACTATGGTTGTAAAAGATCAAGATCCTAAGGAATGTATTGTAAAAAATGATTATGAAGGAGGAGATAATTTTACAACCAGCAAATTATCATCAAAAGGTTGCGCTGATGGTATTGATAGAGATATTAGAGTTAGAGCTGTTAAATATGGCCGATATATTTGTGCCTTCCTTGATACAAAAGATAAATCAGCTATTGGCGGTGGTGTTTTCTTAACAAATAGCGATAGTGACAATATAAAGCAGGTTGATATCAGCAGAAATCCAAACCTCAAATATTGCATGACAGGAGATGGAAATAAAGAAATTGCCACAGATGGTTCTCTTGAAGATAAATGTCCAAACGCCTTTAATGTTAGCAAGGCTGAAGATGTATGGCAGACTCTTTTGTGGCGACCCTTTCTTCAAATACCCTACATCGATAAAAGCTATTACCAACATGATAGCGACCTACTAATGAGAGAGCAAATGTGTGCCAAAACCGAGCTAAAAGCTGAGCCGCAAAGAGCGCATAGAAGAGCCACTATCAATAACTCTCCTCATCTTTTTTTACCACCCCTCTATATATCAAAAATATTTGCTAAAAAAGGCAGCAATCAAGAAGTTCTTGCTACAAATGAAGGCGAAATTGGCGCCACTGATTTTTTCATGCCAAAAATTGAAATATCTCTTGGAGATGAACCAGATAACCCAGACACCAAGGCAATTATTGAGCTTGATATAAATCAAGAAGTTACCCTTTCAGGCCAAAACGCCAATGTATCAATTCCCTTCATGGATGGCACTTTTAGTGCTTCAGTCTATATCAAGAAAGTTTTTAATTATGCAAATCAACAACCGATTCTTTGCGCTTATAGAGATTTAGGCGAAGGCCTAGAACCAATAAGAATTGGCTGCATTCCAAGGCTGCGCCCTGAAATTGGTGATATTTTAGCCAATGAAGCCATAGTTGAGGACGCAGCAATTAACACTTGTTCAAATACACAATCATTTTTAAATAATGAAAAAATAATAGTTGCCGAAAAATCTGGCAATAGTTTTAGAGAGTCCTTTATAAGGGTTCAGCTACAAAATGAAGATGGCTGCAGAACAAAAGTGGTAGACATAAAAACGCCAGATAATCTAGACCCAGTGTGCAACACGAGTCAGGAGCAATATCAAATATGTGCCAAAAGGGAAGAATGTAGTCAGCTAAATATAGAGCGCGTTGAAAATGAAATAGCAATTTTTGAAGCCTATATAATGAATGAACCAGTTGCTGAACTTATGGAAAAAAGAGATTATTACAATGATTTCTTAAGTCCAAAATGCCAAGAAAAAGAAGGGCTTCTAAAAGAAGGATCTAGCGTTGCTGACTATAGTGCCGATGCTTATGGCTGGTTTAATGAAATATGTATTACGAAGGGTTTTGAAAAAAAATTAGATTCTGTGATAGCTAAAAAAGTTGCCAATGGCGCATTGCTTGGCGAATGCATTATTGATAATGACTCATCAACACCAAATATCGACAATAATTTTTGCAGTGATGGCGGTAATCCAAGGCTGGGATGCTATTGCAAAAAAGCTGAACTATCCACCAGCCCAGCTTTTGATGAAGTTTTACGCCAACAAACGCCAAGAGAAGCAGGATTGTGTATCGATATTCCAGAACCAGCATTATGCCCTACAATATCTTATGTTGATACCACAGAAAGTGGTTATAACCCAGCTGATCCATTTTATGCAGAGTCATCTTTAGATAAATATGATAACGATGTTCATAAGTCCCACAGAGATAGAACAGTTGAATTAAATTATGGACATGCTGAGTTCCAAATGGCTTTTGAAGGTTCAAGGCAAATGGGAACTTGCAATGGATTTTGGCAGACGGATCGCAGTAAAGGTCCGCCAATAATGAATTGTGGAAACAATGGAGTGTGGGATAGTACGGCCAGTATTTCATTGATCAATCGATGCATAAGATATGAATGCAATGCCGTTGAGACTGGTGGAAATCCAGCGGATAATGGTGAATATCCTAATATAATATTTGATAGGAATGAAGCAGGGGAAGATAGAGGCAGTAGATTTGGCTATGCAACTTGGCCAGAACAACAATCTGACGATGAACCTGTTGTAATTACCGCCGATCAATGTATAACTGGCTTCAAGCCAATTAATACTGGCTATAAAATTGCAAATCAAAACAATACTATAAATGATGATAGCTCGCCTAATATCGATAGCTTGATTCAAAAATCATTAGACCAGGATCTAAGCGGAGATTATACTGACCTTGGCACTTTACCAACTATGAAATGCAATCAGCTAGGCAATCACACATCTCTTAAGGATAGCTGCGAAAGAATAAGATGTTACTTCAAAGACCCGCCATCTAATCCAAGCAATACATCAGACTTTACCAAATGGTATGAAAATGGTGGAGCTGTTTTTACGCCCACTAGAATATTACAAGATAATCATGATATAAATAATGGAACTGTAGGCGGCATTGATCAAAAAGTAAGCACAGATCAAATTGAAAATAGCAACTTTGATTATAATGTAGATTATGGCTACGGCATGGCTTCCCGAAGCTCTTCTCAAATCCAAAAGGAATCAAAAATAATTGGCGAATGCGTTAATAATCTAGGATTTTTCCAAGTCCAAAAAGATCCTCCTTATAGAAAATGCGATCACGATGGCAATCTAGGTCCAGTTCAAAATAAGTGTGCTACTCAGTGCCAAGAGGTTATTGATAATAATCAGCAAAAAACCACTATCACACAAACGACAATTGATGATGATGATATTGGTGGCTTTGCTTTGTGGCCAGAGACTAATGCTCTAGATCAATCAATTGAAGTTAGTTCAACTAGCTGCGCTTCTGGCTATATAAAATATCCCTACTCACCAATAAGAGACAAGATGGGGCGCTGGTATCAAGCAACATATAATGGCCAGACCATAACTCCACGTCATGCCAATGGAAGCACTAATATATCTCCTAATGCATCGATTAAACTTGATTTATCAGATAATAGAGCGCTAGTTACGAAGCCTAGTAGAAATTGTTCACCAGTAATAAAAACAGATGATGCAGGCAATCAAAAAATAGCTGCTTCTGTCTGGACTCAGCCCGACACTGATTGCATCAATAAATGCCCTAGCTATGCCCAAGATTCAAGAATTGGTGTCGGTGCCACTTTGCATCCCTTTGATAGCAACAACGGTAACTTCTCAGATGACTTTATTGATATCGATAGTTTTATTGAGATCAATAGTTCACTTTATGGTAATAATAAAGTTTTAGTACAATGGCCCCATGGAACTTTTGGTTCATGGTCTCATATAGAATATCTTGATGATCATAAAACCACAGATTATGGTGCGGATAGAAGAAATAATAAATTTTCTTTGAGTCGCTATTGTAATAATAATGGAACTTGGGGACCTCCTATTGTAAATTGCATTGCAAATGGTGCAATATTAGCCGAAAGCACTGATAATGTTAAGCTAAATATAGATAAAAATAATAATATTCAATATCATAATGAAATTGGAGACAATGTCAGTGGTGGACGCGTACCTTCTGAAGAAGTGAATTCTAGTGCTATACCGGGAGATGTTGAAGTATTAATCGATGGGCAATGTAAAGATAGCAATCATTATCCAGAAAATGCTGATAACCTTGCGAATGGCCGTGGAAGAATTGAGCTATTTGCAATAAAGCAATATAAGTGCCAACCTTTAAATAATTATAATTACATAAATCAATTTTATTTTAAGCATGAGAAATATCAGCTCACTTCTACGCAGCAAGAAAATAAAGAAGAGGATTATTACAATAATTCATGCACCATGAAATGCACTGCTCCCGCTGTTGGCCCAATAGATGGCCGCAATGCCAAGGTAGAGGAAGGGTTTGATGTAAATAAAATCTATAATAATGAAGAAATATTTGATAACCTTGCCTGCGAAACTGGCTTTGGCAACAAAGTAATCGGAGGCTCAAGATCTGTCAGTGGAGTAGAGCATGATTGTGGAAGAACAGGCACCACCGATAGAAGTCCTACAGAACCTAATCTTATTTGCGATACAACAGGATCAGAGCCGGAATGGGTCTTGCATAATAATTGCAGCGATTGTCGGGGTTGTAATTTAAATAGCTCATTTAACGGGACTAACAAAGGTCAAAATTTCAATGCCTCAGATTTTTTTAAAGAACGTAGTACCTCATGTGACAACGAAAGTTGTTATGGAGGTAATTGCAGCCTTGGCATCAGTTCCTCATCAGTTAGTCATGGATCAAAAGGAGGTCCTGTTTGTAGATATTATCATTATCGTTGCAATAAAGATGCATCCCGATCAAATGAATATAGATGCTACACTCATGCTATATTCTCATATCATTGTGTAGATGGTATATCTAATATTTCTTGGAGCACTATGGGTGATAATGAGTTAGCGTGCGACCGCGATAATTACGATTTTCATACTAAGCGTGAGGAATGTCACTCAGGAAAAGAATATATGGGAGGAAGATGAAAAACTACAAATTAACCCATGCTACGCTCTTTTAATAAAATTTATCTAGCAACATGACAATATCAATAATAATGGGATCTAAATCAGATCTACCAACAATGCAAAAAACTGCCGATTTACTTACAGAATTCGGTGTTGATTATGAAATTAAAGTTGTTTCAGCGCATCGAACTCCTGATCGCATGTATGAATTCTGTAAAAAAGCTAAAGAAAAAGGCACTAAAATAATAATTGCTGGTGCTGGTGGTGCCGCACACCTTCCAGGGATGGTGGCAGCAATTACCGATTTGCCAGTTTTAGGAGTTCCTATCAAAAGCAAATCGCTTGACGGTTTAGATTCTCTACTTTCAATCGCACAGATGCCTGCTGGTATTCCAGTGGCAACATTAGCAATTGGCGAAGCTGGTGCCAAAAATGCTGCATTAATGGCAATTGCCATTTTAGCAATTAACGACAAAGATTTATCCAAAAAATTGGCAGATTTTAGGCAAAAACAAACCAATTCGGTGCCTTTTGATATTTAATTAACAGTAACCTATACCTGAATCTATTAAACGATTGATACCTTCATTGCCATATACTGCTCTTATTCCTATTGGCCTAATTACCAAAACTTTAGGCTGTGTATTTTTTTTAGGTGGGCCATTATATAAAACTATGGGCTCTCTGTTTTTTCTAGGGTGGATTATGTTAGTTGCTTGAATTAGCGGGGGTGATATTATCGAAGACCTTAATCTTATTGATTTTAATTCTAACTGAGCTTTAAGCTCGTCATCACCTAATGTACCACTTTTTTTCTTTTCCATACTTTCTGGAACCTTAATACTATTAATAATAGCTGTTGGGTAAGTGGAGATGGAAATAGAAGGTATTATACTTAGTTGCTCTTTGTTCGGATTAGGGACTTTTTGTATTTCAGTGTTAGGGGTATTTAATTCCATACTTTGTTTAGTGGTATCGTTATTTTCTGTGGCAGGAATTTCTGTAAACAAAGGACATCCATCCTTATCATTTAAACTAGGAACAGGTTCATGGCCATTCGTCGATTGTTGAGTGTGCGTCTCTATATTTTTTTGATCATTTTCTAGTGCATTATCAACAGCGTCCTTTGCGCAATCTTTTCCTGGTGCAGAATCTTGCTTCCGAGCAGATCTAGATATATAAGATTTAAATTTGGCAAATATTGATTTTAATCGCTTTCTAATTCCAGTCATTATTAATTAATTCGTAATTAAAAAATACTACTCATTGTCATTGTAACAAAAAAAATTGGCATTGTTAATCTACAATAGATTTTACTAGCAATTAACATTATTGAGCATAAAATAGTTTTTTAACTCAATAAATTAAGCTATGAAATGTCTAAAATGCTCCAGCTCTAACGTTT
>Ga0209223_10003351_pt1 | contig 15290 bp, 12 predicted proteins | sample COG_06_FD_184750 | JGI IMG/M metagenome (GOLD analysis project Ga0209223, IMG submission 184750) | Pelagic Microbial community sample from North Sea - COGITO 998_met_06 (SPAdes) (version 2) | ecosystem: Environmental > Aquatic > Marine > Neritic zone/Coastal water | place: Helgoland, sampling...
CCCCTTTCTCAGTAAGTTCCTTCCAAACAGTTAATACAGAAAGAGTATCTCTTCCTAACCTATCAATTGAGTGAACCTCAATATGTTTGATAGTTCCATTATCAACTAACTTCTTTATTTTGTTCTTAACTATGTTCGGTCGTTCCCATAAAGGAATCAATCCACTACATTTATCAATGATAACCTTATCAAATCCCTCTACGTTCTGAATTTGTCTTAATTCACTTTGTTCATCAGTTGAAACTCTTGATAGAAATACTTTCATTTTTCGCAATATTAGGGTTACTAATTTTATACCCTTAATTTACGAATATATATTGATATATACAACCATATTGAGTGTTAATTCACAAAATGAGATTCAATAAATGAAGTATACTTCATTTTACTATTCTCATTTTGTGAATTTAATTTGTGAATTTTGCGCTGATAACATCACCACTTTTACTTATTTCGTATAGTAAATAGTTTGTTGGACCACCACCACAACTTAACAAAATTCCATAATTTCCCGATTGATTTTCTACATTTTGGTAAACATCACAAAATTGACATTGACCTGAACCTTGACATTTTTCCTGAGCTATTCTTGTTGCTTCACTTAAAGAAATACTTCTTGAAGAGGAAGAGGAGGAAGAGTTGGTTTCCTCAGATTGGTTTGATCCTACTACTATGATTATTAATACTAATATCCCAACGATAATTTTTTTTCTTTTGGACCAATTTTTAAAATTTAACATAATGTTTATTTTAAGATTACACATTCAAATTAAATAAAACAAATAATGAAGTTTAAATAAACTAGTATTATTATAATGCAACTATTCTAATTAAAAATTTAATTATTAGGGTATACCCTAAGATTGAGAATCTTGATTACCCCCATTTAATCTAACAATTGAATATTCTGAATATCTGTAAGATTTCAAAATAAAGTGAACCCATTTTTGTTATAAATTAAAGGGAATTGAAATCACCCTAAACCCTACCCAATTTCCTAAACCCCACCAAATGGGAGGAGGTTTCTTGTAACTGAGAGAATACTTTTTCCCAAAATGGGTATCGGAGTGGTTTTTATATCGAACCCAATTTTTTTCCCTATAGAACTTTTTTTCTGAAAAAATCACTCTGTAATATTTATATGTAGAGAGCTGAATCTCTATGAACTAAAATGAACAATATTATGGAACAAATAAACGAATATGAAATAGATGGTTTAATCCAAACCATGGAGGAAATGGGTATCAAAGGTTTGATGAAATACACAGATGTATTGGTATTAAATCACATGATTAACAGAAAATGGATACCACCAATTGAAAGAAGAGATGAACGGATTAAAACCTTAAAGGATGAATCAGATATGGAATACAACGAAATAATGAACCTTATTCAGAGATATAGTAAATGGAAATCCGTTTTACCTTCTTATTCTAAAAATTTACAAACGAACCTGGATGGAATTAACAAAAGAATGAATTCTGTAATTCCTTTTCAATATGTTGGGAATTCACCAAATACAAGATTGATTGGATTTGTAGATGAAGGAAAGGATATCAATATCTACGATGGAATAGGAAAGAATCTGATAAAATTGGGTTCAGTAGATAAGAAGAATTGGAGTATCAGTTGGGGAACTCACTCTTTACTTCAACAAGATCAAACCTCTTACATAACCTCATCAGTTAGAAAACTGAAAGAACAAAAGATAGTATAATGGAAGATAGATTCAACGATTATATAGAGGGTTTAGAAACTCATAGATGGGTTGGTGTAACTGATTTATCAGAACAATTTGATATATCTGAAAGAACTATTTATCAATGGTTAAAAGATAAAAAGATTGAAGGGGTTAAATGGAAGAATAGAAGGTTAATAAATGTTCCATCTGTTTTCGGATATCTACTAAAAAAGAAAGTGATTGAAGTATCTCAAATCAAACAACAAGAATTAAAAAGAGAATTGGAATTAAAAGAGTTCCAAAAGTAACTTGGTAGGAGTATACTGGTGTTGGGGGGAACCTATTTTAATTTCTTTTTTATACTCCTTAATTGAAATGTATTGTATGTAGTCATAACATTTAGATATGTAAGTTTGTTATTCATTTTTCTTAAACTATTATTGATTGACCCAAGTTCTTCAATAATTCTGTTTTCATAATTAGAATTAAAAATACCCACTTGGTCCAACTGTTCATAAATTTCATAAAAATCAACCAATTTATCATTAATAAAGTTTGATATTAGATAAGTGGAAATGTTGTTTAACAGATTCAATTGTTCATTTTCTCCTTCAAGTTTCTCCAAATGTCTTAAAAGGTTAGACTTTATTAACCATGTGTCTTCTTTCCCAATCACTAAATCATTTAAAAGATTTTCTCTAATTTGTGAAACATACTTTTTAAGTCTAATAAATTTTTGAAGGTATTCATGACCCTTCTCTTTTTTCACTATTTCCTTTTCCCCATCAGAAATAAGTACTGTTAGTTGATTTAAATCAACTATCTCCAAATTGAACTCCTTTTGAATTTCTTCAATTTCCCAGTGGTTCATTTCTTTCTCACCAAATCGTTCAAACATGTTTTTAATTTCTCCTAATCCTGTCAAATTAGTAGACCTGTGTTGGGTGAAACGATGTTTATGATTAGATGTGTCAAATTCCATTTTAGAAATAATTTTCTTCAAATCATTAAAAGAGTTTATGAAATCATCTTTAGTTGTTCCAAGTCCAATTAATTGTTCTCCGTTTAACAAATAACAACCCTTTTTTGTAAAGGTTTTCGGTCTAAGGGTAATTTCATCAAATAAACGATAATCAAACTTCTTTAATCCTGAATTCCCACCACAAATAATAAAATATTTTTCAAAGAAAAGTATACCTGATGATGTCTCCTCTAGTCCAAAAAGAATTTCATCATTTATGACAACTTCCTCAATTTGGTTCTTAAGAACCTTAAAAACACTAATTGTAAACAGTTTATTCATTTTTGAATGGATTTCCTCTTTACTTACTAAAAACTTATTGTCTTTATTTGAATTGAAATACTCTATTAACTCCATATTTTAAGTTTAAATATATGATTCTAAACAAAATTAGTAAATATTTTCATTGATGTTCCCCCAATGTTTAGGACAGTTTAGGTTGATAAATATGTTCTGTTTTGGTTAATATATTCACTTTAAGCAGCCTTTTTTATTTGTTGAGTATATTTCCGATTAGGTATCTGATTGTTGATGCCACTATGTCTCCTTTCAAAGTTGTAATATCTAAAGTACTCAGCCAGTGATTGATATAGCTCTATGCCATCTTTTGGTGGGTATAGATACAGCTTTTCATACTTCACACTTCTCCATAATCTTTCAATAAAGGCATTATCAATCGCCCTTCCCTTGCCGTCCATGCTCAGCCTGATCTGCTGGTCAATCACGTATTGACTGAAGGTTTCGGATGTGAACTGAGATCCTTGATCGGTATTGACGATCTCTGGATTACCATGAGTGGCAATGGCCTGTTCTAAGGTTTGCCTACACCATTCTGCATCCATTGTATTCGATACTGACCAGTTCATCACAAAGCGGCTATATAGGTCAATAATAGCGACTAGGTACATAAATCCCTTCTTCATTGGGATATAGGTGATATCCATAGCCCATACCTGATTAGGACGGTTCACAGTCAAGTTCCTGAGCAGATAAGGGTATACCTTATGAGTCTTATGCCTTCTGGAGGTATGTTTACCTGGCATGATAGCCCTGAGTCCCATTACGCTGTAATAGAGCCGTTCTATACGGTTCTTGCTTACTTTGTAACCTTTGTCCATCGTAAGCCACGTATGCATTCTGGAAGCTCCCTTAAAAGGATGATGAAGATAGTGTTCATCCATTAGACGCATCAGTTCCAGATTTAAGTCAGACTCTTCTGTAGGCTTGTAGTAAACTCCTGAACGATGTATTTGCAACAGCTCACACTGCTTCACGATACTCAAATGACCCTTGCTTATCATTGATCTACGTTCAGTCACTGGCCTCAACGCAAGGCGTTCTTTAAAAAATCATTTTCCACTTTTAGCTGACCAATGGCTTTCAATAGGGAATCCTTCTCTTCTTCGGCCTGACTCTTCTTGCTTTTGCTTTTACTCTCAAAAACAGTCTCTGCTCCATTTAAAAACTCACGTTTCCAAAGATGGATTTGTTGAGGGGCTATGTCATGTTTTTGAGCCAATTCAGCTACGCTGGACCGCTCCTTCAAGGCTTCCAATACCACCTTGGTCTTGAATTTTGATGTGTACTTCTTTTTTGTCATTGTAGTAAATTTAAGTCGTTTAAAAGTAACTTAATCTACTGTCCCATTTTTTGGGGTACCATCAAAGGTTAAATGATTTTTCTTTTACTTAATTCCAGTCGAATTAGGTATTGTTAACCCTCCGATATAATTTCCATCACTCAAGTGATGAAATGGAGAACACTCACCTCTATCAATTAATTATGAAAAAAATATAAAACTAGAAAATTACTATTAAATTTTTGTCTACTTGTATTATCATTAACCCTATATTCTTGTTTTTCAAACACTTGTGACTTAAGTGGGTGTGATAGAGAAGCGACTGGATGGAAATATTATGATACTCATCAAAAAGGAGTTTTTGGAGGATGTATTGGAGATTGTAGAATGAGTGACTCCGGTGGGTACTGTTCAAAAGATCATGTTTTAAAAGATAGATAAATTAAAATACTAATATCCACGTTTCAATCAATTTATACATGAAAAAAATTTCCTAATTGTGGTCAGTTTAAATTCGAAAAGTCTTGGGGAAGAGTTGGATGTGGTTGGTTTTTATTATTGGGAGTTCCAATAATCGGAATGATGATGCCTGGTATGTCGGACTTTTACGGAGGTAATAGTTCTTTTTCAGATATATCTGGTTTGGTCATTATTTCAATGGGAATAGGGATAATTATTTTAATCAGTTCAATTATAGTCCCATCTAAAACCATTACATACAAATGTTCAAATTGTGATTTTGAACAGATTTATAATAAATAAGATTTTAACACTGAAAAACTAATCAAAACCAAAAAAGATGAACTCAACCTTAAAAAAAATAGTGAATTTTAATCACATGTTGTTATTTTCCTTATTACTTTTTTCTTGTGAATCAAAACAACCATCTCTTTGTGATTGTTTAACAAAATCTGAATACGCTAACTATGGAGATAGTAAGTATAAACAATGTGAAGAGGTTTTTTTAAACAAATATGGGACAAAAGAACCATCAAATAACCAAATGAGAAGTGATTATTATCGATGTAAAGAATAAAATTTGACGGTATTGTTGAAATAATTTTTAAGTAAAAAAACAATTTATGTTAACAAAAAAAATATTCTTTATTCTGTTGTTTTCTTTGACAACAAATATCTATTCTCAATCAGAACAATTAAACTATTTATTAAATCAAATAGATTATTATGAGAATAATTATTCCTATGGTTCTCATGTGTATAGTCATGATTATAATACTGTCAAATATAGTTTTGCAGGTAGAGGTTTAGTAAATAAACTAGAATCATTAGGAGGAAGAGAATACAATGTAATTTATTATAATTTGGTTGACGATAAATGGGGAAGTGTAAAAATTAATTATTCTAACAAACCACAACCATCAACTGAGTCTTTTGAGGAGTATAAAAAAAATAAAATAACATCTTTAAAGAAATCAATTCAAGATGAACAAGAAAGATTACTCGATGAAATTAAAAGAAAGGAAGAAAACGAAAAATTAAACAGAGAGTATAAAATTAAATTACAAAAATATACAATATCAGAAAAAAGTAATTTAAAAATCAAATTAGACTCAATTTTGTCTGTAATAAATGAAAGTAATGAAGGATTGAAAACATATTATTCATTTTTCAAAGGTTTAGATAGTATCATAAACATATCCTCCGATGTAAATCCATTCTCAATTTCTAATGGTAATGATTTTTTCCCAAATTCTATTTTTGATATTCCAATTGAATCAGTAAATATGATTTATGGAGAACCTCTAAATGAAATTCCACAAGAATACGGGTCTTATTATTATGCATTGAATGTTTTTCCCTTGGATTATGACGAGAACGAAAATTTGTTTATAAGTTATAAAATTTATGATATATACGTTCCAAAAACAAGAGATGAAAATGATTTTTCTCAAACAAGTTTAAAAGATAATATAACACTACCAACTATTCTTAAGATATTTCAATTTTACCAGATTCTGGGAGATGATATGGAATTGATCGATAATTATAAACAAGCAGCAGAATCTGCAATGAGATTTATTTTATTTAGTAACTATATTAATTCTGATAGATGGTCAAAAATCTTAAATCAAAACTTAAACTCTTTTAATTATTCAGAAATAGATACTACAGGATTTAATAAGACAGGAGAGTTTAAATGGTCTGAAGGAACATATGAATCAACAGTTAGAGAAGGTAAAAAATCCTTAGTTAATAATATCTATAAATGGTATGAGTCTGAAAAGTATAAAATAGAAAAAGATGGACTAGAATACGAAAAAACCAAAAATCCGTTACCAAATTATGATAGACAATTGGTTCCAATTTATCAACAATTTGGAAAAATAAATAAGCTCATAACGATGTGGGATCTTATTGGATACTATTCTGATGGAGATTGGACTGATAGAATTTATGATGATTTTAAAAAAATAAATTTCATTAAAGAAAAAACTCAAACTATATATAGTATAGAAAATTTTATTTTAAATGAATTTCAACCTTTGTTTAAAATTGAAGGATCTCCTTATAGTAGAAAATTGACTCATAAAAAACATAAACAAATTCAAAATATTTATAAAAATATTGATGAAAATTTGAGTGATAAAGAAAAGTTAATACATAATAGTTTAATTGGACCTATAGTTGATCATTCTCCAGAAAGTTCAATTGAGTATTTTTACGGTTTATTACATTATGGATATAGAATAGCCCCTAAAATCATGAAAAAGTATGTTAACTATAGTAGTATTAGTGGACCTAAACCAAATGAAATTCAAGAATTTCAATTGATTATGACAAAGAAATTGTTCAAATTTCTTGACGAAAATAATATTCAATTATCAGATGTAAATGAATATATAAAAAAAATGAAATCACTCATTAGTTCTATTTAAAAGACAATTATGAAAGAGAAATGTCCGAATTGTGGTCAGTTCAAATTTGAAAAATCTTGGGGAAGAGTTGGATGTGGTTGGTTTTTATTATTGGGAGTTCCAATCATTGGAATGATGATGCCTGGTATGTCCGACTTTTACGGAGGTAATAGTTCTTTTTCAGATATATCTGGTTTGGTTATTATTTCAATGGGAATAGGGATAATTGTTTTAATCAGTTCAATTATAATCCCATCCAAAACCATTACATACAAATGTTCAAATTGTGATTTTGAACAGATCTATAATAAATAAGATTTTAACACTGAAAAACTAATCAAAACAAAAAAAAAATGAACTCAACCTTAAAAAAAATAGTGAATTTTAATCACAAGAATAAGTGGGTATTCTCTTTACACATTACTACTTTATTTTTAATTTTTTATTATTTTTCTTATAATTGATGATTCTCCAGAATATATTCTAATGATATAAATACCTTTGGGTAATTTATCAGTTGTAATAGAACCGAAATTTGAAGTAACCTCCTTTATTTTTTCACCCAAAATAGTATAGATTTCTACTTTAGAAATTGCAGAGTTTTTAGATTCAATTGTTAAAATATTTGTTGTTGGATTTGGATATATTTTTAGGGAATTATCTAATATTTCATCATCAACACTTAATAGAATTTCAATACAACCAGTTGAATCAACAGTTTCACCAGTTGGTGTATCAGGACAAATATCTAATATATTAAAAACACCATCTGAATCTGAATCAAAGAAATATTCATAAATATATAATGAAGAACCTACCTCTCCTTGAATATGATTAAATATTACCCATTCTAAAGATTTGTCATTATTCAAATCAAAAAAGTCAAAATCATTGTAATGATCAAGGTCATTTAATTGACCTAAATCAATTATTTCAAACATATTTGATGAACTATTAAATTTAAAATATTGAAAACCTTTTGAATTATTCCAATTACCTCTAAAGGCATTCCCTGGATAATCCGAACCAAGTTCAGGATCTTCTAAATAAAACTTAGGAATTAAATCTTTATATCCATCACCATCTAAATCCAAGTATTGAAGAAAACTTGTTTGAGTATAAAAATTCATATTGTTTTGAGAATCAGAAAAAAATTGACTTGAAATATCTTTAATATATCCTTCAGATTCACCAACTAATTTATATATTTTAATAACATTTGGGATATCATCTTCATTCAAACCGCATCCATTACAACCAAATCCATTAGTGAAATATGCAATGAGTTCTTTAATATCATCCCCATTTATATCTTCATAATAAATACTTCTCAAACCTAAGCTCGGATGAATTTCATCAAGAACAATAAGGTTTTCAAAATCTAATGAAGATCCATCTCCTTTAATTAAACCAAAGATCGAATAATCTTGTTGTGATCCATTTTGTTGACCACCAAAAATTAAATCATTTTTCTGATCATTGTCTATATCTAAAACAAGCATATGGCCTTCAGAAGTATTATAATCTTCTGTAAAGTTTTGACTTTCTAAAACAAAGTTGCCATTACCATCATTTTTTAAAATATCGAAAGAATATCCCATATTATAATTTTGACCAGATGAAATTAAATCAAGATCTCCATCATTATCAATATCTCCAACTGTAGAAGCATACATGTTTCTTAAATAATTAACATTTTGATCACCCCATTTACTGACAAAGTCAATAGAACTTGTAAGAGATATGTCAATTTTATCAACTTGATCTATTAACTCACCATTTTCTTCAATAGAATAATATCTTGTTTTTTTACCATTATCATGATAATCAATTCCGTAATTAAGCCCTTTTGTTTCAAACCATTTATAAATATAATTTACGTGAGGATGATGAGGTGGGTATTGTATGTGATAATCTTCTCCAAAATTAATAATTTCATTAACTCCATTATTATTTAAATCAGCTAAAACTTTAATATTTGGAGAATGAATGATAGACTTATTGAAAGAATTATTAATCTCTTTATTATATCTAGATTTAAAATTAAACGATCCATCGTGTGTTAGATACACGGGATCGGAAACATGATGAATATTAACAAACCTTCCAAAAGCATCAACCCTGTAATCACCAAAGATTAAATCAGTAAAACCATCATTGTTTAAGTCTTGAAAATATGCATGAGTTTCAAAATCAGGCCCCCGCCAATATGAAGGAATATCTCCATATTTTTCCATAAATGGACCACCATCATTTCCCATAATATATAAATACGGATTGATTAGTTTATGTTCTGTTAAATTATATGATACCTGTGTTTTTTGGTTTTCAACATTTTTTTCTTCTTTAAAATAATCTACATAAATTCTAAGATCAATTGAATCAATTTCAACTTCTGGTTCTGATAAAGAATTATTATGAACCCCTATCTTATAATCATATATATGTTTTGATAGAAAATCTAAGATTTTATCCTTTGAAACATAGAATTTTTGATTTTCTGTATCAATAGTAATATGATTTTCATTATCGTTAATGTTTCTTATTTCAATTTTATTTACAATCCTATCATTCTTATATATTTTTTTCAATGATGAAAGAATTTTACTAGAAAAATGAATTGTATCAGATTTGAATTTCTCAGAAATTGATGTTAAAATAGTTAATTTATCAGACCAATCGCCAATGCCATCATTATCTACATCTTCTTGGCCTGGATTATAGAAAAAGGGAGAATTGTCCTCTCCATTCTTTATTCCATCATCATCATTATCATAATCCAGATCACATACATCTCCAATTCCATCATTATCTATATCAGATTGATCAGAGTTAGGAGTGTCAGGACAAATATCTATATCATCCATTATACCATCTCCGTCAGTATCAATCTGAGAAGAAGAACAACCAGTTGAATTAACAGTTACTGTTGAAGGAACTGATTGGATAGTTAATACTTCATTCTCACCTGAATCCGACGATGACACCGTAACAGAAATCGTAATACCCTTGGGAGTGTCTGGACAACTATCTAAATGATCATATACCCCATCTAAATCTGTATCAGACCTGAAATAAAATTTTCCATCAACAAACTCCCAATATTCCTGTCCAGTTAAATAATCTTCCCAGCATTCATTAGTAAACTCATCCATTCCCCAAGGAATTAAATCCATATCCCCATCTCCGTCTTTATCTTTAACTGCTATACTCCATATTCGAGTAAAATCACCTTGTCCTTGCACCCCATCCGCTCCAGTGTTTTTAAAGAAAAATACATCAAAAGAATCTTGTGTTACATCGGTGTATGTACCATCCTCATTACCCATGAATAATTGGAGTCCAGTAGCAAGGTTATGATAATTTTTAGCAAGAATTATATCGTTAATTCCATCTTGATTAAAGTCAAACACATTATAATTATTAGCCCCAAAAAGACTCTCAAAGTTGTACTCTCTTAACTCGGATAATAAATAATCTTGATGTTGATCAAAATATGTCGAATTAGACACAGAGAAATTTCCACTACAATCTCCCCAAAATATTCTAGATCCTGATTTTACATATTCTCCATCAACATAAATCAAATCATCATAGGACAAAGGACCTCCTCCATCAATTTCCTGTTCAACTAATATATTATTCTCAATAATAAATTGTCCATTATTACTATTTGGAGTAACCCAATCCAAACATCCATCCTTATTAATATCATATAATATCTGACCATGATCGTCTTTATTCATTCGTTCTTGATCTCCAGTCACTTCAGTAAAAAATTCAAAATTTTGTACAAAATTACCATCTCCATCATTTAATAAAGTAAAAGATCTGCTATTTCTCCACTCTTCTGTATATTGAGTTCCGCTATTTATATTATTTTTAGATTGAATGATATCTACATCTCCATCATTATCAATATCTCCACTCATTGGTCCACCAGAAGAACCCGGGAGCATATCAATTTCTCTTCTTTCAGAAAACCCTTCATCATTGAAATAGAAAATTTCAAATGGAATATTTTCATATTGTTGATTTCCTGAACCGTCTGTCTCATGACTATTGTTAGCCGTGACTAGAATATCATAAAATCCATCATTATTAAAATCATTTATATCAAGCCATCCACCCCATATTATTCCACTATCAAAATATTGAGGTTCTGAAGTCTCTGACAAATAATCATCATAAAAAACTAACTTTCCTTGAGGTCTTTCATGATTTCCTTGAACCCCAGTCTGACCTGCGTTAAATAGAAAAGCAAAAAGATCTTTCTTTCCATCAGAATTATAGTCAAATATAATATAAGTGTCATCCCATATTTCATACCTTATTGAACAGTTAAAACAGTCACCGTTTACTATATCCTCAGTAGTACTAGGACAATTACCCTCTTGAATTTCAAAAGAAGGCATGTTCGTTAAAAATTCATTCCCAATTTGATTATTGGCAACTACTAAACCAGAACTATTATTAATATTCAACTCTATATCAGAACATCCAAATTCATTTATATTTTCACCTAGAGGTGTATTAGGACACTTATCTTCTGAGTCCAATATTCCATCACCATCCCTGTCATCATCACATACATCTCCAATCCCATCATTATCTATATCAGATTGATCAGAGTTAGGAGTGTCAGGACAATTATCTAATACATCAGATACCCCATCTCCATCAGAATCAGTTACTGCAACTTCAAATGAACTTACATTCCACTCCCATCGAAAACTGTTACCCCATAAACCGTGCGTATTGACAGTAGAAAAAAGAAAAAAGAAAATCAGGAGTGAATAACTTTTTAGTCTCATAATGTCTGTTTTTTTATTTAATTAACTCTTATTTGTTCTATCTGCATAAATTTGCTATATGAAGCAAGTACTTTTATTGCTTTTATTTTCCACATTATCTTTTTCACAAACGATAGTTTTGAGTGATGAGAATTTAATTGACACACATATGTTTCATTAGAAAACGAAAGAATGTATCTATTTTATCCTGATAAACTTGGTCTTTCTAAAGATATCCTTCCCTTGTTAAAAACACCTCATTTAGATTATGCTCATTCCACAAGAATAATGAGAGATACTTTATTTCAAATCAATTTTAAGTTAAAAACACTTATTAAATCTGAAACTGATGTGATAGTTATTAAAAAATCAGATTATGATAAGAGAATCAAACAATACTCGATTAATCAAAAATTATTTATTAAATCATAGATTTTAACTTCTGTTAGATTTAACAGAAGTTACTCTATCATAGAAGGACACCCCACACCTTTTCCTGAGGAAATCATAACCTTACCCATCCTTCAAACTTCTAAAGAGTTTGAATTGGTTTTAGACCCTTTTATGGGCAGTGGAACTGTGGGAAGGGTATGTGATAAGTTAGGAAGGAGTTTTGTGGGGTATGATTTAAAGATGTTTTAAAAACACCACAACCTATCGAGAAGTTGATAAATTATGGGTTTAAAAAATACTCCTCTTCTTCATTAAAACTTAATACAACTACTTAAAAAACATTAAGAGGTTAATGAAATATTACATTTTTATTGTTTTTTTCATTACCATTCCTTTTTTAGAATAGATTTTAATAAGATACACCCCATTGGGTAAATTATAAGTTGCAATATGATCGAAATTTGAAGTAATCTCCTTTATTTTTTTACCTAAAACAGTATAGATTTCAACTTTAGAAATTGAAATGTTTTTAGATTCAATTGTTAAAATATTTGTTAAGGGATTTGGATAGAGTTTAAGGGAATTATCTAGTATTTCATTATCAACACTTAATGGATTTTCAGAACACCCATCAGTATCTACGGTCTCTCCAGTTGGTGTATCAGGACACTGATCAGTAACATTAGGTATTCCATCTTCATCATAATCAAAATCTTCAACTGAGAAGTTATTTTGAGGACTCAAAGGATTTTCAATACCATTAGTATCAACATAAGTAATTCTAAAATATATATCATTATTTCCTTCAAATTCGGGTTGGAATTTAACTTTATATGAAAAAGTGTTATTTCCTAGAGGGTCCTTTAATATTTCATTATTAGGAAATGTTATTCTTTTAACACCTTCCAAATTTTTATCTCCCCATGGAGTTTGACGATAGTAAACTATCCAATCTTTTATTTCACCTCTCAGATTTTCCATTATCATTTCTTCAGAGAAAGGATTCATAACGTTCGTTAAGTGAGTGGTTTTCCAATTAATTTCAGATTCTTTGAAATCTTTATTAATATAAATTTCAGAAAAAGGAGTTAAAATGGGGTAGTTAAAATAATCAAACTTTAAGTTCTCTTTTCCAAATAATATCCAGTTTTGAGGTAAATAACTACTACTGTGACTCCCTTCAAATGGATATGCTTTAATAATATCCTTTATTCCATCATTATTTAAATCAACAAGTTGGATATAAGGAGTCAAGTTTTTTGAACTCTCATCTAAATAAAAATTTTGAGTCATCAAATCCTCGTTAACAGATTCTGAGACATCAATAAATATTACTTTTCCATCTTCATCAATTCCAGTATTTTCAAGAAAAAGAAACCCCCAATCATTGTAGTTAGTTTCAGTAATTATTAAATCCTTATCTCCATCATTATCAAAATCCGTAAAATCATAATCCATAAAATATCCAAAACTCCCAAATATAAGTTCTTCAGATTGAAGTTCTTCAGTTCTATCCTTAGATAAATTAAGTTCCTGGGTATTACCAAAAGTACCATCACAATTGCCAAATGCAATTCCTGAACCATCTCCCCAGTAAATTAAGTCTAAACATTCATCATTATTTATATCTTCTAGTTCAACAGTAAAAGACGAATTATCTGTCCAGGGAGGGGTGTTTGGTATTGATAAAGTTGTAGTAAAATTACCATCTCCGTCATTTAAATACGAAACCATACCATCTGAATTATGCCATTGAGCAACAACGAAATCTATATCATTATCGTTATCTATATCACCAACAGATACTCCATGATAATATCCTTCATCGTTAGATCTGTTTACAGTACTTAAATTAAATTGTTCCCAACCTGATTGATTTGATAACACAATATCTAAATGTGATAAATCTTTATCAACTTTTTCTGGATGACTTACATTAATAAAATCTAATACTCCGTCACCATTAAAATCTGCCGAAACTGATTTTCTATTAAATGTTTGACCTACATTATTTGATATTAGATTACTATTATCTTCTAATTCACCACTAATCGGATTATAAAAAAGTAACATGAAAGGAATTTTTTCGTTTTCCCCACCATTGTTATCAGCCCATCCAAAGAACGAAAAGAAAACATCACAATAACCATCATTATTAATATCTCTTATAATAACAGAATGGATCCCCGGATATACGTTAAAAAGATCATCGTAGGTTACCCAAATAGGACATTGATATTGGTTTTGGTTGAAATTATTTTCTTCAAATGAAGGTTTTGACCATAACATCTGAGTTTGTGAGTAAATGGGTTGGTGTAAAGGAAATACCATTACTAGAATCAACAATATCACTTTTATTCTTTTCACAGTCTTTTATTATGTCAATCCCTAAATGGACTTGCTTACGATTTCCGGAGAGTCAGTTAAGCTACTTTGCTAAGGTAATTTACTGAAAAAATCCCAACTATTGATTTCAGTTTTTCCAATATGTTTAGTTATGTAATGACTGAAACCCAAACTACTATTATACCTCTCAACATCACTTAAACCCACGTTTTTCCAATATTAAATCAATCTATATTTAAAATCATATTCCTTCAAATTAGTTTTAACTACTAAATGGTGATGTAACAGATATATCATCATTGTGGAATGAATACAAAACCACTCCGATACCCATTTTAATAAAAAGTGTTTCCTCAGTTACAAGGAACCTCAACTTTGAATATAACTTCTGTTAAATCTAACAGAATTTGAATAAGTATTAAACCCGTTTATGGGGAGTGGAACTGTGGGAAGAGTTTGTAATGAGGAGATAGAAAGTATGTGGAATATGATTTGAAGAAGTATTGAAACTACTTTAAAACGATATAAGTGGAATCTTTAAAAACTTTATTTCCAAGAGTTGAGAAGAACTTAGATTCCTCCTCCTTCGAAGTAATGGAAT
>Ga0209223_10003364_pt1 | contig 15254 bp, 14 predicted proteins | sample COG_06_FD_184750 | JGI IMG/M metagenome (GOLD analysis project Ga0209223, IMG submission 184750) | Pelagic Microbial community sample from North Sea - COGITO 998_met_06 (SPAdes) (version 2) | ecosystem: Environmental > Aquatic > Marine > Neritic zone/Coastal water | place: Helgoland, sampling...
AAGTACTTACTGATTGCAGCATTAGTTGAAATTTTATTTTTACCCTTAGCAACGGCTACTTGAACGTAAACTTCCTGGCTAATGTATTCGTTTAAATAATCTTTAATTTTATCCGATAACATTAGTAACTCCGACTGGATCAGCTTGGCCATCGTTTGGTATATAAACACCACCATAAAGATCTTCATCATTGATAACTGGATATAATTCTTTTATCTTTTTTTTATCAACAACTTCAACATTCACATCAAATAATTGAGCTGATGTTGCTTGCCTTAATAATTCTTGCAATCTTGCCTTTGAGCTTGCAACTGTTACAGAGCCATTTTGTTTTAAACCAGTTGATAAACCAGTTTTAATTTCAAGTTCTTTATATAAATTTAATGAATATTTTCTAAGTTTTGTAATAGTAGCTGTAGCACCTAACTGACCAACTAAACCTGCTGCATGCCAAGTAGTTCCAGAAGTTAGTTGATCTCTTTCAAGAAGAATAGTGTCTTTCCAACCATACTTTGCTAAATGATAAGCGACAGAACAACCGGCAACACCTCCTCCAATAATCACAACTTTTGCTGATGAAGGTAAATTTCTATTATTCATTTAATTTAATTATATATGTCTTTAAATTAAAAAAAATAAAAATATAGAGATTTAATAATTAAAAAATTTAATTAAAGATTAAATTGATTGAAACTTATTTAGAAAAAATTTTTCTAATTTCTTCAGACATGTCTTGTTTTTGAACATTATTTTTTTCTAAATTTTTATGATCAATAATAGACACCTTTGGTTTTGAAATTTCATTTTCAAAAACATTGGTTACAACATTTGTATTTTCTAATGCCTCATTAACAGAATTAATTTTTGCAATTAAATTGCTTCTTTGTAGTTCGTATTTTTCTATTTCACTTTTAACCATATCAAATTTTTTCTTGGTCTCTAACAACTCTCCACCAATTCTTAAATTTTCTTCTTGATAAAATTTTACTTTTTCATCCTCTTTATTTACGTTATTTAAATTTAAAACACTTGGTAATACTGTATTTGATTGAATATTATTTGTAAGCTTTTCAATACTCTTATGTAGTAAATCTAGATCTTCTCTTATTAGCTTATTACTGTTTAAATTTTCATTTATTATAATTTCTTGGTGTTCTATTTTCTTTTCTAGTTGATCAAACTTTATTTTAATCAGATTTAATTTCTCAGTAATATTTTTTAGTGAATTCCAAAAATTTAAAATAGTTCTTTTAAAAACAAATAAACTTGAACTTAAAATTTTTTTAATCATTTTGTTGTTATTTAAATCATTAACTCTATGATTAATTTTTAAAACTAGCTTATCAAGAAATATATCAAAACTATTTGGTTCAAAAACCATATAGTCACTTTTTAAGGTCATTTTACCCTTAAATTCATCTATTTTTTTTTTTAGATCTTCAGAATTACTCATGGTTTCAACCTATGGTTTAAATTAAATAATTCAATAATTTATGAGAGAATTTAGTTATTTCAAAAAATTTAAATACTATATCTGGTATTTATTAGGACTTAGTAAATCGGTTATTATTTATTCCTTTAGTATTAATCTGTTCATCTATCCATGTATACGTTTTAGTCAATCCTTCTTTTAAACTCATTTGATAACTCCAATTTAATACTTTTTTCACCAAATCATTATTGCTAGATCTGCCTCTGACACCTTTAGGTTTTTCAAGCTGATAATTTTTTTTAAATTTGGAACCACCAGATATTTCTTCAATGATACCAATCATCTGATTGATAGAAACTTGTTCATCACTTCCAATATTTACTGGTTCAGAATAATCAGATACGAATAATCTCAAAGTTCCTTCGACACACTCATCCACATATAAAAAAGTTCTTGTTTGTTCACCGTCTCCCCAAACATCTATGATATCTTTATTATTCTTCTTAGCTTCTATAACTTTTCTACAAAGTGCGGCTGGAGCCTTTTCTCTTCCACCATCATACGTTCCATAAGGACCATAAATATTATGATATCTTGCTATTCTAACTTCTAAGCCATAATCTTCTTGAAAATGTCTACACATTCTTTCACTAAATAATTTCTCCCAACCATATCCATCTTCTGGATTTGCGGGATAAGCATCCTCTTCTTTTAAACCTTCAATAAAAACATCTTGTTGTTTATCTTTATTATAAGCACAAGCACTAGATGAAAAAAAATATCTTTGAACTTTATTTTCCTTACATGCAATAAGTAAATTTGTATTTATTAAAACTGATTGCATACATTCAGCTTTATTATTTTCAATAAAGCCCATACCACCCATATTACAAGCCATGTTAAAAACATAATCTACACCTTGGGTCACTTTCCTACAGTTTGAAATATCTTTCATGTCTGTTGCGTAGTGATTTTCAGCATTATCAAAATCTTGAAACCAATATTCTTTTGGTTTTATATCGCTCGCAACAACATCATTTCCATTGTTAAGAATTTTACTTACTAGATGACCACCAATAAAACCACCAGCACCTACAATTAAAACTTTTTTATTTTTGTCCATAGTTAATTTTTAATTTAAATTTAATATATTGAATAGAAAAAAAATATATAAATAAAGTATTTGTTATGAAATACCTAATGAAAAGTCTTCTTGGTTCAGAAATTAGTCTAAATAGCCAAGCAAGACCTAAGTTTTCCATAAATTTTGGAGCCAGATTCTTATTACCAGATATAAAATCTACAGCAGCACCTATTCCAATAGAAAGACAATTTATTTTTTTATAATTGTCATACATCCAAATTTCTTGTTTAGGAGCACCAAGTGCTACAAATAATATATCAATATTCGATTTATTAATTTTTGTTTGAATATCTTTTATTTCATTCAAAGTTAAATTTCTAAAAGGAGGTGAGAATAAATAAGTGAATTTAATTTTTTTATATTTTTTTTTAAGATTTTTAACAAATTTATTCAAAACATCATTTGTACTTCCATAAATACCGATATTATAATTATAATGATTTGCTATTTTACAGATCTCATCTGTAACTAAATAACCAGGTAAATGACTCACATTTTTATTACCGAGCAGTTTTAATGCCCAATAAATTGGTTTACCGTCAGCAGTTGCAATTACAGCGTTATCATGAGCAAGTCTAAATTGTTTGTTAAAAATACTTTCAACAGATCCATGAACTGCAGAGATGCATATATATCTTTTTTTTTTAACTTTTAAAATATTTTTTATTTCATTAACTAACATTTCAAGTGTCAAGATTGAAATTTTAAAATTTAGAATTTTATTTTTTTTAATATTCATATTAAAAATACTAGGCATATATATAAAAATATATGAAAATTACAGATATATCTGTTTTTTCTTTTGATAAAAATAAAATCTAGTAATTCATTTAATTTAATAGGATTAATCAAATAATTAATGATTTTTACTTTTTTTAAAAATTGCTTGCTCATAAATTTTAATTAGTTTTTGATAGTTTTTTTTAGGTGAATATTTTTTCAAAAAATCTTTCTTAGCATTGATTACTATTTGCTCACATTCTTTTGGGTGACTATTAATCCATTTTATTTTTTTAATTAAGTCGTGTTCATCACCGTGTTTGAATAATAAACCATTTTCTTTATCTCTAATAATGTGTTTAATACTTCCAATATCTGATGCTAAAACCAGTGTATTTAAACTAAATGCCTCTATAATAGTCATTCCAAAAATTTCAAACCATTCTGATGGATAAATTAAAAATTTAGATTTACTAATAAATTGTATTACTTTTTTTCTACTTAAATTTCCGTGATACTTGATATCTTTATCATTTTTATTAACTAGTCCTTTTAGAGGACCATCACCCAATATATCTATTTTTAAATCAATTTTTTTAGCAGCTTTTAATAGAGTAATTAATCCTTTTTCTTTAGATAATCTTGCAGCATATAGTGCTCTACTTTTTTTTTTATTATCTACAGGCTTGCTTAAATATTCATTTATAAAATTAGGTTTTATCATCAATTTTTCATTACTCAGACCGTTATTTAGAAATATTTTTTTTGTGAATTTAGTATGTGTAATAAACATATCAACATTTGATAATAATTTAAAATTTCTATTAAATAACTTAGATATAATAAAACTTATTACTCTAGAATTTTTAAAATAATTGTATTTAATTAGATCTAAATTAAAAAAATTTAATTTATGAAAAATCATCCTGTAATTATGCAAAGTTAAAACAATTGGAATATCTTCTTTTTCTAATAAATCAAAAATTGAATATGTCCATAAAGGAAAAATATTGTGTATATGCACAACATCTGGCTTGCCATATTTTTTTAAATAATTTTTTAAGATATTTATTGATTTATTTGAAAATGACAAATTTTTTAAAGTTAAAAACATATCCGTTAACGATTTAATTTCCTCGGAATTGTTTCTAACAATCTTATAAACTTTATGATTATTTTTTTTTAATAATTTATATTCTTCATCTACAACAGCATCTTCACCACCATAGAATTTATAACGATTATGTATTTGAAAAATTTTCACAATAAATTCTATATTAACTTAAGTTTTAGTTTATTAATAAAAAAATATGACAATAATAATGATTAACTAATATTATAAATTTAATCACTATTAACGATGATAAAAAAAAATATCTTAATTTCAGCTTATGCAGAATGAAATCCTTTTTGTTCTTTTCCAATTTTTGTTTGTTTTAACTTTAATTATTCTACCTTTTAAATTGTTAATTTTTATTTTAGCTAATTGATAAGATTTATCTAAAGAATCAAATTCAACTATTATAACGTAGTAATCTAAAAAAAAACTTGAAATTTTTCTTATTAAATTAAAAAGATTATTTAGGTTTCTAGATTCATTTTTAATTATAGAACAAATTATAATTTTTTTTTTATCATTAAAAATATAAATATATTTAATATTTAAATTTTATCTATAAGTTAGATATTAACTTTTCATATTAATCTTGATAATAAAAACTATACTGTCATAATATCAATATAAATAAAAGTTAACTGTTAATTTATATAAACAGATTTAAATAATAATGACTATAAATAAATTTTTAATTAATGTGCTCAAACAATTCAATGGAACGTACTTAGAAACAGGTTTATCAGAAGGAGATTCTTTAGCTAAAGCCAAAGAATTAAATTTTAAAAAATTAATATCAATCGAAATCAATCAAAAATATGTTGATAAGTGCAGGATTAGATTTTCTAATGATATTAAAGTTGGAAAGATTGAATTAGTGAATCAAAATTCAGCTTCAGCATTAGATTTAATTCTTAAAAAAAATAATGATATAGATGTAGTTTTTTTAGATGCACATTTTCACGGGGAAGGTCAAGAATACGCACCTTTAGATCAAGAAATAGAAATTCTAAGAAAGAATAATTATAAAAAGTTAGTCATTATTGATGATTTTTTCCATATAAAAAAAAAAATGGCTCATGAATGGACTAAATTTCATAACCATCAAACCATCAAGCAAAAAATATTAAAAAATTTTGGTAAAGTTTCTGAACTACCCTATTCCTTTAAAGGAAGATATAACTCATATTTAATATCAATGGAATTTTCAAAAGCTAGGATACTAATTGAAAAAATTAAAGCAATTATTCTAAGTTCTCCTAAAAACTTAATAAAAATTTTTATGGGAAAGAAGTTAAATTAACTATTTAAGATTTTCAAATATTCCTGATAGCTCTTCACTATTTCTCTCTATGTTTATTGAAATTGAGGAAGGATATGGATTGGTTCTTGCAAAGTCATTTACTAAAATTCTTCGAGCATGTTTAAGTCCAGTAATAATTTCTCTATATTCAATTTTATATTTATTCAAAAGAATTTTTATCTTATTTATTTCATTTTTAGGTCTTGATGTTGTTATAATTAATTCTACAAAGTTTTTTTGTTGAATATTTTTTAATGCAGTCAAATTTTTTTCTAATGGAATTATTTTTTGACTATCTCTAAAAATACTTGATCCATTTTTAACAAGACAGCCATCAAAATCGCAAAAAATAGTTAAAGATTTCTTTTGCCAATTTCTATATTCATCTACTGTACCCCAACTAACATAATCAGTTCCCTCAAGATATTTAAAGTTTTCACCATTTAATATCATATTTAAAATTATATGCGAAATATAAACATTCTTTGATTTTTTTAGAAGTAAATTTGCATTCTTTATAAATTCCATAGGTGATCTAAAACCATATGCTCCACAACAAAAAAAATCACTTATAATTTTTTTTTCAACTATATTTGTGATTAGGTCATATTCATCTTTTTCTAAATAAGATTTACTTTTTGCATCAATCAATTCTAAAGATTTAATATCTATTGCGTATACAGAGTTTTGAATATCTTTTTTTTTATAAATTTTTTCATCAATTGCAAATTCGTTATCACAATCTTTAATTAGAAAACTAGATTTTATTTTCTTTTGTTTTAAAAATTCTAGAATTGTTTCAGCTTGACAACTAGTTTCTTTATTCAGGGAAAAAATTTCTACTTTGTTAGAAATATTCTTTTTAAGACTTTTTAATAAGTTTTTAGAATTTACATATTTATCTAAATGATCTTTTAAAGCTATTATGTAGATTTTATCAAAAATTTTACAGTTAATTTTACTCACACTTTGCTCAATCATAAGTTTGCCATTAGGCATAGTTAATAACCACTTAGGTCTCATACCAGGATATCTTGCTGATTGACCTGCGACCGGTAATAATAGAATTTTCATAAAATTTAAGATTTAACAATATCAGTTAAACTATTTTCAATCCATTTTAAAGTTAAATCATCATTTTTTTTAATGTAGGGTATAATTCTTAGAATGGTTACTAGAAATTCTAATTTCAGAGAACTTTCAAGTTTATTATTTAATCTTTTAAAAAAATTAAAATTCAAAATTTTTTCATAAACTATTTTAGATCTCAAGGAGTCTGTATTTTTTAAGTACCGTGCTGACCACATAAATACAAACTCTTGATAAATTTTTGATATATCCTGCATAATATTATCATCATATGACTGTAGAAAATCAATAAGTATAATTTTCTTTGTCTTTAAATTTACGATTATATTAGAAAGTGTAAGGTCTCCATGACAAAAATTTTCCTCAAAGGTAAAATTTTTTTTATTTAAAGATTTACTTATAAAAGAAAATACTTTTTTAAAATTTTTTATTTTTTTGACCTTAATATTTTTTTTTAATGTAGAGATTTTTTTTTTTAAAAGTATAAGATTTCTTAATCTAATTTTATTTAAATTAAACTTTTTAAAAAAGTATTCATTTAGAAAATTTTTTAGAATTTCAATTTCTTGTTTATTACCTGTTAATAGTATTTCTTGACCACTTTTTCCTCTAAAAAATTCAATGTAATAATATTTATTTTTTTTTATAAATTTTTTTTTTGATATTATTTTTGCAGCAATTACATCATAGTTATTAACCTTAAAAGGAATAAAATTATTTTGTTTTTGTATGGATTGAAATTCTCTTTCATCAATCTTATTTGGTTTTTTTTTTATATAAATTTTGTTTTTTATTTTAACCAAGGAAAATTTACTTTTTGAGTATGATGCGGTACTTTCATATTTCATTTTAATTTATTATAATTTTTTTATAAAATGTAATTATTGAATTTTTGTAGAACTCTTCGGATAAAAAATACTTTGCTTTTTCACAATTTTTTTTCTGATTATCAATTATCTCTTTCTTATTATAAATTAGTTCTTTAATAAATTTTAGGAAATTTTCACTTTTCTTAAAGTCAATTAAATATCCGCAATCAGTTTTATTTATAATATCACCAAAATTAGTTTCTTTTGATGCAATAATTGGTATGTTATAAAAAATACTTTCTCTTAGTGATCTTGGAAATCCATCCCATCTGCTTAATAATATTGAATAGTCTGCTGAAACGAATGGTTGCAAATTATTAATCCATATTTCCCTGGTATGATAAATAATTTTATTATTCAAGTCATGTTTATTTATTTCTGATATTATCTTTTTTAATGAGTTGTTGTAGTCAGGTCCCATTAAATGCAATTTTATTACATTATTTTTGTCTATAGATTTTATTTCTTTAGCCAAATAAATTATTCTGTCTATGCCTTTAAGATAGTAATCGAGTCTGCCCCAATATACTATATTTATATCTTCAAAATTATATTTGAACTTAGAATTACCTAATAACTGAAATTTTGTATTTATTAAATTTGGTTCATAAATAACTGTATTTATAATATCAATTTTTTTTGAATTAACTTGTTCATACTTAGAAAAAAATATCAGACCTTTCGATTTTATAATAAAAAAGTTTCCAAGTAATAATAAATATATTTTTTTAAGAAGAGGAATAAATTTAGATAGTAAATTATTAATTGATAATTTAGTCGAAAATAATTTTTTATTATCACTTATTTTATTTCTAAAATCAGGATTTTCAAAAAAAATTTTGTTATTTAAGTTATATTTTAATAACTGTGAATTGGTTGAAATTACATATTTCGCTCGAAGAGAAATTAAGCAAACAAACCAAATAATATGTTGAAAACTTATAACACCTCTAACATGTGCAATATCGATTTGTTCTTTTTTATATAATTTTTTAAATTTATGGAAAAAAGTAAAAAAATTTTTATTTGAAAATTTATAAATTCTATTTTTAACATCTTCTCTATGGCCATTATGGAAAACTGTAACTTTACATGCTTTGTCTAATAACTCTCTTGAAAATTTAACATCATATCCAACACCAGGTCCATCTATGTCATTGGTTAAAAGTAAAATATTCATTATAAAATGTAAATATATTTAATATCTAAATTTTATCTTAACAGAAATTTTAAAAATTCTGTATGAAAATTTTTTATAAATTCTGTCCTATTTAAGTAATCATTAGTTGAGTTTTTATTTTTTTTAATGTGTAACAACAGATTTTTATAATAATTTTCTTTCTCTACTAAGTATAATATAAAATAAAAATTAAATTGTTTTTTTTTATTATTACTGAAAATAAATCTCTTTAAAAAGTAAAAAATAAAATAAAAAAAGATATATTTATTTAATGATTTATAAAAAAAATTATAAGTATACAATTTTTGAATAATTGGTAAAAAAAACCAATGTATTTTATCAAAAATATATATTCTTTCTTTTGAAAAAAACTCTAGATCATAAACATAATAATCTTTATCATACACTGCTGTATTCCAATGAACAAAATCCCCGTGGGAAACGCTCATTATTACCTCCTGATGCTCATATTTATTAATTATTTTTTTGTAATATCTGTCAAAATCTTTATTAAATAAATTAATTGAAAAAAAATTTTTTTTTTTTAATAAATTAAAATAATTTTTTAAATTAGTTTTTTTTAATCGTCTTTGATCTAATTCTTTATAAAATTTTTTAAAATTAAAATAATTACCTTTAACTTTTCCTAAGTAATTCATTTTTCCTATTGAACAAGTTTTAGTATACTTTAAAAGAGTAAAACGTGGTAAATTATTAAATCTTAATTTTATATCTGCATTAAGATATCCATTTTTTTCATTATTAATTAAGTTTTGTGTATAGGTATCTGTAGGTATTTTAAAAATATTTTTTTTATTTTTTTCTTTTGATAGAATAATTATTTTACCTAAATTTAAAAAAAAAAAATCACATTTTGAAAATTTTAAATTTAATTTAAATAAAATTTTTTTTATATTCCCATTAAAAAAATTATGTTTTGATTTATACATCGATACACTAAATTTTAATTTAAATTTTTGTATATATATTTATACTTATAGTCCCAAGTATATTTTTTATTAATTTTTTTTTTAAAATTTATTATTTTATTTTTAATTAAATTTCTATTTTTGATATGTTTGTCTATTTTAACAAATAATGCGTCAGATATTTGGTCTTCAGTTTTATTTAATATATTTATTTTAATACCTGTTTTGTTATCTACAAGTTGATCTGGCCCCCCCACATTAAGAACTGCAGAAATAGTATTGTACATAGCTGCTTCTAAAATAACAAAACCGCCACTATCTCGCAGTGAAGGGAATAATAAAATATCTGATTTTTTGTATAATTTTGTCAATTTTTTTTTATCTAAATTACCTTTTAATTTAACAATATTCTTTAAATTGTTTTCATTAATAAATTTGATAATTTTTTTTTTTAAAGGTCCACTACCTGCTATCTCAAAAAGTAATTTATGTTTATCTTTAAGTTTTTTAATCGTTTTTAATGAAATTAGGATACCTTTTATACTTAATAATCTACCAACAAAACAAATTCTAAATATTTTTTTTTTAAAATTATTTTTTTTAATTTTTTTATTTAATTTTGAACCAATACCTAATAGTAAACTTGTTTTTTTCTTATAAATTAAAGGAATCAATTTTAAAGTTTCTTTATCTGCAACAAATATTTTTTCAGATCTTTTAAAACATAAATTAATTAAAGGAGAGTATGGAATGTAAAAATTACTTAAATCTCTTAAATATTCAAAGATTTTTTCCTTGAAAGTGAACGATTTCCTGAGATTTTTTTTTATATTAATACCACCACTAATTGGTCCAAATATAAAAGGTATCTTTAAAAGATGAAGAAAACTTGGAATTCTAATACCAACAAATGTTACATGATGAATATAATCAAATGAAATTTTTTTTGTTAAGTTCTTTACGAAAAAAAATAAACCAACTTGCCAAAAAAAGAAATAAAAATAACTATTTTTTTTTAATTTAAGAATGACTGTTAGGAATGAAGGGAGATCATAATAATAAAATTTTAAATATTTCTTAATAGAATTATTTTTTTTTAGGTAATTATTAATTAAATGTTTATTATTTTTTCGTGTTACAACTACAGTTTCATTTTTAAATTTAGCTAACGTTAGTGCCCAATTCCAGCCCACAGCTGGTTCTGAGCCTTTAAAAGGTTCACATGAATATGCTGATAATAAAATTTTCATTTTAAATATATTTAACAATATATTTTAACATTTTTTTATGCTGATGATTGACAATATGTAATTTTATTTCAAATAAAGTTTTTTGTAATAAATTTTTTTTATTTAAAATTATAAATAAAGATTTATCAATAAACTGAATTGAATTATATTTTGCTAGTAATTTCTTAAGAACTGCTTTATTTAATTCCTTACTTCTTTTATATATAGTATCTTTATTATCCATAATTATAAAATTAATTTCTTTTAAAAAAAGTTTTCCAAAAAATCTAAATAAAAAAAGTACAAATCTATTATCTTTAATTCTATATCTTTTAGGATCAATTGATATATCCATAAATATTCTATCAAATAATAAAATATGAGATTTAATTTTTAAAAATCTATAATAAAATATTTCAATTAATTCTTTAATAGTTAAATAAATTAATTTAATCAAACTAAGAAGTATATTATATTCTTTTTTTTTATGTGGATTTCTTGTTTTTTTATTAGCGCTCTTTAGTTTTAAAAATGATAAATGAAAAGTTTTTAAATTTCTAAATATAAAACCAAAACCATCTTTGTTATGTGTAAAGTCATAGCTAATTTTTTTTAAAATTGTAGTTTTACCTGACCCATCGACTCCCAACAAGCCAATATCAAGTCCTGTTGGATTTAGTGATCTAAATACAATTAGTTTAATTTGTTTAATGTAATTAAAAAAACCAATTTTATGAGTTGAGATAATTTTTTTTTTAAGCAAAAAACTTTTTTTTTTAAAAAAAAAATAATTTAGTTTTTTTATATTTTTAACAATATTGTTTTTTTCTTTAAAATTATAAATAGAAAGAAGAAATAAATCTATTTTTTTATTCTCTGATAAATAAATTTTTTTTAAAAATTTTAAACTTGTTTCATTAATATCATTTTTCATTATTTTTTTTAAAAAATAATATTTAAAAGATAATAAATTAGATATTTGATTAATTTTATTATTAGAGTATTTGTCATTTTCACTTTTAATTTCTTTTTTGAAATCTAATAACAATCTATTTTTAAAAAAATAATTATTACATACATCTATTGAAATAAAATTTATTACAGATCTATTTCTAAGTGAAAATATTATATAAAAACTATTAATTTCATATTGTATTATATTACAAATTTTATATCCAAATATTTTTGAAAAATTTATTATGATCAAAAGCAATTCTGAATTAGTTCTAAAATTAATATAAAGATCTATATCTGAATTTGATTTATCATTAATATTAAAAAAATTACCTAAATAAAAACATCTTAATTTTTTTTTTGAAACATATTTAATTAATTTTTTTAAAAATTTAGATTTATAATCTTTATTCATAGAGAATAAACTATATATTATTTTAAATGATTAATAAATTATTTAAAAGTCAATATATTATTTTTTACGATCAGCTCTTAGTAAGTTTTTCAAATTTTTTAATTATTATTCTTATCCAAAAGCTTTCTGGGTTATTTATATTGGGAGCATTTTCATTCATCTGGACATTTGGCTTATTAATTTTTTCAATTCAAAATTCATTAATATTATCTCCAAATTTTACTGAAATAAAGCTTCTTAAACAAAAAGAGATTTCTCAACAGATCACAACTATTATAATTTTTGAATTAATATTTTTTTTATTGATATATTTTTTTTTATGGATTTTTTTTATAAATTTTAATTCAAATTATTTAGATAATTTAAATTTGCAATTTAATACTGTTTATTTTTCTATTTTTTTTTTTATTTTTTTTACTATCCTTAAAAAAGTTTTATTCTCATTAAATAAAATATTAATTGTATTAATTACTAATTTTTTAACTTATCTCTTGTTTTTTATTATTTTTTTTTATTTCTATAAAAACTATTTAATCAGCTTAGAGACAATATTTAAATCATATTTAATAAGTTTTATAATTGGAACTCTAATATTATTTACTTTTATTTTTAAAAATTTAACAGTTCCTAAAAATTTTTTTTTATATTTAATTAATTTATTAAAATTAGGCTATCCCTTATTGGTATCTCAAATATTTCAGTTTTTTAGTGCGCATTACTGGTTTTTATGCCTTGGATCAATAGCGGGTTATACAGTTCTTGGTGTGGTTAGATCGATTACCAATCTAACTCAATTTTTTAACATTTTTTTTCAATTTTTTGAAAATTTTTATCCTAGTAACTGGTCGTTGCTATACATTAAATATGGTAAATTAAGGCTTTATAGTGAAATAAAATCATTTTTAAAATTTTATTTTTCTGTAACATTATTTTGCACATTAATTTTAATAACTTTTAGCAATGAATTGTTAAAATTGATTTATAATGCAAGTTTAATTGAGTTTAACTATATTTTTCAAATTTTACTTTTTTTACCTATTTTACAAATGTTTCAATTTCCCTACCAAATTGGATTTAGAATATTAAAAAAAAGTAAATATATCACTCTAGCATATTTTTGGAGTGCTCTTTTTTCATTATTTTTTGCACAATATCTTATAGACAAATTTAATGTTAACGGATTTATTGCAGGCATGTTTGTTGTTATAATAATACCAATTACATACATGATTTTAAAATTTTATAAAGAATCATAATTATTTAATCTATTTTCATGAAATCTAAGTGAAATTATAGAAGCCAAATATATAGTGAAACCAGGTTCTTCTGGGTAATGATAAACTACACCAAAAATTAATAATGATAAAATCAATAAAAAAATTGATAATTCATATTTAAGGTATCTTACTATTTTATAACAAATTAATAAATATAAAGAATATCCTACAAATCCTATTTCTCCTATAGAGGAAGATAAATGAAAAAATAATGATGCCAAACTTGATCCTGTTATGTAATTTGTTAAGTAATTACTTTGCTGCAAATTCCATATTTCTATGGTTAAAGTATTTGTTTTTAGATTCAAAAATTTTATATTTTCATACTCTGGACTCAAATAAGCCAATCTACTAGATACTTGGCCTGGTCCCAAACCAAATAAATAATCAATAAAATTATAGTAGTTATAGAAAATTAAGTTAAATACATTAAATTTTAATCTTAACATCTCTTTAATTGTAAAAAAATCATTTTCTAAAAGATTTTTAAAAAATGTCATTGTCGTTAAATAATAAATAAATGAACAAATTAAAAAGAAAAAAGTTACACTTTTTAAAAAAGAATATTTTTTTTTATTAAATAAAATATAAATTCCTGAAATGAGAAAAAACACTAACAAAATTTGTTTAGAATCTGTGATTATATTGCAACCATATAGGATCAAAATTAAAAAAATTTTGATTTTAAATTTTATATCTTCATTTACTAAAAAATAAAATGCTAAAAGTGAACTTATTGCACCACTTAAATGTGCACCGTTACCTAGTCCAATAAATATGCCTTTTACAGAGTCTTCGTCAAGATTTAAGACAATACTCTGATAATAAGCCATTAAGCAATTTAACAAACCAATAAAAATTATATTGTATCTAAAAATTTTTAATTGTTTTTTATCTAATTCTAAAGAAGTGACTAATATAAGGTAGATAAAAATCTCAATATTAATAAATATATAAATAATTATATTGTCAAAATTAACAAAATTTAAAAATGTACTTATAATTACTGAAAATAAATATAATAAAATAAAAAATAATAATGGATTTAGTATATTTTTTTTACTCAAAATTTTTTGAATAAAAAAAAAAATAAATACTAAATAAATATAAATTAAATGAAAATGATTAAATAATGAAGGTAAGCCATAATTAACAGCTATCCTAGAATAAAATAATAAATATATGTAGCTTAACAATAAAAATAGGCAGCTATTTATTTGACTGGGTAAAATTTTATTTTGAACATCCATATTTTCTTAAAATCTACCCCTTATACTTTATAATTGCATAAAATGTTTTTACAATTATCCATAAATCTAAAAACAAACTCCAATTATTCAAATACCATAAATCATACTCCATTCTTTTTTTTATCACTTCTTCTGTCGGAGTGGCTCCTCTCGATCCATTGACTTGTGCCCAGCCTGTTATACCGGGTAAGGTTTTATACCTTTTCATATAATTATATATTTTATTGAAATGCATATCCATTTGTATTGGATGTGGTCTCGGTCCCACTATTGACATGTCTCCCTTTAAAACATTAAAAAATTGAGGCAATTCATCAATACTAAACTTTCTTATAAATCTACCTACTTT
>Ga0209223_10003366_pt1 | contig 15248 bp, 13 predicted proteins | sample COG_06_FD_184750 | JGI IMG/M metagenome (GOLD analysis project Ga0209223, IMG submission 184750) | Pelagic Microbial community sample from North Sea - COGITO 998_met_06 (SPAdes) (version 2) | ecosystem: Environmental > Aquatic > Marine > Neritic zone/Coastal water | place: Helgoland, sampling...
TGGAGACATTATAATTAGCTTTAATTTTATGGATAAACCTAAGTCACAAAATTTAAAAATTTTTAGAGAAAAAGTAGTTAAAACATTTATCCACGGATACCTTCATTTGCTTGGTTTTGATCATATAGAAAATAAAGAATATAAAAAAATGCTAAACGAAGAAGAAAAACTATATAAATCTGTAATTCCAAATTTAAATTAAATTGATAAAAAAAAATTATATTGAGATAATACTCTTAATTATTCTGGGTATAGCAACATCTTTAAGCTTACCTCCTTATAATTATCTATTAATAAATTTTTTTACATTTAGTATTTTATTTATATTTCTTTGTAAAAAATCTAAAATTATTCAAAATAAAAAATTATTCTTTTTTTATGGGTGGCTATTTGGGTTTGGCTATTTTTTTTCAAGTTTATATTGGATATCAATCTCTTTAACATTTGACCAAAATTTTAAATTTTTAATTCCAGTTACAATTATTTTGATACCAGCTTTTTTGGGAATTTTTTATGGAGTAGTTACTTTATGTTTTATAATTATAAAACCAAAAAAAGTAGTAAGTTCATTTTTAGTTTTTTCATTAATTTTTGGAATCTTGGAATTTATAAGAGGTTCAATTTTAACTGGTTTTCCTTGGAATTTAATTGCTTATAGTTTTTCAAATTATTTAGAAATTTTAAGTATATCTTCTTTAATTGGAACATATGGTTTCAACTTACTTTGTATCTCGTTATTTGCTAGTCCTGCAATTTTTATACTACGAGAGACAAAGAAAGATATTGCAGTATGTATCTTTTTTTTAATTATGCCATTATTTTTTTATTTATATGGATCCTTCTATAAGGAAAGTTTTAATACTTCAGATAAAATAACATATGATTATAAAGTAAGAGCTGTTGGAACAAATATAAGTCTAGATAGATTTTATTCAAATATTGATCCAGTTACAGTTATTAAAGACTTGATAAAGATTAGTAATCCAGACAAGGATGAAAAAATTATTTTTGTATGGCCTGAGGGAATTTTACCACACATCTCTCAAAAGGAATTAATTAATTATAGATCCCTATTTAAGGAAAATTTTAGTGAAAATCATCTATTAGCCATTGGTATCAATAGTCAATCCTCAAAAAATGAAGAAATTAATTATTATAATTCTCTTTCAATTTATGATTATGAATTAAATCTATTACATTCTTATAATAAAATTAATTTAGTCCCATTTGGAGAATTTTTACCCTTTGAAGATATATTAAATAAAATTGGACTTAGGCCTATAACCAATAATTACCAGTCATTCTCTAGAGGAAATAAAAGAAAAATTATCAAAATAGATAATGAAAAGTTTTCATTAAAAATATTACCACTTATTTGTTATGAGATAATTTATTCAGGAAAATTATTTAAATCATCAGATTTTGATTTAATTATTAATGTTTCAGAAGATGGTTGGTTTGGTGATTCAATTGGACCAAAGCAACACTTTGCTCATAGTATTTTTAGAGCCGTTGAAAATGGAAAGTATATATTACGCTCAGCAAATAATGGTATAGCAGCTATAATAAACCCATTAGGTATTGTGGAAAAAAAAGTTAAATTTGGTAATTCAGGTTTTGTAGATTTTAGTGAAAGTAGAGAAATACAACCAACAGTATTTTCTAAATATGGAAATAAAATTTTTTTATTAATAACTTTATTGTATATTTTTTTGATATTTTCATTTAATAGAATTAATAATGAGTAATCTAAAAAATTATCTTTTCACAAGCGAGTCAGTATCTGAAGGCCATCCAGATAAAGTTTCAGACAGAATTTCTGACATGGTAGTAGATAGTTATCTTTCAAGTGATCCTTTTTCAAGAGTTGCATGTGAAACTCTTACAACAACAAATAAAGTTGTATTAGCTGGTGAAGTTAGGGGACCAGAGATTAAAGAAGATGAATTGATTGAAAAAGTAAGAAATTGTATAAAAGATATTGGTTATGATCAGGAAGGATTTACCTGGAAAGAAACAACCAAAATTGAAAGTCACCTTCATTCTCAATCTGCAGATATAGCAATGGGTGTAGATTCTGCTGGAAATAAAGATGAAGGAGCTGGGGACCAGGGCATTATGTTTGGATATGCTTGCAACGAAACAGATGTTTTAATGCCAGCACCTATTCATTACTCACATAAAATTTTAAGATTAATGGCTGAAGATAGAAAATCTGGAAAATTAAAAAATATAGAACCAGATAGTAAAAGTCAGGTAACATTTGAATATAATGAAGGTAAACCAACTAAAGTTAAATCAGTAGTTATATCTTCACAGCATTCGTCAGATGTTAATCAAGGACAAGTTAGGGATTTGTTGAGACCTTATATGCTAAAATCTATTCCAGAAAATTTTCTTGTAGGTTTTGATGAGAATGAGTTTTATGTCAATCCAACTGGAAATTTTGTTATTGGTGGTCCTGATGGAGATTGTGGATTAACTGGAAGAAAAATTATAGTTGATACTTATGGGGGTGCAGCACCTCATGGAGGTGGAGCTTTTTCTGGTAAAGACCCAACTAAAGTTGACAGATCTGCAGCTTATGCTGCAAGATATATTGCAAAAAATGTTGTTGCTTCAAAAATATCTGATAAATGTTTAATTCAATTAGCATATGCAATTGGTGTATCAAAACCATTATCAATTTATGTTGATCTTTTTGACAATGATTTAGAAAAAAATAAATTTGTTGAAGAAAAAATAAATGAAAATTTTGATCTAAGTCCTCGAGGTATCAGAGAAATGTTAAATTTGAATAAACCTATATATGAAAAAACAGCTGCTTACGGGCACTTTGGTAGAGCCCCAGAAGATAATGGTTCATTTTCTTGGGAAAAAACTGATAAAACAGGCGTTTTTTCTAAATAGTTTCTATTGAATTAAAAAAAAACCTTACTATATTCCCCTTACATTATTGAATTTACAAAGTGGGCTCTAGCCCATTTTTTTTTGGAGCAAACTAAAACATGTTAAATCAAAGAGCTGATAAATTAGAGTTACTAAGAATTGCTGAAGCTGTAGCTTTAGAAAAATCTATTGATAAAGAACTAATCATTAGTTCAATGGAAACAGGTATTGCAAAAGCGGCAAAATCTAAATTTGGACAAGAAAATGAAATTAAAGTTTCTATTAATAGAGAAAATGGTGACATTGAAATTTTTAGAATTTTAGTAGTTGCTGAAAATCCTGAAAATTCAAATACTGAAATTAAACTTGAAGATGCAATTAATTTAAATGAAACAAATAAAGGTAAATCTGTTGGAGACGAAGTTCTTCAGCCACTTCCATCTTTTGATTTTGGAAGAATAGCTGCACAAACGGCAAAACAAGTTATTAGTTTTAATGTTAGAGAAGCCGAAAGAGAAAGACAATACAACGACTTTATTGATAAGAAAGACTCCATTTTGAGTGGTATTGTTAAACGTTTAGAATTTGGAAATGTAATAGCTGATCTTGGAAGAACAGAGGCAATTATTCAAAAAAATGAAATGATACCTAGAGAAAATATTAAAGCTGGAGATAGAATAAAAGCCTATTGTTATGACGTAAGAAGAGAAGCAAGAGGACAACAAATTTTCTTATCAAGAGCACATCCTAAGTTTATGGAAAAACTTTTTGTCCAAGAAGTTCCAGAAATTTATGATGGTTTAATTGAAATTAAATCCTCTTCGAGAGATCCTGGTAGTAGAGCTAAAATCTGTGTTAAAGCTGTTGATACGTCACTTGACCCAGTAGGAGCTTGTGTAGGTATGAGAGGTTCAAGAGTACAAGCAGTAGTAAATGAGTTACAAGGTGAAAAAATTGATATTGTTAATTGGTCTGAAGATCCTGCAATTTTAGTTTCAAACGCATTATCACCAGCAGAAGTACAAAGAGTAAATGTAGACTCAGAAAGAAAAAAACTTGATGTAATCCTTACAGAGGAAAATTTAAGTAAAGCAATTGGACGAAGAGGACAAAATGTTAGACTTGCTACAAAGTTATTAAATTATGAAATCAATATAATGACTGATGCAGAAGACTCTGAGAGAAGACAGTTAGAATTCAAAGAGAAGACTGAAAATTTTGTTAAAAACTTAGAGTTAGATGAAACGTTAGGACAGTTGTTGGTTGCTGAAGGATTTTCATCTATAGATGATATTAAAGATAGCTCCTCTGAAAATCTAATGAAGATAGAGGGTATTGAAGAAGATACAGCTAAAGCTTTAATAGAGAGAGCTCAAGAGTTTCATCAAAAAGATCAAGAGGATATTTCTGAAAGAATTAAAGAATTGGGTCTTGAAGATTTATTAATAAATTTAAAAGGATTAACGCCAGGTATGCTTGTTACCTTAGGTGAACAAAAAATTTTAACACTAGAAGATTTTGCAGATTTAGCATCTGATGAACTGACAGGTGGTTATGATATCGTAAAAGGTGAACGAGTAAAAATTCAAGGTTATCTTGAAGATTTTGCTTTATCAAAAGAAGAAGCAGATGAATTAATTATGTCTGCAAGAAACATTGTCTATAAAGATTGAGTAATGAGCTATGGAAAAAAAAACAAAATTAACAATATCTGGCATAGCCAAAAAATCGATTAAGAATATTGAGATAGCAAAAACTCAAGGAAAAAATTCTGTAGTTATTGAAAAACAAACAAGCAAATTTCCAAGTAGAAGTGGATCAGCTCGACCTAGTGGTTTTAAACCAAAAACTACCTCAACATTTAATAGAGGCGCTCCAACAAAACCATCTTTTCCCTCTAAATCGCCCCCGATAACAAATGATTTTGAAAGACGAAAGCTTGCTGAGCAAAGAGCAACTAAAAGATTAAAAGGTGAAAATGAAAGTAAAGATAAAAAAACATTAAAAGCTGGAACAAAAAAAAGAGAATTGAAGTTAACTGTTTCAAGAGCATTAAGTGATGAAATAGAGGCTAGAGAAAGAAGTTTAGCTTCAGTTAAGAGAGCAAGACAAAAAGAAAATAAAAATTTAACAAAAGAAGAAGTTCAGGAAAGTTTAAAACCAGTTAAAAGAGATATTAATATTCCTGAAGCTATTACAGTCAGAGAGCTTGCTAACAGAATGGCTGAGCAATCAAGCAATGTTATTAAATATTTATTTGGCATGGGTGTAACAGTTACTATTAATCAAACACTAGCAGCTGATACTGCTGAATTTTTAGTTAAAGAATTTGGTCATAATCCAATCAGAGAAGAAAAGGCTGAAGAAATAATTCAAAAAATTAAAGCTACAAGAGTAGAAAATTTAAAAAACAGACCACCAATAGTAACGGTTATGGGCCATGTTGATCATGGTAAAACTTCAGTACTTGATGTGTTAAGAAGTGCAAATGTAGTTTCGGGAGAGTTTGGTGGAATTACACAGCACATAGGAGCATACCAAATTGAAAGCCAATCTAACAAATTAACATTTATTGATACTCCAGGTCACGCAGCATTTACTGAAATGAGAGCAAGAGGATCAAAGCTAACTGATGTGGTGGTATTGGTTGTAGCTGCTGATGATGGGGTTAAGCCACAAACAGTAGAATCTATTAAACACGCGAAAGCTGCTAATGTTCCAATCGTTGTTGCAATAAACAAGTGTGATTTACCAGATGCAGATCCACAAAAAATTAAAAATCAATTATTAGAACATGAATTAATTGCAGAAGATTTATCTGGAGATACTTTGATGGTTGAAATTTCTGCTACAACAAAACTGAATTTAGATAAATTAGTAGAGGCAATAATTCTTCAAGCCGAAATATTGGATTTAAAAACTGATTTTGAATCTAAGGCAACTGGAATTGTTCTTGAGTCAAAAATAGATGTTGGCAGAGGGCCAGTTGCTACAATAATTGTAACTACTGGAACTCTTAAAAAAGGAGATTTTTTTGTTAGTGGTTTAAAATGGGGAAAAGTGAGAGCAATTATTGATGATAAGGGCACAAGTATTAATGAAGCATCCCCTTCAACACCAGTCGAGATTTTAGGAATAAATGGTGCTGCAAAAGCAGGGGATGACTTTATCGTTGTTGACAATGAAAAAGAGGCAAAAACTTTAAGTGAAAATAGAGCAGAAGAAAGTAAAGATATTAAAAATCCATTAACATTCGCAACACAAGACTCTGCATTTTCAGATAAGTCAGCTGAAGAACTAAATTTAATTATTAAATCTGATGTTCATGGATCCTCAGAAGCAATTAAAAATGCAATCAGTCAGATTAAACATGATGAAGTTAAACCTAAGATAATTTTATCAGATATTGGAATGGTAACTGAAACTGATGTTACCTTAGCAAAGGCTTCTAATGCAGTTCTAATAGCTTTTAATGTTAAGCCCAGCAAAGAAGCAAAAAAACTTGCAGAAAATGAAAAAATTAAAATTTCATCATATAATATTATTTATGAGGTTTTGGATTATATTAAGCAAAAAATGTCAGGATTATTATCTCCTGATATTCAAGAAACAGTTACAGGAACGGCTCAAATTTTAGAGATATTTAAGGTTTCAGGGGCTGGAAAAGTAGCAGGTTCGAAAGTGATGGAGGGAGAAATTTCAACTGCCTCAGATGTTAGAATAATTAGGGATGGAGCAATTATTTATACTGGAAAAGTTGGAACACTTTTTAGAGAAAAGAATCAGGTAAAACAGGTAAATAATGGGCAAGAATGTGGAATTACAGTCAAAGACTATATGGATTTTCAAAAAAATGATACAATAGAGGCTTTTAGTGTAACATCGACTGAGAGAATGATTTAATGACGGATAGAATTGGAAAACCAATCTCACAAAGACAGCTAAGAGTTGGAGAAATGATTAGGCAGTCTTTAAGTATGATTTTTATAAAAAATGAGGCTAAAGTTCCAAATTTAGAAACCAACACTATAACAGTTACAGAGGTAAGAATGAGTCAAGATCTAAAAATAGCAAAAGCATATGTGCTCCCACTTGGAGGAAAAAATGCGGAAGAGGCTATTAATATTTTAAAAAAATACTCATTTTTAATTAGAAAAATTTTATCACAGAAAGTGGTTATGAAATTTTTACCAAAATTACTTTTTAGAAAAGACGAATCTTTTGAGTATGCGGAAAAAATAGAAAACTTAATAAAACAAACAAATAAATAAATAGGAAAAAAGAGGCATGAACAAAAAGGCACAAGAATTAGCAACGCATGATAAAGATACTGGATCATCAGAGGTTCAAATTGCTTTGTTAACTGAGAAAATTGAAACTCTCTCTGTACATATTAAACAATTTAAAAAAGATAAACATTCATCTGTTGGATTGTTGAGAGCGGTAAATAGAAGAAAAAAATTGTTAGAATACTTAAAGAAAACAAAAATGGATTCTTACAAAAATGTACTGTCGAAATTGAATTTAAGAAAATAGAGATCAAGTTAGATAGAACTGAATGGAACGAAACGAACGAAACGAAATGGAAATGAAATGTTTAAAGTATATAAGAAGGAAATAGAAGTAGCAGGAAAGAAGATAAGTTTAGAAACAGGTAAAGTAGCAAGACAAGCAGATGGAGCTATCATTGCTTCAAGTGGTGAAACAGTTATTTTAGCAACAGTGGTAGGGGCAAAAAAAGTAAATCCAGATATGGATTATTTTCCTTTATCGGTAAACTACCAAGAGAAATATTATGCTGGTGGAAAAATTCCAGGCGGATATTTTAAAAGAGAGGCAAGACCAACTGAAAGTGAGCAATTAATATCTAGATTAATTGATAGACCGATTAGACCCTTGTTTCCTAGTGAATTTAAAAATGAAGTGCAGTTGTTACCAACGGTTATTTCATATGACAAAGACAACCAACCAGACATCCTAGCGATCACTGCTTCATCAGCAGCGTTAGCTATCTCAGGAATGCCATTTATGGGCCCTGTAGGAGCATCTAGAGTAGGTTATGTCGATGGCAAGTACATTCTTAACCCATCGAAAGGAGAATTAGAAAATTCAAGTTTAGATTTAGTTGTAGCAGGTACTAAAGATGCTGTGCTTATGGTTGAGTCTGAAACTAAAGGTTTAACTGAAGAAGTAATGTTAGATGCGGTTAAATTTGGCCACGAAGGCTTTGTTCCCGTAATCGAAATGATAGAGGAACTTGCAAAAGAATGTAGAAAACCTGAGTGGACTGTTGAAAAAAAAGATTTATCCGAAGTTAAGCAAAAACTTGAAGAAAATTTTACAGCTGATTTAACAAAAGCTTTTGGAACAATAGATAAACAAGATAGATCAAATCAAATTTCAGAAATTTCTGATAAAGCTAAACAGCTTTTTGCAGATAATGAAAATTATTCTGATTTTAATGTTAATGATGAATTAAAAAATCTTGAAAAGAAAATTGTTAGAACTGATATTCTTAAAAATAAAAAAAGAATTGATGGTAGAGGTTTATCTGACGTAAGAGCTATCGAGTGTGAGGTTGGTGTTTTACCAAGAACCCATGGTTCAGCATTGTTTACTAGAGGAGAAACTCAAGCAATTGTTGTTACCACCCTAGGTACTTCAGATGATGAACAAAGATTAGAAAGTTTAGATGGACAACATAGAGAAAGATTTATGCTTCACTATAATTTTCCTCCTTTTTCAGTCGGTGAAACTGGAAGAATTGGAACTGGAAGACGTGAAGTTGGTCATGGTAAACTAGCATGGAGAGCAATTAACTCTTCACTACCATCCAAAGAAGAGTTTCCATATACTTTTAGAATAGTGTCTGAGATTACAGAATCTAACGGTTCTTCTTCAATGGCTTCTGTTTGTGGAGCATCCTTAGCTTTAATGGATGCAGGTGTCCCAATTAAAGAGCCAGTTGCAGGTATTGCAATGGGATTAATCAAAGAAGGAGATGATTTTAGTGTCCTATCAGACATTTTAGGTGATGAAGATCATTTAGGAGATATGGACTTTAAAGTTGCTGGAACCAAAGATGGAATTACTTCACTTCAAATGGATATTAAAATTACTGGTATTACTTTTGAAATCATGGAGCAGGCTTTAAAGCAGGCTAAAGAAGGAAGAGTTCATATCTTAGGTGAAATGAATAAGGCCTTAAGTGAATCAAGGGCAGATGTTGGACAACACACTCCGAAAATGGAACAAGTAACTGTTGATAAAAAAGATATAGCAGCTGTAATTGGAAAAGGTGGAGCAACGATAAGAGAGATTGTTGAAAAATCAGGTGCTAAAGTTGATGTAAATGATGAAGGAGTTGTAACTGTTGCTGCTCCAGATGAAGAGTCTAGAAACATAGCTATGCAAATGATTAAAGATATCACTGCAAAAGCTGAACTGAATAAAATTTATAGCGGTAAAGTTATGAAGATTATGGAGTTCGGTGCTTTTGTTAACTTTTTAGGTAAACAAGATGGTCTTGTTCATATTTCAGAACTTGCTCCTAAAAGAGTAGAAAAAGTTACTGACGTTGTCAAAGAAGGTGACGAAGTTAAAGTCAAAGTGATTGGTTTCGATAGAGGTAAAGTTAAACTTTCTATGAAACAAGCTGCTGAATAATACTTTAAATTAAAATTCTAAACCCCTTGAATGAGAATTCTGGGGGTTTTTTTATGGGCGCAGGTAACAGAACTGCCCCTAATATTTTTAACTAAATTTAACTATATTTTAAATAAATTAATTGTTAATTCTTGAAATAAACCAATAATTCTTCTTTTTTTTAACCTGCCAGATATCAGAAGCTGCTCCATCTTTGTCTGAATTAAGGACTCTTAACAAGTCAGTGTAATGAGAGTGATAAGCAGGATTTAATGTATGCCATTTAGTAAAAAAGAAAGGATCAGATGTGTGATATTTTTTAATTTCTTTATTAAGCCTATTGATATTAATTAAGCTTACCATAATTAAAAATATTAATAGTAAAAATCTTAAATTTTTAAGTTCAAAATTTTTTTTGAAATTAAATATTAAGACTAATAATGAAATTATAAAAAAGCTAACATAAGAAAATCCACCTGCTCTAAAAAGAGGTGTGACTAGCAACCAAAGCAATAAACTTAAAGAAGAAAGAGATAAAAATAATATCTTTTTAGAATTTAATTTTTCAATTTTAAGTCGATATTTAAAAGCAAATATTACAAATATTAATAATATAATAGTTAATATTTTTGCTAATGGCTTTAAAAAACGTTCACTTGAAATGTGATATTTTAACCAGTTAAAATTCTTAATCCAATCTTGTCTGGATAAAGCATCTTTGTTTTCTTTTTTATATTCACCGTAAGAGGTATTAAATGATTTTAGGTGTAAATTTAAACCTTTGATATTATCATGATAACTCCAAGATATTTTTGATTTATCAGTGCAAGTTTTTTCAATTGGCATAAAAAAACATCCACTATTTGCAAAACTAGTTAAGGATGTTGAAATGAACGTGACTAGTATTATTGCTATAATTTTTTTATTAATGATTGTGAATAATCCCCATCTTTCTTTAAGAAGAATAATAAACATTGGTACCAAAAAAATTGCATAAATTCTAAACATGAATGCAAAAAAAGAAAAAAAAATTATTTTATTTATAATTTGTTTTTTTTCATCTTTATCAAAAAAGTATTTTAAAAATAAACCCAAAGTTAATAAAATTAAGAGCATTGACTGATAATCATTTCCAAACTCTTGCAGTCTATTAAATTTGATAATTATAAATAATATTAAAATAGAAAAAAATATTTTAATGTTATTTGATAAACTATTTTTAATATAGTCGTAGAAAGTTAAAATTACCAAAATGTAAAAAACGTAACTAGATAAATATAAATTCTTGTCTCCACCATTTAAAAAATTAAACACCGAAGATATGTGTGCCCAACCATTTGTGAAAGATAGACTTGAATTAATATGAGCTATTCCAAAAATAATTTTAAATTGATTTAAAAACTCAACTTTTGGAAGATGGTAATATAGATCTTCATTACCTTTTATGACGTATTTAAATGGTAGAAATATTATAAAAATTATTATTAATTTAAATATCCATTTGTTAAGTGATGTTAATTGACTTCTATGAAAATAAATAATTCCAATTGCTATTAAATAAGTGATGTAAAAAAAATAATTGTTAATAGGAAAAAAAAAATTAGTAATTTGAGCCAATGGAAGGCTTAGACAAAATCCTAATATGCAGATCTCATTTAAGTGATTTTTAATGTCTTCTTTATTGTATATAAATGATGTAATTAATAGTCCAAAACCCAATACATATGTGGCTATTATAACCTCTGTAATTGGAATAAAAAAAATTAATTTATCCATAATGAAGTTAAATTTAATTTAATCATTAAAAAACTCTATTTTGAAATTTTTGAGCAATAAAAGATATAAGTATAATTAAAATTTTAAAACTCATTTTGCTTTCCCCTCTTGCTCTGTTGCCAAAATTTATACCTACATCAACGATATTTAATTTCTCTTTTGAAGAATAAATTAAATCAGCTAATATTTTATACCCTTTTGCAAATAATAGTTTTTTATTTTTTTTGTAAATTTCTTTTTTAAAAAGAAAAAAACCAGTTAAAGGATCTGATGTTTTTTTACCTAAGGCTATATTTAAAAAGGTTGTAACAATGAAAGATGACCCTAATCTGAAAATTGACAATTTCGTTTTTTTTGTAGAAGTTAGATCTCTAGCTCCAACTACTATATCACAATTAGTTCTATTAAAATTTTGCACTAGGTTTAATATATATTTTGGATGATGCTGAAAATCACCATCCATAACTAATATATTTTTATATTTTGATTTTTCAAAACCAAGAATGCATGATTTAGATAAATCTTTATCTTTTTTTTTTCTTATAAGTAATTTTAGTGACTTGAATTTTTTCCTTAATTTTCTAACAACCGATTCTATTTGATCTTCGGAGTTGTCATCAACTAATATAATTTCATATTTTAGAATTTTTAATATTTTAATATTTTTTGATATTTCAGGAATTAATAATTTAATATTTTCAGACTCATTTAATATTGGGATTATGATTGAAATTTCTTTCATAAATCTTAGTTAAAATTTAAATTATTTAAATCTTAAACTTATTTTTAAGTTATATAAATTCAATTAATCTAACTATTTATATATTTATTTAGAGTATTATTTAGGTAATATTTTTAGGATCTGGCATTCCTACTTTGTTATAACCAGCATCCACGTAATGAATTTCACCAGTAACTCCGTTTGCCAAGTCACTTAGTAGATATAACGCTGAATTTCCAACATCATGGATATCTACGTTTCTTTTAAGCAAAGAATGGTCTTCATTCCATTTATATAGAAATTTTGCATCTCCAATAGCAGAAGCTGCTAGTGTTTTAATAGGTCCGGCACTTATTGCGTTTACTCTCATTCCTTTTGCGCCTAGATCTCTTGCTAGATACTTAACACTTGACTCTAAAGCTGCTTTACAAACACCCATTACATTATAATTTGGGATAGCTTTATTGGCTTCATAACTTAAGGTAATTAAACTTCCATTTTCTTTCATTATTTTAGAAGCCTCTTTTGCAACCTCTGTAAATGAGAAGCATGAAATCAACATACTTCGTAAAAAGTTTTCTCTAGTAGTATTTAAATATTCACCTGATAATTCTGATTTATCTGAGAATGCAATTGCATGAACTACAAAATCAATTTCTCCCCATTGAGATTTAACATCTTCAAATAATTTTATTATGTCTTCCTTTTTTTCAACATCACAGCTAAATGTAACATTCGAGTTTAATTTTTCAGCTAAAGGAATTACTCTTTTCTTTAAAGCATCACCCAAATAAGTAAATGCTAGTTCTGCCCCAGCTTCTGAAAGTTTTTGTGAAATACCCCAGGCGATAGATCTTTCATTGGCAACACCCATGATTAATCCTTTTTTACCTTTCATCAAATTCATAATTAAACCTTTTCAAAAATTAAAGCGGCATTAGTTCCACCAAAACCAAAGCTATTTGACATAACTGTATTTAAAGTAACACCTGTTTCAGTTTTAGTTATGATTGGAAATTTTTTAGCTTCATCATCCATATCAGTAATATTTGCAGATCCGGTAATAAAGCTGTTCTTCATCATAATTAGACAATAGATCGCCTCATGAACTGAAGCAGCTCCCAACGGATGACCAGATAATGATTTAGTTGAACTAATCTTTGGAACATCAGCCCCAAAAGTTTCTCCTACACCTCTTAACTCAGTAATATCTCCTACAGGAGTTGAAGTTCCATGAGTGTTTATATAATCAATTTTATTTTTTGTAGTTGATAGTGCCATTTTCATACATCTTACAGCTCCTTCTCCGGATGGGGCCACCATATCGTAGCCATCTGATGTTGCTCCATAACCGGTTAATTCTGCGTATATTTGGGCGCCTCTAGCTTTTGCATGTTCGTATTCTTCAAGCACTAGCACACCACCACCTCCTGCAATCACAAAACCATCTCTAGTTTTGTCATACGCACGTGAAGCTTGTTCAGGATTATCATTATATTTTGATGAAAGAGCAGTCATAGCGTCAAACATAGCGGTCATTGCCCAGTGAAGCTCCTCACTTCCACCTGCGAAGACAATATCTTGTTTACCCATTTGAATTAATTCACTCGCATGACCAATACAGTGACCACTAGTTGCACAAGCAGAACTCATTGTATAATTTACACCCTTTATTTTAAATGGTACAGCAAGTGTAGCTGATGCTGTACTTGCCATTGTTCTTGGTACAATAAAAGGTCCCATAAGTTTTGGAGTTTTAGCTCTAGTTTTATCAACTGATAAAACAACATTTTCAATTGAAGGTCCACCCGAACCCATTACAATTCCAGTTTTAAAATTACTCACATCTTTTTCTTCAAGGCCTGAATCCTTTATAGCCTCATTCATTGCAATATAATTGTAAGCTGAGCCTGAGCCCATAAATCTTATAGTTTTTCTATCAATGTGGTCTGCTAGATTTATATTTGGTTTACCATGAATATGACTTCTTAAATTATGATCCTTATATTCTTCACTAAAAGAAATTCCTGATTTTGAATTTAATAGTGATTGATGAACTTCTTCTTGATTATTTCCTAAACAAGATACAATTCCTAAACCTGTAACAACAACTCTTCTCATTATTTAAATAACCCCACCTTTAAACTTTCTGCTGAATATATTTTTTTGTCATCTGCGAATACCAAACCATTTGCTAAACCAACTGTTGTTCCCCCAGGAGACATAATTTTTTTCATATCAATTTCGTACCTAACATTTTTTACACTTTTAATAACTTCACCTGTAAACTTTACAGTACCTACGCCCAGGGCACGCCCTTTACCTGGGTTTCCAAGCCAACCTAAATAAAATCCAACCAGCTGCCACATGGCATCGAGACCCAAACATCCAGGCATAACAGGATCTTCTTTGAAGTGACATTCAAAAAACCAAAGCTCATCCTTTATGTCTAGCTCAGCCTTTAAAGAACCTTTGTTATAAGTTCCATTATTATCGTTAATCTCTGTTATTCTATCAAACATAAGCATTGGAGGAAGGGGTAATTTGGCGTTTCCTGGACCAAAAAGCTCACCATTTCCACATGTTATGAGATCATCATAGGTGTATGAGTTTTTTTTCATAAAATTTGAGTTCCCTTAATACTTGATTTAATGATAATATAATATAATAAAACAGTATAATTAATTCTTAGTTTAGAATTATTATAAACAAATATGACAAAAAACTGCAATTTTATTACAAAATTAAGAGAAACTGGATTAAGACCCACAAAACAAAGGGTAAAAATCTGCGAAGTGTTATTTAATAGAGAAAAAACCTTTCATTTTACAATCAACGATTTAGCAAAAAAAATTTCAAATGAGTTAAATGAAAAAATTTCTCTAGCTACAGTTTATAATACTGTTCACGCTTTTCAAAAAAAAGGTTATTTGAAAGAAATATCAATCAATAGTGATAAAAGTTATTTTGACACAAACACATCCTCTCACCATCACTTTTATGATGAAGACACCCACGAACTAATAGATTGTGATAAAGATGACATTGATTCTATTCGGGTAAATAAAAATATCACTGGAAAAAAAATTTACTCGATTGAAGTGTTGATACGAGTTGCGAGTGATAATCAAAATCAAAATTAATTCAATAAAATCAATAATTTAAATAATACATTATAATTATTCTAAACTGTTGACATATAGAAAAGAAGCACTAT
>Ga0209223_10003371_pt1 | contig 15234 bp, 18 predicted proteins | sample COG_06_FD_184750 | JGI IMG/M metagenome (GOLD analysis project Ga0209223, IMG submission 184750) | Pelagic Microbial community sample from North Sea - COGITO 998_met_06 (SPAdes) (version 2) | ecosystem: Environmental > Aquatic > Marine > Neritic zone/Coastal water | place: Helgoland, sampling...
GTTCATGTATGCTACGAATTGTTCAGTCGTACCCTTATCAATTGGATTTTCTAGTGCAACCATTTTCTTAGTCATTGATTGAACAGCTTCTGCTGCTACACGTGCACTTGCAGGGTCATAAACTCCACAAGGCCCGTCACAATGTGCACTTGCTTCGATTGTTATTATATTCTCTTTGGTTAGTTCTGTATCTGTCATACTATCTTACCTCTGACTAGGCGCATAGGGTGTTTGAATATCAATACTAAGGTAGAATATTCACAATAAAAAAATTATTCTTCTTCATTGGCATTTTTCTTTAGATTGGAGTAAATTGTTACTTATGGGTGGAACCAAAATGCCATCGCTAAAACTGCATAAGTTCCCAATAACATTGCCCCTTCCAGCCAATTAGATTTACCATCAGAAGCAATTGTATTTACTATCATCACAGCAAGGAATGCAGCAACCGTTTCTAATAATCCAAATTCAAATGTTAACGATAGCCCCAGCATCCATGCAACTAAAACCATCAAAGGGGCTACAAAAACAGCTATCTGAGTACTTGAACCGATAGCTATTGCAAAAGAGAGATCCATCTTATTTTTTGCAGCTACGGATACTGCTGTGAAATGTTCAGCCGCATTTCCGAACATTGGCAAAAGAATTACTCCTATGAATAAGTGGGACATACTTACGTCATCTGCTGCAGATTCTAATGAGTGGACTAAAATTTCTGCCATCCATGAAACAAGAATGGTAGATATGACCAGAAGGGCAATTGCTTCATTCATCGTCATTTTAGGCTCTTCATGCTCGTGAGTACCATCAGTTGCAAATAAATCGGAATGTGTCTTTAATTGGAATAATAAGAATAGCATGTATAAACCAAGTAATATTACTGCTGCAGCCCTGGAAAGGTCTTCAACTCCAGTATCCCCCTCAACTCCTGAAACAGTTGAATGATATACAGTTGGTATAACCAATGTGATAACTGCAAGTAATAATAATGAGTTATTAGATCCAAATTGCGTCTCGTTGAATGACTGAACTTTATGGTGAATTCCTCCCCAAATAAATGCTAGTCCCATAACAAGTAACAAATTTCCAAGAATACTTCCAATCAAACTTGCTTGTACAATTTTAATCATAATTGCAGCTGATTCTGAATCAGCCCCTGCTTTATACGCGGACCAAAGTGCTAATAGACAGATAATTATCTCTGCAGCGTTACCAAAAGTTGCATTTAATAATCCTCCAATAGAGTCAGATGTGCGTAGGGCAATTTCTTCAGTAGCATGACCCATTAAGAAAGCAAGTGGCATTATTGCAACTAAAGATGCAAAGAAAGCATTTGTTTCTTGATGTGATATATATGCAAAATAACAACATATAGGCATTGCCAATAATAAAATATTAAGTTTTGATTCTTTTGGATTTATTGCATTAATTAATCCTTGATATGATGCACTCATGTAGTTCCCTATAGTGCTGGTGTATGCGATTAGAAGTCAATGTTGCGCTTGGAACACAGAGTATTCATGAGATATCACGTTGTCGTGACGTTTGTGATAGCGCCTTACCGTCTTTCTATTACGGGCTCTCCAGGAAGTGGTAAAAGTACACTTGCAAAAGAATTTGAAAATCTTGGATTTCATGTGATATCTGTTGAGGAGTTGGCAGTAGAACACAATTGTATTGGAGAAATAGATTCCATAGACCAAGCACGCCCAATTGACTTAGATGCATTGAATGATGCTATAGAAAAAGATTGGACCACTGCTCCCTTAGAGCCATTAATTATTGATGGTCATCTTTCTCACCATTTACCAACCGATGCGGTTGTCGTTCTTCGATGTTCACCCAAAGTTCTTGAAGAGCGGATGAAGAAGAGAAATTATTCTGAAAGTAAAATACTTGGGAATTGCGACTGGGAACTCTTGGGAAGTTCTTGGAATGAGAAAGATAGTGAGATTCCTTGGAATGAATATGATACTACGAAAAATGATGTCCACAGCATTGTTGTGGCTTTATCCTTGTGGATATCAGATGGATTCAAGCCTGAGAGTCCTTTGTCAGTAATTGACTGGGTATCAGAATTGGAGGAATAGTATGTTTGAAAAATTTAGGGAAACGTGGACAAAGGCAACTGAACCCATAGTAATTAGATTGGGTGGCCTTGATCCTAATATCCTAACATGGACTAGTTTAGTTATTGCAATAATCGCATTCGTACTTCTTGCTGTAGCAGATTTCGATAAAACAGGTTCTATGATGATAATAGGAGGTATTATCCTAATTATAATAGCAGGTATTTTTGACGCGTTGGATGGTGCATTAGCTCGACATCAAGGAACCGATGGACCATATGGAGATTTCTTAGATCATACAATAGATCGGATTGTGGATGTAGGACTTCTCATTGCAATAGGAATGAATGTGGCATTTGTTGATGATATGAGTTCTGGAACAATGGCGGCTCTACTCACGTTACTTGGATCATACATGGGGACACAAGCACAATCTGTTGGACTTGGAAGAATATATGGAGGATTCTCAAGAGCAGATAGGTTAGTTGCAACATTGACTGGATTGTTAATAGCCGCAATTCAAGCATTTACCAATACAAAAGGGATTGCAAGTGATAGCATCCATGAGTATTTTGATTGGTTAATTTTAGGCAATTCTGAATTAAACGGAATAACGTTTGCAATAGCATTTTCCGCATGGGGAGGAATATACACATTCATAATCAGATTTTTGAAAACTAGAAAGGGTCTTTTAGGCTAAATTGGCTGTTCTTAAAAACTATTGAAACAGGGTTCTTAGACTTATGTATTAGGGCAATAGTTATGCTCTTCCTAATGCGCCTCCTAATCCGTGAAGCACCTAATCGATAGAGTTCTTGAGCTCCAAGATGATGAAATTGCTGCTCAACATAAGACTGAACCTGTTGAAGATTTGAACTTACATGAGTTACTAAAGTCATTACAACCCAAAATAAGAGTATTTGGATGCGGAGGTGCAGGTAGTAATGCTGTTGCAAGATTACAAGCTGAATCATTATTTGATGATGAATATGTAAGAGGAATGGCAATTAATACCGATGCACAACACTTACTAAAAGTTGCAGTAGAAAATAAAATCCTAATTGGTCGCACAGCCCGAGGCAGGGGGGCAGGTGGCGACCCAGAAAAAGGAGAACAAGCCGCATATGAGTCTGAAAGAATATTGAAGACTGAAGTTGAGGATTGTGACCTTGCTTTCATCACAGCAGGGTTAGGGGGCGGATCTGGAACAGGTTCCGCCCCTGTAATATCCCGATTAGCAAAGCAAGCAGGCGCTTTGACAATCGCTGTTGTAAGTTATCCGTTTATATCAGAAGGATCTTTGAGAAAACAAAACGCTGATTGGGGCTTGGAAAGGCTAAAAGAAACTGCAGATACAGTTATTGTCCTACCAAATGAGAGGTTATTAGAAATTGAGGCTGTTAAGCAATTACCTCTTGATGCGGCGTTCCGTGTTGCTGATGAGCTATTAGTCAGAAGTATATCTGGAGTTTCAGAAATGATATCTAAAGAAGGTATTGTGAACCTTGATTTTCAAGATCTGAAATCCGTCCTTAGTAATGGAGGCGGAATAGGGGTCATAGGACTCGGAGAAGGCGAGACTGCTGAAATCGCAACAAATGAGGCTTTGGAAAATCCATTGTTAGATATGGATATTTCAGATGCTAGAGGTGCGCTAATCAATGTAGTTGGAGGCCCTGGTTTATCACTGGGAGAAGCCGAGAATTGTGCAAAAATAATTAGAGGAAAAATAAATACTTATGCTAAAATAATCTGGGGAGTTACAACAGATGAAACATTAGGCAATAATATTAGAGTATTATTAGTGCTTACTGGAGTAAAGAGCGAGCAAATTCATGGTGCTTCAATGCACACTCAGATGCGAAATTTAAGAAGTAGAACAGTAGAATTTATCTCTTAATTTAGATATTCTCTATAATGTCTTCAGGACGTTGTTCCCCGTCGCCCTTAAATGGAATTGGCCGGACGCTTGGACAGATTTGAGGGAGAACGATGAGTGTCGAGGATTCCAAAGTTAACAAAGTTGAGGAGAAATTCCAAGACTGGCAAGATGATATTGAGAGTCGTGTAAGAAGTCTACAAACTGGTTCCTATGCAAGAATTTTGAAAATGGCACGTAAGCCAACAAAGGTTCAATTTAGGCAAACTATGATAGTTTGTGGCATTGGAATGTTCATTCTAGGTTTGTTCGGCTTCGGCGTTCAGACAATGATGAATAACGTAATTCCATCGTTTTTAGATTGGTTAACAGGATCATGAGGTGTAAAATATGTCTGAAGCATTCACAGTTTATCTAAGAAATGAAGAAAAAGTTTTGCTAATGCAAAGAGCAGATGGAATCTCTGACTTCCCTGGTGCATGGGATGGAATCTATGGATTAGGTGATCCAAGTGATTTAGAAACTGTAGCAAAAAGAGTATCTGAGTGTACGGGCTTATCTGAAGAAAGTTTTGAATTTGTTAGAACTGGGGCTGCACGTGGATTAGAATATGGAAATAGATTAAATGATGTTACTCCAATTCTATGTATTTGTAGTTCAGATGATATCAAGCCAACCACTCTATACAAAAATTGTGAATGGGTAGACCCAGGTAGAATTAAGGATAAAGAATATTCAACTCCAAAATTGACAGAAATGTATGGAGACGTTGCTTCATATCTTTACATTCTCAAGACATCAATTGGACAAGAGCAAAATGTCGCAAAGGAAATTCGTGCAAGATTATCTGGAACGGGTTCTCTACTAGATATTCAAGATGAGATTTTTGGAGTTTTGAATCCTCACTTTATGAGGGGATATATTTTCGTTGAGGCGTCCGCATTACATCATGTTGAGAAATTAATAGGAAGAGTTGGAATTGGAGTTACTCCATTAAAAAATTGTAGAAAGGTTTTGCCCGGTGAATCTCCATTAGAAGATGTTCTACCTTATCTAGAGCCAAAGGCTGCAACTTCTGGTATAGAAGAGGGAAGTCTTTGTGAAATAGTTGGAGGAGCATTTAGAGGTCAAAATGCTCGTGTAATACGTGTAACTGAATCAAAAGAAGAAGTTACAGTTGAGTTATTCGAAGCGGCCGTACCAGTTGCTTTGACTGTGCGAGCAGACCAAGTAAGAGTTACTCAAAGAGTAGAGTGATTTGGAGAATCAAGGAAATTAGTTTTTACATCAATATGAAATAGGGCGAGTAGGTCGGCGAGACACAATTACAGGAGGTTACACAATGTCAGATAGAAATGAAACACCACATATGGTCAGTCAGAAACTGGGAATTAAATCTTGTAATGGGTCTTGGGAAGCTGCAACTGAAAACTTGACAATGGATCAGGTTAAAGAGATTGCAGAAACACAAAAAGACCGTTTAACTGGTAGTAATTTGTATGCAAGATGCCGTGAAGTAATGGGAACTTGTGTATCTATGAGAGTCAGTGTAGAAGGAATGCGTCCTAAGGAAGCATTGAGTGCAATGAGTGAAGGGAGATTTAACGAGCATTTTAGTTAAGTCAGACACGAGTTACGGGAGAAGGAAACTTCGTTAACCGCAGGGGTGAAAGAAAATGGAAAAAAGTTTACAAAACGCAATTCAAACAGCTCTTGATGAATCTCCTGAACGTAAGTTCATTGAATCATTAGAAATGTCCATCACATTGAAAGATGTTGATCTTAAAAATCCAACAAATCGTATCCAAGAAGAAGTAAGACTTCCTTCAGGAAGAGGAAAGGAAGTAAAAATAGCAATGTTCGCTGGCGGAGAAATGGCAGCAAAGGCTAGAAATGCTGGTTTAGAAATCATTGATCCATCTACAATCGAAGACTTAGGCGGAAATCGCCAAACTGCTAGGAAGATGGCAAATAATTTTGATTTCTTCTTATCTGAAATACCCCACATGGGAACTGTAGGAAGATTCCTCGGAGTAGTTCTAGGTCCTCGTGGAAAAATGCCACGTCCGGTCCCTCCTCCAGTGGATCCTGCAATGATAGCAGGTGGACTAAAGGATACTGCAATCGTACGTTCTAGAGATAAAGTGACTTTTCACATTGCAATAGGTACACGAAGTCAAACAATAGAAGAGTTGACTGCTAATGCTTTAGCTATTTGGAAAAGAGTGATGGGTAAATTAGATCGTGGTCCTAGTAATATCAGATCCTGCTATGTAAAAACTTCAATGGGACCAGCAATTAAAGTGGAGGTTGCTAACTCATGATCCCAAAGATAGCTACTTGGAAAGAAGGCCGTGTTAATGAACTGGTTGAAATTATCAGTGGTAACGGAGTAGTAGGCATAGTTGACATCGGCGGAGTACCAGCAAAAAATATGTTAGATATGCGAAGTTCTCTCAGAGACGTTCTTACTATGACAATGGCAAAAAAGACGCTTATTAGATTAGCTTGGTTACAAACTGGACGTGTTGCTGAAGAGTTAGAAGTTATTTTCGAAGGAGCAACTCAACCTTGTTTAGTGCACAGTGATAAATTAAATTCTTACGAATTATTCAATGAATTAAAGAAAACACGGCAGGGACGTGCGGCTAAAGAAGGAGAATTGGCTCCAATCGATATTGTAGTTCCAGCTGGCCCAACGGAGTTCGCACCTGGGCCATTAGTTGGTGAGTTCAATGCTGTTGGAATTCCTGCTAAAATTGAAAGAGGAAAAATAGCTATTCCAAAAGATACTACTGTAGTAAATGCTGGAGAACCTATGTCAGCAGATCTTGGAATGATGTTAGCGAAACTAGGAATTAATCCAATAGAAATTGGATTAATGCTAATTGGGGTTATTGAAGATGGTTTATTAATGCCAGCAGATGATTTAGATTTGGACTTAGATGGATTCAGGGATGATGTAGTTATTGCAACATCTCGTGCTTTCAATCTGGCATGTAATGCTCGGTGGTTCTCTAATGAAACTACTCCAATATTACTATCAAAGGCTAGCAGCGAAGCACTTGCAGTTGCCGTCGAAGCAGGTATTGTCAACGACAAGACTGCTGAATACTTTGTAATGCGTGCAAATGCACGAATGCTGGCATTAGCCAGTCAACTAGATTCCTCAGCACTTGATGAAGAACTAACAGCAGCACTTGGTGCTGCTTCTAGTGCTGCTACCGTATCCTCTGAAACGGTAGGATCGGATGCAGGCGCCTCGGCTCCTGCCGAAGTGGAAGAAGAGGAAGAAGAAGATGCTGGGTTCGGTGGACTTGGCGATCTCTTCGGTTAAAAAAAAAGGTGAAAAAAATGGAATATGTATATGCTGCAATGTTACTGCACTCTGCTGAGAAAGAGATTGACGAAAAAAGTGTTAGCGGAGTATTAACTGCTGCTGGCGTAGATGCGGATAAAGGCCGAATTAAGGCTTTAATCACATCACTTGGATCTGTTGATATTAGTGAAGCTATGGCTACTGCTATGGCTGCACCGGCTGCATCATCTGCCCCTGCTGCTTCTGGCGGCGGTGGAGATAGTGCACCTGCTGAAGCAGTTGTAGAAGAAGAACCTGAAGAAGAAGCCGGTGGCTTCGACGGACTTGGTTCTCTCTTTGGATAAGTAACAGCGATAATTAACAATACGCGAACACGCCATGGGCGAGGGCCTAGAGGAACTTTACATGATATCCAGTCGATTGATCGAAATACCTGTCAGTGTTACACCTACCGATGCAATAAGGGCATTGAGAGAAATTGGAGAACATCGTAATTGGAAAATGCATAGGGTTGAAGAAACTAAGATGGTCAGTAGATGGGCAGTAGTTATGCCACTCAGCAGAATAGTTAGAGTATTGGGATTAGTTGTTGATGAAGGGAACTCAATTGGGCTATCGATGAGGACATGGTCTCACACACCTGGTTCAGCTGGAAAAATAACCATTTTATCTTTTGAAGTTCCTGCTGAGATAGAAGGAAAGGTTTGGACTAATCTACTAAATGAATGGTGTTCTAGATTGAAGAGATGCCCTTGGAAATGGAAATTTGGAGAGCGTTCGATGATTGGTTATTTTCAACCTGAGTTTTATAAATCCAAATCACAGTTTAAGAAAGAAGGAATAGATATCAATAAGTGGTCTAATATTGATTTTTCTGAAGAATAATTTTACACCTACAACAGAGTAGTTGAAATGTCATCAGTGTGACCGAAAGATAGATTCTATGGACTTTGAAGATCTGGTCAATACTTCTCGTAAGAGAACAATGTTGATGTGGACTGTAATATTTATGATTGCATTTCCATCTTATTTTGCAGTAATGCCTTCATTAATTGATGATAAAATGGTAGGTGACTCTAGTGGAATTAATGGTGAGTGGAGCATTAGTTTCGAAGAGACTACTGAAGTTTTATCTGAAACTATAAATCTAGCAGATGAAGAGTCATATGATTCATTTTTCGATATAAGTAGTGAGATAAATATTGGCTATGTTGAATTGTCAATTAGTTGCATGGATAACGATGATCCAGGTCCAGGATTTTCTGATAGTGTAGATGGAACTAGTGATTTGAGTGGAGTTGAGGGAGATTTTGAAGACTTAACTGAACAAGGAACTTGCGCAGGTGGAGGAGGATCAGGATTTACAATGAGGTGGGATGTAACAGAAAATTATACCGGAGATAATATTACACAAAGTGATGTTACTGACCAAGAAATAAGGGAACAATGGGACGATATGGGATTCGGAAGAGGAACTTGGAGTGCCACAATAACTGCAGATATTAGTGCCCCTCCAGCACCAATTGTAGGAGAAATAGTTGATTCTGACGAAGATTATGAAATTGAATGGACAATGGTCTCATATGTTTTAGTTATCGAACCAGTAATACAAATTTAGTAGGCTGATCTATGATTTGGCATGGATACGAATTATATCACCATTTTTAATTTCATAATCAGCACCAATTACTCTTGAAGAAATTGCATCTATTGCTCTGATAAAACCATCACCTAAATCGCTATGTACAGCATAAGCTAGACCCTTTGCAGTGGTTCCTTCTGGAACTAATATAGCGTCAGGCAGTATATTTCCTTCACCATCAATCCAATGAGTTTCATCTTGAACAGGGTAAGAAACTCGACGCTCTAGAATATCAAAAACTATCTCTGATAATAAACCAATTAATCCCCCTCCTTCCCAAGAATTTAGTGAATTACTAATATTTTTCAAACCCTTTCTTTGAGGATTTGATAGCTTGGCATTGCCTTGTTCTGTTATCTCAAAATTAGAATTTCCTGGGCTGTGTAATATTAAACCTGCTCTAGAAGCCCTACGAAGTGCTAATTCAGCCTCTGCACTAGTTGGAACCAAGACTCCTCCATTTTCATTTACTAATTTTGTAAGGTCTGCCCAAGTCTCAAGAGATGCCCTATCTGCCTTGTTTGCTGCTATAGATATTGGAAATAATGCAGCTCTGATTGATGAGGAGATTGTATACAATTCCTCATCGCCCCAATTCCAAGGGACTCCTGAATCAGGGAATTTTTCATTTACGGCATTGATTCCTGCCATTACGTGTATTTCCTTTGCTCCTATTCCGGTTAATTGGTCCAAAAGGTATAGTGGAAGTGCTTTTTCACCTTCAGATTGAACTCTTCTTGCCCCTCTTTGCCAACCTGAACTGATAATTCCCTTAATCCAAGAGTCTAATTCTCGTAAAAGAAAATTATATTCTTCTATTGGTGTTGAGCCATCTGAGCCGATTGGATTACCCTCTATATCTGTTGATCCTGAGGTGTCTACAACCTGTATTAGGGCATCACATCTTGCTAAATCTGAAAGAAATTGATTACCACGACCTCTTCCTTCGTGGGCTCCTGGAACAAGTCCTGCAACGTCTATCAAAGTTATAGGAACTAATCGCTTAAAACCAGTACATGATCCAGTATTTGGATTACATATGCTACCTTTTCTTGGATCTTCATCGTTATTTTCCATTCGGCCTTCATTCTCTTTTCTAATACGGAGTTTTGAGCATGCACAATCTTCCCTTAAAGGGAGCCAAGCTATTCCTACATTGGGTTCAATAGTAGTAAATGGGTAATTTGCTATTTCAACAGGATTTTCGGTTAATGCAGAAAAAGCAGTAGATTTACCGACATTAGGTTTTCCAACTAAACCTATTCTCATATTATAACCATTAAATCAATATTGAAGTTACTCTTCTTCATGTAATGAGGTAGGATTTCCACTCTCTTTACTCTCAAATGTTGGAACGATTTTTGTATCCAAAACTGCACCAGTTGCTAAAATTTTACGAATAGTAGTTGTTGATGTTAATGGAAACAAATCGATCTTAAATGTGGTTTCTGAAGGAGATTTGGTTGAACTTACTTTGGAACCTCTGTAAAGTCCACTGAATAAATTTGTGGAGTGGAATATTGATCCCAATACTGTACCATAAAATATTACCGAACCGGCCTTTCTCAAAGTATGAGATAAAGCGTTTTGTCCTTCAATGGATGCTTCAATCAAAACAACATCTGCAATATCTGACATCATTGTCAAAACTAGCCCAAATAAAGCACCAGCAGATATCATCCAAAATGCTAGTCTGGCTCTATTTTGAGAAAGTGGATATCTTCCACTTACTGAAGGTAAAACCTGTATAGCAGCCCCCATAGATAGAGGAATAAGAATTGTCCAAATAACCATTAGATGCAAAATATTAGAAATTCCAACTAACTCATTTGTACCACTTAAAGTGTCTGTTTGTATGAATAATGAAGCTACTCCCAGCGGTAATAACATCCAAGCACCGAAATTTATTTCTGGAATTCCTGCTGAATCTGGATTCTCAACAAATATATCAGTTCCTCGAAGAGTAATTAGAATATTTGAAGAAAGTGCAATTATTGGAATTATTGCTAGTGCCATTAGGAAAGAACCGGCAACATTATCCTGATGAGAGAGGATTAATTCTGCTGAAGTTAGTCCCAACATATCTATTGCCATACTTGGATCTGAATTACCAAATGGATTTATTGTGAATATTGTACCAAGTATAACTACTCCAGCAACAGTTCGTGACCAAAGTGGATTTCCGGAACCAAAACTAGCTGAGTATAAGGAGATTCCAGCAATTGAAGAAAAGAAGAAAGTTGCACCGCTTAGATGGTAAACTAACCATTGACCGAGTCCAGAATCATATTCGCCAGATAAAAATACTGAAATTACAGCAATTGGGTTACCAATTAATCCGAATATAATTAACCATCCCGGAGTTGCTAATTCAACAGTTGACGATGCTTTTGTCAATAATTGATTAGCAATTATTGCGATTGTTACTACTAAGTTCAAACCAGTTCCTAATAATATCACATTAACAGGACCGATTTCATTATTTTGTGAACCTATTACTAAAATTATAACAGATAATGTCCAAGCAAAGGATGTCAATACTGCATTCTTCTCACTTGCTAGGTTTACTTCCAATAAATTAGGTAAAATATGTAATCCTGTACCTATGATGAACATTCCAACACATCCAAAGAGTGCAGCAAATTTTCCTGCATAGAATAATTCAGATGAAACAGGATGATATCCCCATGCTTCGAGACTGTGTAATGCAACTGGATCGTGAGCAAGCCAAAGTCCAATGAAAGTTAATGTTGAAGAAATAAATAACCAAACGACCCCTTGTATTATCCAAACCATTGATCCCGAGCCTTTTCTACCTTCGACAAGATCAGAACCTGGACCCAATGCTTTCTCGAGAAGGAACATGGTTAATCCACGGGTAACTTGGCCGAATATTCCCAATCCCTTCTCCATTAATAGATATGAAACTATAATTAAAACCCAAAAGACTGCTAAAACTGATAATATTGTATCCATAATTAACACCTCACTCAATTGTTGCCTCGGTCAAAATAGTTCCTATAATCGCAAAAGCGCCTATCATTGCGCCTAATATGAAGAACCATATTCCTGAGTCAAATACTCCTTCGAACATAGGTAGGGCTGATGATATAACTGGGAGATCTTGCCCCGGATAAAGTATATTATAAATTACTAAAAATGAAAGTGATGCTGCTATTCCAATAACTAGTATTACCCATGAGGAAGAAGGTTCTTTCTCGCCTTGTAGAAACTGACCTATTTTATCTGAAGTATTATCTGTCATATCGATACCCTAACATCCCCACGTCTGAGATATCCATAACCAGTCAAGATTGACCCTTAAGCATTAGGCGAATGAAGTCCATACTCTCACTCAAGGAGCACGAACTGTGTCTACTCGAGAAACTCTTCTTTCAACACCAGAACCTAGAATTGTTGGTAACATACTATCATTTTCAATTTCGGATTTCCAAACTCTTTTGCATTCACAATCTATATCAGAGAATTCATCTAAGTTACTTGAAACTGAATATCTTTCTATGGCCGCAACAATATCTTCATCACATGATCCGCAATTATGTGCACCCCTTATCCTTCCACCAGCCGTTGGATGAACGATAGTGCGGCATTCTAGTTTGGATATCTCTTCATGAGTATTTTGAATCATATCAACTAATGACCAAAGCCATGGAGGCCTAAATTCCCTATTTCTAAATAATCTATCTACAATCGTACCTCTTTGGATGTTCATTGGATTTATCGAAACTTCATCAGAATGTGGTGCAACTTGTTTTACCCATTTAGTAGTCAGATTTAGTGCGTCACCTTCTGACATAAATGGTGGTTTAAAAATTAAATATGTTTTTACTCTAAGATTATTTTCTCTTAGCAAATCAACTGCTTTATGCCATTGTTTTACTGAAAAACCCTTGTTCACGTGAAATCTAAGTACAACATCATCATATGCTTCTAAACCAAGTGCTACGGTACATCCAGGATGTTTTTCTGCTAACCAAGCAAGCTTGTCAGGATAACAAAGTTGTGCTTGTGCTTCTACAACTAAGTGCATGCCTCTTTCATGTGTTTCGACAAGAATTGCTTCTTGAAAATCTACAGGAATTTCTCTATCCTCAAAAAATGTTCCTGAAGTATAAACCTTAATCATGGTACATCCTGCAAAATCTTTCGTTTGCCGTTTTGCTTCTTCCCACTGTGCAAATAGATTAGCAGATGTAACATCATCCCTTACATCATTAAAATATCCACAAAAGGTACACCCAGATTTCCACCACCATACACATCCTTTTGTCCTAAGAATTACAGTTGCGGCAGTACATGGAGTACCATCAGGAAGGTTTTCAGGAGTTATGTAGACTACTGCGGGCTTATCTGCATCCCATGATTCTCTTCTGGAAACTGAGAATGGAGTATTCTCAGGTGCTTTGATTAAATGATGAATTTTCTTGGCTTTTTTTCCATCTCCGAGTAATCCGGAAGTCGATGCCATGTGTAATGGGTAGGACATACAGTATTGAGACTGCCGAAAGTTATAGATTGTAAATAAAATAATAATTTCAAATATTTTTATTGAATAAAATAGAATAGCACCTAAACAAAAGTACTTATGCTAAATTTAGAAATTCAAACACTCCTTCATTAGTAGATCAACCTCAGAGATGTATATGCACTCAGGACAAATATTGACTTTCTTAATTTTAGGATACGTATCATTTACTATGACAGTAATGGCAGCAGTACCATTAATGACATAATTTAGACCGCCGAATATTAACATAATATAAAAAAAATTATATTTCATATTGTGACATATAATTTGAGCAGACTACGATTTAGATATAAGTTGAAATACAAAGTATCTTAAAACAAGAAACATATGGAAATTGACTTTAATTCAAAACCTCATTTTGGTTATCTTGGCTCTGATGAAATAGAAACTTTAATGAGTAATAATATTCTTACTATCAAACCAAAAAAATCTATTTTCAAACAATCAATTGGTGGGATGGGCCTTATAGGGGTGGGAATATTAATGATGATTACCGGAATATCTGGTTTAATTGATTTTGTTATTGGAAACGAACCTGACCCTGAAACTGGAGCCCCATCTGCTATACTATTATTTTCAATCTTTGGGATTGTGTCTGCCTTAGGCGGTATACAAATCATAAATGGGCCTGAAATAATTGAAATTGATAGGAAAAATCTCTCAATGACTATTAAGAAATCTACAATATCAATAGGAAAACCAAGAGTGTACAATATAGTAGATTTTTTTGGTGTTGGTAGTAGAGATTCCAAAAGAAAGCAATATCATAGTGGTACTGAGGGATCAAGCTCCTATACGACTACTCACTTGGTAAAAGAGATATTTTTGCTAACATCTACAGGGTGCATACCAGTCTTATTTGTAGAAGGAGGAGACCGAGGTAAGAATGTTGCATTGGAGATATCCAAGCATTTTGGAGTCGATTTTGAAGATGATATTGCGGTGCCAGGTAATATTATAAAGAAGAAAATGGACAATTTTAGTCATCCTGGTTATCCCGGAAAGAAATATGGTTTGGAATCTGGCGATGAATTAAAATCAAAGTTTTTTGCCATATTTTATAATCTAATTATTGTAATTGTTTTAGGATTAGTAGCGATACTTGTTGCATCTATACCGAAGCAAGATAGTTTACTTCAAGATGGATTATCATTGTTTTGTGGAGGATCCGTATTAATTCTCTTTATTGGAACAATGTCTGATGTATGGACAGGTAAAAGAATTTATGTTAGGCCGAAGCATGGTGGAATTGTAACTAGAGATAAGATGATACAGGGGGCACCATTTGGTAAAGGACTAATTTCCAAAATTATTGAAAGAAGTTTCCGTAAAGAACTTAATGAAAGTATGAACGAGTATGAATTAGATGAGGAGGGTAGAATTTCTAAAGATAATTTTATTAAATTACTATCAAAAGATCTTCCTAATTGGCAAGAGTATGAAGATTCATCTGATCAGATAAAAGGTAATGAAAATAAAATTTTTACATTATTAGATAAAGATAAAGATGGTTTTATAGATGCAGACAGTATCATCGATTTCCTCTTTAATATGGAAAATTATGTAAATAAGTTAGAACCTGAAAACGCACCTCCTCCTTGGTGGAGTTCTAATGAAAAAGAATAAGTTAAGATATAATTTTAGATTTTAACAAAGTTTGATTATTATGTTTGAAAGAATACAACAGTATATATGTTAAATTAGTAATTCTAAACACGCTTATATTAATGGGATAACGGTAAGAATGAAACATGAACTCAGGACAAATATTGACTT
>Ga0209223_10003376_pt1 | contig 15223 bp, 13 predicted proteins | sample COG_06_FD_184750 | JGI IMG/M metagenome (GOLD analysis project Ga0209223, IMG submission 184750) | Pelagic Microbial community sample from North Sea - COGITO 998_met_06 (SPAdes) (version 2) | ecosystem: Environmental > Aquatic > Marine > Neritic zone/Coastal water | place: Helgoland, sampling...
TGGGGGACAGCGCAAGGGCTCCGATGCTCTGTCTTGTGGCTAAGCTCCCGGTGATCAGGGAGTGAAACCCCTGGGTGTTGCTTCTCGTCACCAGGTAGTTGAGGTTCTCACTGTCTGAGCTGTTGACCCCTACTCGTTGGAAACTGGAAAAATCGGGAGCGAAGGTGGTCAGTTCGTGCGCCACCTGAAAGCCGTCGATGCGGCCGGCGGGCACCCGCGTTATTTCGCCAGAGCGAAGGTTCAGTGCCAATGTGCCCTGAGCGTCAACGAACACCAGCAATTCACCCAGGGAGTCAAAGCCCCACACTTCGCTCGCAAAGCCGACTGGGAAAATGGTGTCACTGGGTGGGTCGTAGCGCATCAATTCCCCGTTGTTCAGCCACAGGATGATGTAACCACCACCATCAGACACCACGACTTTTCGCACCGAAACCGGTGTGCCATCCAGGGCGGTGATGAGAGAGGGGGTTCTTTCGCCCAACAGATCAACCATGGCCACTGCGCCAAAAACAGGAACGTCATCATCTCCCACCGAATTCACCACCACGATTGCTGATGCCCCCCAGGAGACAGGCGCTACATCGACAAGCTCAATGCCGGGGGGAAAAGAAAGCCTTTCCACTTCACCGGAGGCGGGGTCCAGAATTTCTAAGCTGGCATCTGAGCCATGCTCTCGCATGATGGCGATAACAGACGCAACGCGAGAAAAGGCGGTGATGCCAGGGGCTTCATACAAGGTGATGGGGGACGAGTTGTGTGGGCTTGCCTGAACCAGCGCGGTGGTTTGGTCACGGGCTTCCAAGAAGAGGAAATCTAGAGGATCGGTCGTAAAGCTTGTGGACCAGGTCGAGGTCGTTCCCAGGTTCTTGGCTGCTACCCCTGTAACGAAAACGTCGTAGGTGGTGTTCGCTTTCAACGGGAGCGTAAAGCGCAACCGAATGACGAGCCCATCTGTGGTCACGGTGAAAGGCGCACTCGGGGCAACTGTCACCTGGTCAGATGTAACCGCTTCGAGGGCCCGATCAGACTGCAGTGTCACCGAAACCTGACTTCGTGTAACCAACCCGGCCGAGTCGGCACTGGTGAGCCTCAACTGCGGCCCTTGGAGTACGTTGATTGCTGTGATCAGGAAACCAGCGCTTATCAACAAAACGAGGACAAAGCCCAGGGAGCGCCGGTAACGGCGCTGGGTCCCCCCTGAACCATCAGAAAAGGTAGGGAGCATCAGGTGCCTCTTCCTGTCTGATTTCCCGGGGAACAAGAACGAGGGCGCCCCAGTCACCTGGTTGCTCTGCGGTGTGAAACTCTCCGCTCACCCGAATCCAACCCTCGAGCAGTGGATCGTTCTGCCAGCCGGGAAGGAACACCGGAACGCTGACTGGCGCAGCGTCCACCGCACAACAGGTCACAACAAAGCGAGTGAGAAGGAAGACATCCGGGTCGGTGCTCTTTATAATCGAGCCCTCAGCATTAAACGTCTTACCTCGATAAAACGAGGGATCCTGGGTGGCAACGAGCAACCGAGCCCAATCGCGGACAGTCAGGCTCTCAAACGCGACGGAGATGTCCCCGATAGAGTCTTCAGACTCCGGCGGTGCGGGAACGGTAGCGGAACGATTCTCCGCCGTTGCGCTGGTGAGGGCAGCCGGGGGGAGGACGACAGCCAACAGGACAAAAACCGCGACGACAGCGCCTGACAGGCCCTCCCAAATGGAGAGCCTTCGCGTTCGCTTGGGCAACCCCATTCCCGCCGCGACCCGGTCATGGTCATGAGGAGGGTTTCTCTTAATAGTGGCGATGAGGACCAGTCCGAGACCAACAACACCCATCGAGACAGTGAAAAAATTGTAACGGGGGTGGATAAAGAAACCCAGCTTGCCCTCCCAGGCAAGCGCCAAGCTCACGGTGATCAGAATCGCAATCGAGACTGGTCCGCGCAGACGTATCGCTTTAGCCCACACTATTGATCACCATCCCCAGGAGAAATGCACTCAGTCCCACCACGGCAGATATCACGCCAATGGTTCTTGGTGCATAGGTGGTGCGCAGTAACGACAACATCTTGATGTCAATCAGGGGCCCCACAACGAGGAAGGCAATGATTGATCCGGGCAGGAATATCTGGGCAAAGGGAAGGATGTAGAAGGCGTCGACATTGGCACACACCGAAATGACGAAGGCCAAAGCCATCAGTGCCACCACACTAATAACGGGGTCAGTTCCGAGCGAGATCAGGGTCTCTCTGGGGATGCCCACCTGAATCACTCCGGCGATGAGCGCCCCCAGGATGAGCGCCGGCATGAGTGCGGTGGACTCTGAGATGAAGAGTGAGCCGATTTGTTGCGGCTTGGTCATGCCCTGGTCGCCAATGGGAATTTCGCAGTCTCGAACGAAACGTCTCGTCAACATCTTTTCTGGCTCTGGATGGTTGGAAAGGAGCCAACCTAAGAGATTGGCAATGACGTACCCGGCAATAATTCGTGTCACCAAGATTCCGTCATCGAACCCAAACGCTTGGTAGGTGGTGATGATGGTGACGGGATTAACAATGGGCGCCGCGAGCAGGAAAGTCACTGAGTCCCCAACGCTGAACCCGCGCCCCATCAAACCCCTGGCCAGCGGAACGTTTCCGCACTCACACACGGGAAGAACCATCCCGAAGAGAGAGACCACCGCTCGGCGAGAAAATTTTCCGCGAGGCAGCCACTTTTGCATCCATGACGCAGGGACAAAAACTTGCACGATGATGGAGAGCGAGATGCCCAAAGTGATGAACGGGAGGGACTCAATCAACAGGCTCAGACTCAGCGTGAAAAGGTCCTGAAGTTCGCTTTGGATGGGCTCGAGCGTGGCATGTGACCAAGCGCGAACGCCAACTACCACAAGCAGGCTTAGGGGGACGATGACTCGAGAGACCGCGCGAATTACTAGCGCCCGCGTCATCGTGACTCCCAGCGTTGTGTCTGCCAGCGGGGTGAGTAACGGGGCTTGAACCCGCGGCCTCCTGGACCACAACCAGGCGCTCTACCAACTGAGCTATACCCACCATGCCCCAAACCAAGGTTCGGGGACGCTTTAGTGTATTACAGCCTCGACTCCCATTGCTTCGTAATGGCCTTGGTCACAATCTTCAATTCTGCGGTGGCGAGGCCTGGGGATTCCACAAAGACGGCCCTCCGGTAATACTCAAGCTCTCGGATGGATTCCAGAATGTCGGCCAAAGCGCGGTGCCCACCATTTTTTTCGGGGGACTGAAAGTAAGACTTCGGGAACCAGCGCTTGGAGAGCTCCTTGATGGTGGAGACATCGATGTTTCGGTAATGCACGTGAGAGTGGACGAGAGGCATCTCTTTGGCCAAGAACACCCGATCGGTTCCAATCGTGTTTCCTGCCAGGGGCGCCACGCCGGCGTCGGGGACAAACTTCTGGAGGTAGTCGAGCACCTGAGTTTCTGCGTCGACCAGAGTGTGGCCGTGGGGGATTTCTTCGAGAAGGCCGCTGGTGGTGTGCATCTGGCGCACAAAATCACCCATGTTCTCGAGCGCTGAGTTTGAGGGCTTGATCACAATCTGAAATCCGGGGTCTAAGACGGTGAGCTCGTAATCGGTGATAACTACCGCAACTTCGACGAGCTCTTCCACCGCTGGGTCAAGACCCGTCATTTCGCAGTCAATCCAGACCAGTCGGTCATTACTCTCGCTTGCCACCTGGTGAGTCTAGCAAGTGGGCTTCCGCGCACTTCGCGAAGACGGTGCCATCGCACTCGTTGGATTATTCACAGGAAAAACAGAGGCGACAGCAAGGACTTGCTTAGAAAGTGGATGGCATACTGGGGAAGTTGTCGCGGCAGTACCAACTTGAGGAGTGCACCAGCGTGAAGACCAGAAGCAAAGTCATTACCGGCATCGTGATCGGCCTCGTCGTCATTGGTGGTGGCGCTGGACTCGCAATGGGCCTTGCCCCTGCGGATGAGGCCACTGTGTTGACCGAGGAAGTGCAGGTCCGCGATGTTGATGTGACCGTGGCAGCCTCAGGTACCGTGTCTCCCTCACAAGAATTTGGACTCCAATTCCCGGGCGCAGCAACAGCAACCCTTGACTCTCTCGGTGTCGCTGTTGGCGACACCGTTGCCGCAGGAGCCGTGCTGGCGACCATTTCAACCGGCGCGCTTGATTCGGCAGTGTCTGCTTCCCTCGCGCAGGTTGCTGCGGCTCGCTCGAGCATTGCCAATGCGGAGACTTCAGCTGACACCGCCCGCCAAGGAATTTCCGCTGCAGATCAGGCCATTACTGCCGCAGAGCTCGCCATTGAAAACATCACAGACCAGTACCCTTCCGCGTCGTATCCCCTGGAAAACGAAGCCTTGACGCTGTTGAATGCGCAGAAGCAAAAAGTCACCGCCGAAGCTTCTCTCGAGACTTCTCGCCGCCAGTTAGAGGCGTATTACCCGCTGAAGGCATCTGCGGAAGCGAGCCTTCGCTCCGCACAGGCAGGGCTTGCTTCTGCTCAGATCAATCTTGCAAACGCCACGATGATCGCGCCTGTTGCCGGAACGATTGTGGCTATTGCCTCCCAGATGGGGGAGCCAGTGGGCACCACCAGTGTGGGCGTCAATGGAACCTCCGGGTTCATCATCATTGCGGCACTTGACACGTTCGTGGTGGAAGCAGACTTTGCCGAGTCCGATGTTGTCGGCATTGTCGATGGTCAGAGCGTGACGCTGGAGTTTGATGCGATTCCCGGCGAAACGCGAGACGGCAAAGTTACCGCCGTTGACTCATATGGAACCGTCGACCCCACGGGTGGATCAATCACGACCTATGGCGTGACCATTAGCGTTCCCAATGCACCAAACGGGCTGCGGGCTGGAATGACAGCTCAAGCCAGCATCACCACCGAGGAAGCGCTCGGGGTGGTGTCAGCACCCGTTACTGCCATTTTGGACGGCCCTGAAGGCTACGTCGCTATTGTCCAAGGCGACGATGGCAGCGTGGACACCGTGCCGGTTGAGATAGGAATTCGCGGTGGATACTACGTTGAGATTACTTCCGGGCTCTCGGCGGGAGATCGCGTAGTGACAGGATCGGATGGAACGCTCCCTCCCGCGACCTCCGGCTTCGGAGGTCCGCCCGAGGGAGCCCGAGACAATGACTGATCGTGTTGTCGAGCTTTCGCACGTGCGGCGTGAATACCAGACGGGCGACGTTCCGACAGTTGCGCTCGCCGATGTGAGTCTGGAGGTTCGCCGCGGTGAGTTTGTGGCCATCGTCGGACCTTCGGGCTCGGGTAAATCAACCTTGATGAATTTGATTGGATGCCTTGATCGACCCTCTGCGGGCACCGTGAAAATCGCGGGCAATGACATTTCTACCCTGGATGACAACCAGCTCACGGCTGTGCGCTCGAAAGCGATTGGTTTCGTGTTCCAGCAGTTCCAGCTTCTCCCGCTCACCTCAGCTGTTGATAACGTCGCAGCACCGTTGTTGTATCAGGGCCTGCGTCCCAGGGAAGCCCAAAAACGCGCTGCAGCTATGCTCACCCGCTTGGGCTTGGGCGACCGGCTCGACTTTGACCGCGGTCGCCTTTCGGGTGGACAGCAGCAGCGAGTGGCCATTTCCCGCGCTCTGGTCACTAACCCCGACCTGGTCTTGGCCGATGAGCCCACCGGAGCGCTCGACACTAGCTCTGGGGCAGCCGTGATGGAGCTCTTTAAGGAAATGAACGCCGAAGGCCGCACGATCGTCTTGATCACCCACGACCTCGATGTTGCCGCCGCTGCGAAGCGGCGCATCTATATCCGCGATGGCCTCATCGAGCGCGATGAAGTGGGCTCGATGGCGGGTGCGCAATGAATTTGTGGTTGACCTTCCGTCTCTCGCTATCGCGCATAGCGGCTGCCAAAGTCCGATCTGGCCTGACCATGCTCGGCATCATCATCGGTGTTGGGGCAGTTGTTGCCTTGACCGCGGTGGGCCAAGGGGCGCAACAGGGGATCGATGATTCCCTTGCATCCCTTGGGGCCAACCAGATCACGGTCAGTTCCACAACAACGACAGGCTTAGAGGAAGTTGATGCGGAAGCGATTGAGGGAATCGAGGGTGTCCTGCAAGTCAGCACCCAGGTGAACTCTCGGGCGACAGCAAGCTATGGTTCCGAGTCTATTTTTGCGGGAATTGTGGGGGTGTCCCCGTCGTATAGCGACCTCGCAAATCCGGATGTGGCGCTCGGGTCGTTCCTGCCCACATCCCCAGGCCTTCAAAACTCTCGAACCGTTGTGGTGTCAGCGGAAGGAGCCGATAAATTGGGCTTCACCGAGGCATCGCTGGGCGATTCCATCAGGCTAGATGGTGTGGCGTTCACGGTGGTTGGTGTTCTCGATGATGCTGATGGATTCGGCGCGGGATCAAATGTTTACATCACTCAGGAAGCGGCCAGAAGTCTTTTCTCAAAGTCTCCCTACCTCTCTTCGATCAGCATTCAGGCGGTGTCCGAGGAGGCGGTAGCGCCCGTCGAGTACCGAGTCGAACAGTTCCTGCGCTACTCCAAGGGAGTGGACGATGATGAGGATGCTACCTATTCCATCTTTAACCAGGCGGCGCTCCAGGACACCATCAAAACTGTGACAGGTACTCTGGCGATTTTGATCACCGGTATCGCCGGGATATCCCTGGTTGTTGGTGGCGTCGGAATTATGAACATCATGTTGGTGTCAGTGCGCGAGCGAACCCGTGAAATCGGGGTTCGTCGCGCTATCGGTGCCAGGCAATCACAGATTTTGACCCAGTTCCTGATGGAAGCCGTGGTGCTCTCACTGTTGGGTGGCTTTATCGGTTTGGTGATCGGACAGCTTTCGTCCTACGGCTTCTCTGTCCTGGGCGGTTGGGACTTCTTTATCGATCCGACGACAGTAATAGTTGCCCTGGGATTCTCCGGGCTTGTTGGCGTGGTATTCGGGGTGTGGCCTGCGAGAACAGCCTCGAAGTTGCAACCTGTCGACGCGCTTCGCTTTGAATAGCTAGGCTGCGGCTGGCCACAGTTTGAGGCGCTTTTGCACCACGAGCGCTGAGACAAGGACCAATACCCCGCCAGCAGCTTGCAGGAGGGTGAGGCGTTCGCCGAGAACGAGGAACCCCAACACCACGGCAATGACCGGCGTGACATAGGTAACGGACGAGGCGATGACGCTGCCCGCTAATTCAATGTTGCGGTAGTTCCAGACGTAGGCAAATCCTGTTCCCAGGATTCCCAGCGCCAGAATTCCCCAGAGTGCAGAGGCACTCACCGGAGCATGGGTGACCCCGGCCAACAGAGCAGGGAGCGCTGCCAGAAGTGCCGATGCCGATACTTGAGCCGTAGCGAGGACGTAGGGAGAATACGGAAGGGGCGACACAAAGCGCTTGGCGTAGGGCATCGCTATGCCATAACACAGCGTGGCCAGCAACAAGAGCGCGATCCCCCACGGTGACGTGAAGGAAATCTCGCCACCGCCAAGACCCACCAACGCGACCCCGGCGAACCCCAGCACGATTCCCAAGTTTTGATTCAGTGTTGGCTTCTGTTCGCGAAAAGCCAGCGAAATAATGAGCAAGGTCATCATGGGAGTGGTGGCATTGAGGATTCCAGCGATCGCACTGGAGACATACTGCTGGCCCACCGCAAACAGGAAACCTGGCACCGTATTGAGCAACAGAGCGACAACCGCGATGTGTAGCCAGTGTTTGCCGACCCGGGGAAGTTTTTGTTTCGTCACCACAATCACGATCAACAAGGACACCGCACCGAGGAAACCCCGCAAGAAAGCAATTCCGATTGCGGTGAAACTCTCAAGAGCTAACTCAATAAAGAGAAAAGATGCCCCCCACACCAAACCCAGGGCAAGAAATCCTGGCAACCACGCTTTGCTCATGCCCGATACACACTGGCCAGATAGCTCGCAGGGGAGAGATTGCTGGAATATGCCGCGTTTTCAGGACGAGGGGTCCGGGAGGTGCACCCCATTGGGCACCCAATTTTGGTGGTGACGCCGTAGAGGAGCGGGAAAGCCATTCCCCCATCCTGACATGTCAACTCAGCGCTTGAGCCAGACACCTGGCTGCTCTCTAGGCGAGTCATCGCCGAGGTGGCCGAAGAAAGGGCAGCCTCTGCGGTTTAGAGCTCCAGGGTGAGCGTGGAGGTGCGGGATCGGGACACACAGGGGTACATGATTCCCAATTCATCCTTGTCCGCATCGCTCATGACGGAATCGAGATGATCGGGGGTCCCCGCTAAGACCCGGACTTCACAACTGCCACACACGCCCCGTTTGCAGGAACCCTCCAGGGGGAGACCTGCAGCTTGGAGCGCGTCCAAAAGCGATTCATTTTTTGTTACGGTGATGTCCACGCCTGATTGTTCAGTGATAACGGTGAAATGGTCTCTGGTGGATGATGGCACTCGTTGCCGCGGCGCAAACCTCTCGATGTGAAGGCGCCGAGGTGCAACATTCTGTTCTATCGAGGCGAGGAGGGTTTCTGACCCGCAGGCATAGACCTCTGCGAGTGGGTCAATAATGTTTTCCAGCAACGGCCGCGTTCCCCGCACGCTGGTGTCCCAGATGGTTACCTTTTCGCCATAATCCCTGACGAGTTGCTCAACAAATACCATGCGTGTAGCTGACTGGCCTATGTAAAGCAGTGACCAGGTCCGTGTGGGGGGAAGCGATGCCAGCATCGAGCGAAGCGCCGTAATGCCAATACCCGAGGCCACAAATTGATATCTCGGGGCAGGCTTGAGCGGGAAGTGGTTGCGAGGTATGTCGCAGACAATGGTGTCTCCCGCCGAAAGATTCTTATGAATCCACTCGCTTCCGCCACCGACCCCACCGGTGTTGAGAACAGCTAATACGAGGGTATTTTGCTCTGCCGGGTCCCCAGCGAGCGAATATTGCCGCTCCATCCCGTCGGGAAGATGCAGTGTGAGGTGCGAGCCTGCTTCCCAGTCCAGTTCGAGCGAAGAGTCGACCGGAGTCAGGATGAACTCGGCAATCTCGGCACTGTGGTTGTTGCGATCCACCACTCGAGCCAAAAACGTTCCACCGCCTGCTGGCACAGCCAGCGGTGTCGCGGTCGGCGACATCGAGGTACTTTTTCGCGGGGTGGGCCTTGCTCGCCCGGCAATCACCACGCGAACGATGGCGACCAAGACAGTGGTGGTGATGAGGATCAGTGATATCGCGGTGTACCAGGGGGTGCCAACATCGGTGCCGACAAGCCCGGAGTGAAAGGCAACCAGGGCGACCGCGCCATAGCTGGCGTAGTGAATGCCTTTCCATACTCGCTCCGGCAACCAGCGTGATGCCAGAGCGGAAAGAGAGACGGCAAGAAGAAGGTAGAACGCGAGGATACCCAGCGCCAGGGCGAAGGGCTCAAAACTGCTTGCAAAGGGAACAAGAACATCAGCGGGACCGAAATCAATAAAGTCATCGAGCAAGAGTGTCCCGATATGGATGAGAATCATCACCAGTGCTAGCCCTGAGAGGTATCGGTGGATGACCTTCAACCACTCTGGGTTATCCGCCCCTCGCAGAATGCGGGTTTTGAGCAAGACGCCCCAGACCACGGTGAGTGTCAGAAGAACCCACGCAATCATTGCGCTGGCCCGGGTCAAATACCACCAAATGTGAGGATCAGAAAAATCAAGCATCTGTTTCTGGCCAGCCTTTCGTTGTGAGCCACTCGCCGGATTTAAGCAGGCAGCCGGCCTGAAAAGAATGCCGGTTGGCGTAGGCGAACAGCGCGGCAGAGTCGCGGGAAAATGCTATTTTCGTGGCAATTTCGGCTTCGCCCGCGGTCGGAGCGATCACGGTCGCCTGGTTCACATCAGATTGGCTGCTGCGAAGGGTGTCAGGATCAATGAGGTGGTGGGTCTCTCGACCCTCCACGCTAAAGCGTCGTTTGGCGATGGTGGAGGTTGCGACGCCTGAATCCCCTACTGCTACTGCGCTCAGTCGGTGCGTGGGATCTTCGGGGTGTTCGATAGCCAGGCGCCATGAATCTCCCCGAGGGGACACACCATTCACTCTGACATCGCCCCCCACATCTACCAACACGCCGAGAGCGCCCTGGCGACGGGCCCACCCAGCGGCGCGATCAGCGGCGAAGCCTTTCCCGGCTCCGCCTGAATCGAGTGTTGTGCCTCTGGGAAGCGTGATCGTGTTTCCGGTGATGTGGATCCCTTGGGGGTCACCGCGGTCGAGCGAGTGTGCTGGGAGCACCGTGGTTTTCTCGGGGTTCACGAGTGAGGAGGTGTAGCCCTCGCCCAGTAATGCGGGCAAAAGCGTGGGGTCGAAGGCCCCCTGTGTGAGGGCGTGCCCTCTGATCATGAGCTCCACGAGCTCCCGGGTGTCTTCGCTCACCGCGAAGGGGACGTCTTGGTGGTTGTTCAGCTCACTGATTTCGGAATGTGGTTCAAATCTGCTCCAGATCGCATCGAAATGGTGAAGCTGGTCCACTATTTGCCTCGGTAGTTCAGAGGTTCCCCCAACGGTGGTGACGCGTGCCATCGTTCCCATGAGTTTGGCCTCTGCGCTAAAGCTCTGCGCCTGCGAGGAATCGCTAAAAAGTGCAGCGTGAATCCCCCCAAGCACTGAATCACTCGCCGGCGAGGCTGTGGCACTCACTACACAGCCTTACGAACCGGTCGAAGCGCCATCAACCGGTGCTGGAGCGGGTGCGGGAGCTGGTTCTGCTGCGGGTGCGGGAGCTGGTTCTGCTGCGGGTGCGGGTGCGGGGGCGGGTGCAGGAGCGGACGCAGGCGCAGGGGTAGGGGTAGGGGTAGGTGCTGGTGCTGGTGCTGGTGCGCTTGGAGTGGCGGCAGGGCTGACGGACGGCTCGAGTGATGGTGCAGGAGTTGGGGCGTTGGCTGAGATAGGGCCGGAGGGGATTGTCGCATTATCGGCGAAGGGCTCCGCGGGCAAGAGATTGTCGAGCTCTGGTGCGATAGTGAGCGAGGCGGGTAACGAGCTGATTGTCGATACATCAGGGGTGGCTTGAACTTCTGCCGGTGCGCTCAGAAATCCAGCAAGACCGAAAAAGGCCGTCGAGCTCGCGACAGTAAGGCTTTGGGCCATCAGAAACCCGACCGGGCGTTTAGTCGTCATCGTCGTCGTGATCGTCCTCGTCGTGGTCTTCTTCGTCCTCGTCGTGATCATCGTCATCGTCATGGTCGTCGCCGTCGTGATCGTCGTCGTCGCTGTAGGCGGCCGAACCACTGGAAGCTCCGTCAACGGGAGCCGGGGCAGGTGCGGCTGGCGCCACCGCGGCTGGGGCGGCGGGGCTTGGTGCTGGAGTGGCAACGGGGGCAGGGCTTGGTGCTGGAGCGACAGCGGGGGCCGCGGGAGATTCGTCGATGGCGGGCGTGGGGGAGGGGGATGGCTCTGCTGAAGGGGCAGGTGCCTCGAGAGGGCTGCCCTCTGCTGGAACAAGCACTTGGCTTGCTTCGTTGAGCTCGGAGGGGTTCTGCGCGAGGAGGGATTCTGTATTTGCCACAACAGCGACAGAGCCTGCGCCCAAAATGCCAATGATGCCTAATCCGATGAATGCGTTAGTTGCCATGAATTCAGCCTAAAGAGAGGAGAACCAAGACAGAGTGCTCGAATATCCAAGAAATGGTAAAGATTGAACAAGATTGTGCATATTTCATCCCCGGAGCATGGGTAAGTCTCGCATTTGCGCGACAATGAACGACATGAAGGTTTTGCTCATTGAGGATGATCGCGCCATAGCAGGAGCCATCATCGACTCAATGGAAGCCGTGTCGTGGAACGTGGTGCATGAAAACACGGGAGCAGGGGGGCTCGGGCAACTCGCTGCACGCGCGTGGGACGTGATTCTCCTCGACCTGGGTTTGCCCGATATTGACGGGATTGAGGTTGCTAGACGGGCACGGGAGACACAATCGGTGCCGATTATCGTCATCAGTGCCCGGGGCGATGAATCCGATCGAGTGTTGGCGCTTGAGCTTGGGGCAGATGATTATTTGGTTAAACCTTTCGGGATGCGAGAGCTGCTTGCCCGAGTGAGAGCCGTGCATCGCCGCTATGACCAGAGAAGTGAAGGCTCCGAGACGCTCCCGCTCAGCGTGGGGGCATTGACTATCGACCCTAGGGAACGCCGTGTGAGCCTTGACGGGGTCGAAATTGCTCTGACAGCTAAAGAATTCGACGTGCTTCACTATCTCGCGTCTGAAGTGGGAGCCGTTCATCGGCGAGAAACCATCCTCGCCGATGTGTGGGACATGAATTGGTATGGCAGCACCAAGACCCTTGATGCTCACATAGCTGCCGTGAGAAAAAAGCTCGGTGATCCGCGTTGGATTGAATCCGTTCGCGGCGTGGGCTTTCGTCTGCGGGAACCCCAGTGAGACGTCTGCTGCTCGTCAGTTTTTTGGGTGTCGCCTTTTTCGCCTTAGCGGTTTCCACGATTCCCTTTGCCATCTTTTTGCAAAGTGTGGAGCGGGAGAGACTCCTCACAACCTTGGAGAGGGATGCTTTTGTTCTTGCGGGACGTGCGGAAGAAGCCCTCGAATCATTGGAGGCCGCGGATCTGGCGCCGGTGCGCGCCCTCACGGAGGACTACCGCGACGCGGGCGGCGCTCGCGTAGTCATTGTTGACTCGCAAGGAACCGCGGTGGTCACTAATGACGCGGAAGAAAATAGGGTGGGTTTGTCTTACGTGAGTCGTCCTGAATTTGAGGCGGCACTTGGCGGGGTCATTAGCACCGGTGAAAGGTTTTCAGACACCCTGGGGATCACCCTCGTCTATGTCGCCGTCCCCGTCTTCAGCGGTCCGGAGATTGTGGGCGCTGTGCGCCTCACTTTTGACAAAGCTGTGATTGACGCAGAAGTGAACCGTCAATGGGTGGGCATTGGACTCGTTGCGCTTATCACCTTGGCGTTGGGTGCTGTGATTGCCGTGATTCTTTCTGGTCGGCTCGTCACGGGAATTCGGGAGCTCTCGGTTACCGCTGGAAAACTATCGGCTGGGGATTTCACTGCTCGCGCTCGCGAGGACCTCGGTCCCCGAGAAACGCAGGCACTCGCCGGCGCCTTCAACAACATGGCAGGTCGGGTGGGAGCTTTAGTCGAACAGCGACAGCGATTTGCAACGGATGCGTCCCACCAGCTGCGTACTCCCATCACCGCCATCATGTTGCGGCTGGAGAGGCTGCGGGAATCGCTAAGCCTCGACGAAAAGGGGGAGGAGCGATTTGATGCAATTGATTATGAAATCACCCGACTCACCCGACTCATTGATGGTCTTCTTGCCCTGGGGCGCTCGGGTGTCGAGGGCGTGGGGCAGATTTCGATAGATGCAACGTCGGTGGTGTCAGAGCGGGTCGAGAGTTGGCGCAACCTTGCCGACGAGGCGGGTGTGAGCGTCGTTTCCACGATTCAGGCCGGGGTCTGGGTGAAGGGAGTCCCCACAGCCGTCGAGCAAATCATCGACGTGTTCTTAGACAACGCGCTCAGTGTCTCCGCCCCAGGCGATACCATTTCGGTGGAATTGGAGACTCACGGGAGCAACGCTTCTCTGTGTATTCGTGACGAGGGACCTGGAATGAAAGAAAGTGACCTCCCGCGTGCTTTTGAGCGCTTTTGGCGAGGCGATGCACATTATGAAGGCACCGGGTTAGGGCTTGCTCTCGTGGAACAGTTGGCGGAAGGAAGCGGCGCCACAGTGCGGCTTCAGAATCGAACCCCACAAGGGTTGAACGCCTGTGTTGAGTTCGCACAAGGCCCTGTATCGCTCTCGTTGTGACGAGAAAGTTTCAGTGCTTTCTCTCACGCCCCTAGGTCACAGATCAGGACTGACACTTTCCTCGGGGAGTGGCGCGGATTTTTGGGCTCTACGCGGGCCAGCTTTGTTTTTTCTGAGGTACCACCACAGTCCTCCACCCCCGCCGCCGAGGACAAGCACTCCGAAAACGACCCAGAAGGCAATGACCCCGGGGGCAACATAACCCGCACACGTGGTGGCGCCAAGCCCCGTCGCTTCGTCGCAGACGTAGGCCTTGGAAGAACCAGCCGTGGGTACAAAAGTTCCCACCGGGGCGGGTCGGCACGATGCCGCGCCGCTCTCTTGGCTCAGCGTTCCCGCGGGACACTCATTTTGTTCCGTGGCTCCTGCTAACACCACGGCATAGCCCGGTTCAGCCTCAATACATCCACCCTCTGCGGTGGACAGACCGGTTTCAGACCAGGTCCCCGGTGCACACTGCAGCCCGGTGGCTTCGTTTGTGGCGCCAGCATCGAGGGGGACGGGATCTGCGCTATCGGTTTCTACCGGCAGGCTTTCCTCGACGGTCTCCTCTGGCACGACAGCTGCAGCACAGCTTGTTGCGGTGGTCCCTGTTGCCGTGGCGCAGGCTGTGCGAGAGGTAGCACCAGCTTTTGCTACGTAATAGCCAGCACCCGCGTTAATGCAACTGGCGCCACCGGTGGAGTTTTGATACGTCCCCGCTTTGCACTGGGTTGCAGAAAGTGCCCCAGTGGAGGCAACGAAGGATCCTGCGGGAGCTTGAGTGCACGAGCTTTGGCCGGTCAGACTTTGGAAAGTCCCTGCGGCACACGCCGTAGCGGAGCTTGCTCCTGCTGCGCTGAAACTTCCTGCAGCGACGCTGATACAGCTGGTGGCACCCGCTTCCGGTTGGTAGGTTCCTGCGGCACAGGCCGTGGCCGCGGCGGCACCAACGCTGGAGACGAATGATCCCGCGGGGGAGGTCGTGCAGGAGGTTTGGCCGGTAGATGCTTGGAACTTCCCCACCACACAGTCTGTTGCCGCAATGGCACCCGCAGTTGCGACAAAACGACCGGCAGGAGCTTGGGTGCACGACCCTTGCCCTGTTGAGGCTTGAAAAGTGCCGGCAACGCACTGAGTGGCCGCGGTGGCGCCTACTGCGGCAAAGCTTCCAGCGGGCGCTGAGAGGCAAACGGTGGCTCCGGTGTTGGGTTGGTAGGTACCAGCCGCACAGAGCGTGGCTTCGGTGGCACCGCTGGCAGCGACAAACGACCCGGCAGGCGAAGGAGTTGCACTGGCGGCTCCTGCTGTATCTACATAGCTGCCAGCCGGTGCGGGAACGCAAGTGTCGACCCCATCAAAGTAGGTGCCAGCGACACAATCGCTTTGGGATTCTGCAAAGGCAGGGCTAGCTATCAGGGTTGTCCCCATGGCCAGTAACAGGGTAA
>Ga0209223_10003385_pt1 | contig 15209 bp, 7 predicted proteins | sample COG_06_FD_184750 | JGI IMG/M metagenome (GOLD analysis project Ga0209223, IMG submission 184750) | Pelagic Microbial community sample from North Sea - COGITO 998_met_06 (SPAdes) (version 2) | ecosystem: Environmental > Aquatic > Marine > Neritic zone/Coastal water | place: Helgoland, sampling...
CTCCTAGCTCAGTTGGTAGAGCAACGCCCTTTTAAGGCGTGGGTCCTGGGTTCGAGCCCCAGGGGGATCACTTGGAGAAATCCAAAATCTATCTAAAGTCCTTGAAACACTTGTTTTAAGGGCTTTTCTTTTATATTGTTGTAAAGACTACCGACAATATTCTGAATGAAACAAAAAAATAAATCATGGATTTTTTTATATTTACAATCATAATATTCTAAACACCTTAAATGATTATGAAAAATATTCTCTTTAGCCTATTGATTTTTTTACCTGGTATTTCCTTTACTCAGGGAATTCCTGTTTTCTCTGGTCTACTTATTGACACAATTACCTACAAAAAGTCCGAAAAAAGCACACTGGCTCCTGGACGAAATAATTTTCCGAAAAAATTCTCATTGATTAATTATGCCCCTACTGTGAAAAATCAGTATCCGTGGGGTACTTGTGTAGGTTATTCATCGGCATATTGTGCCATGTCAATTGCTCACAAATTAAAAACTGGAAACACAATTTCCTTTTCTCCATATTGTTTATACAATCGTATGAAAAAAGAGCCTAATAATGAGTGTAATATGGGACTTTATGTAAGTGCTGCGCTGAATAAATTAAAAAATGATGGTGCTTCAAGATGGAATAAATATGAAAACATATGTAAAGCAGATTATAATTACAATTCTTATCCGGATAAAATTATCGATTATGATCCTGTTACCATAGCTGTAAGGGATTTTAAAAATGCTATTACTAACTATCAACCGATTGTGATTTGTATGCGTGTTTTTAAAAATAAATATTCAAGTACTAAAACCGTCTCCCTGAGTAACTCGTATATCGATGAAAATGGATTTTGGACTTATTCTCCATCAAGTTCAGATGAAGTCGTTTCGGGGCACGCAATGTGCGTCATTGGATACGATGATGACAAACAAGCGTTTCTGGTTCAAAACAGCTGGGGGACTGGGTGGGGTAAGAATGGTCGTTTTTGGTTACCTTATTCAAAACTTACTTACTGTTCAAGCTACCACAGCTCTCCTCTTAATGGAAATATTGATGAGGCATACAAAATCCACACAGCACCCAATTTCCTGGATGATTTCCAAAACTATGAAGATGACGATTCCTATGAAAGTAATCGATTCGAATACTTCAAAGTCACGAATAACACTCATTCAATTCCAACTATATGGCTTTCTGTTGCCTACCAAACATACGATGGATGGATTTCGAGAGGATGGTTCCGTTGTGATTTGTATGAGGAAACTTCTTTAGATTTGAGCAATAGAATTTCGGATGAAATATACTACCGGATTGAAAACGGTAACGGAAATATTGCCTGGGCCGGCGATGGTTCAAGATTTTTTTGTATTTCTAATGAATCTCATCATTTCACGGAAAACTCTTCATGTAATACTCGAAAAGCCTATGGTAAATATAATGGCAGCGGGAGTCTCAGTGCCATCTACAATAGTACGTCAAGAGATTTAAGTGGTGATAATAAAGTAGTTGTTCTTGAACTAAATACCAATCCAAATAATAATTCGATTGAGGACAATATAAATTGGACTGGTAAATATTCACTGATCGACCCTGTGAATAATGCCCCAATTATTAGCTCCGTCGTTGATGATTCAGAGTACGTATTATGGGTCGTTAATGATCAAAATACTGCAGTGGAGTTTATGGGGTCAACGGATGAAATCAAAAAAATAAAGCAGCTAAAGTTTTCCAGTGAAAAAACCGCGAATATCCACATTTCACTTATAAATCAAAATAAATAAATTAAAGATAAATAGTTTTGAAAAAAATACTTCTAGTTTTATTGACGCTAACCTCATTTACGAGTTATTCCCAACAGAATCAAATACCCAAATTTACAGGATTAATCGTAGATAGTGTCGGCTATCAAAAATCTGTAAAGAGCAAAATAAGTCCAGGAAGACACACCTTTCCTAAATCATTTTCATTACTCAAATATACGCCACTTGTTCAGAGTCAAGGAAATATGGGTACTTGCGTGGGATGGGCTATCGGTTATTGCGCTGCTTCAACATCATTATTATTGGAAACAGGTTCATACACCCCTTATTCCCCTTATTGTGTTTATAATAGGATTAAAGATGAAGATGATCCATACTGCCAGGATGGTTCCAGTATGCGTGAGGCCATGGATATTTTGAAGTATCGAGGGTCCCGAAGATGGAAAGATTATGCGAATGAATGTATAGATCCAAAAGACTATTCCTACGAGAACTATACAAACACAATAGATTATGAAGTTTTAACCATTTCAGTCAATGATTTTAAAGAGGCACTCACAAAACATAGACCCATAACGTTTTCCATGGCTATATATGATAACGACTCCATTTATGGTGATTCATTTGAACCAGATGAAGATGGATTCTGGGCACCAGACTTGAATACCTATAATAAGTATTCAAGTGGTCATGCCATGTGTATTATTGGTTATGATGATGAACAATTTGGCGGTGCTTTTTTGGTTCAAAACAGCTGGGGTAAAGATTGGGGTAAAGACGGTTATTTTTGGATGCCATACAACCAGGTGACCATGTTTGATTATGATGCTTGGTATGAGGATAGGGAACCAACCGGGAATTTTTTTGATGCGTATGCCTTTATAAGCAATGTGAATTATGCAGAAATCCCTGATGAATTTGCTTGGGATTATGGAAGTGAAGAACCCGAAAATTATCCAAACCCATATGATGACGACGACGATGACGATGACGATGACGATGACCATGACCTTAATGATGACTCAGAGGATGACGATAATGATGACTCAGAGGATTTAGATCTTTTTGAGGAATTTAGTGTAATAAACAATACAAATATTCTAATTTGGATTTCTATTGCCTACGAAACCTATGATGGCTGGATGTCGGAGGGATGGTGGTCGTGTAATGTAGATGGTATCACTTCAATTGATGTGAGTAGTCGGATCAGTGATGACATATATTACAGAATAGAAGACAGTAATGAAAAGCTGATGTGGTCAGGTGATGCATCTAGAAAATTTTGTAGCTCCGTATATTCATTTATATTTTCGGAAAAAAAACCTATGTGTGATAGAATTAGAGAATTCAGTTTATTCGAAGGTGGGTCAGGAAGCTTAAGTGTGGAAATGAATGCGTCGTCTTCAAGGAGTTTAATTACTTCCAAGTATTCAGTTTCTAAAATCAATATCAATCCGAATTCGGATCCTGTTGAAGCCAATATCAATTGGAACGGTACTTATACACTTATGGATCCTGTGAATCGTTCACCGATTATCAATGATGCCTCTATCGAAGGAGATTTTTTGGTTTGGATTGTTAATAGCAAAAACAAACCCAAGGAATTTATTGGAAGTATCAAAGAGATTAAAGATCTAGAACAGTTGAAGTTCTCCAGTGAGAAAACCGCCAAAATTCATGTGGCATTTCTCGAACAGAGTAAGAAATAGATTGTTATTTAATTTTGAGCGTGTTATACTTTTGAGAGAACCTTAAAATCCTTAATTGGCTATCCGTTACCATATATTGGTATGGATCTTTGTCAGGATCTGAAAATAGAACTTTCTTGCCTTTTTTACTTTTTAAAGAAAAATATCTTTCTTCACCTACAACGTCTATAATAATTTCATGTCTACCACCCTCAACGTATTCATTGAAACGTTCACCATCTTTTAATATCTGTTGAAAGCCCGTTATATCCATTTTATTTGATTTACCTTTTTTAAGATCATATACCGAATAAATAATCCGTGTATGTGCTTTACCTTTAATTGTTATGCTCTCTATACGTTTTTCAACTTTATGGACACCGTGCTGGCTTAGAGATCGTTGTTCGATCCTTTCTTGATTCTCAGTCCAAAATTCCGTTGTCTCATTTCCATCATCACCAAATATCTTTTTTTCAAAAAAATTACATTTAGATGAAGATTCATCACATCCTGTGAATTGCAATTGATGATCACCATTGTTTGGAACGTAATACTTGGACAAGATTTGATTATCATTATCATCAAAAGCAAATTCGATTTTCGAGAATCCGTCAGGACCTTTTACCGGCTTCTCATCCGAGGATAAATACAATTCTAGCTCGTTCTTGTAATTATTGTCATTCACTCTAATATACTTGATACTTATTCCATTTTCGTCAACGGCTCTTACAAGGGTATCTACCACATCCTTGAAATAAGCTATACGATTCAATATTCCATTCTTATCGTAGGAATATACTTCTTTTCTAATTTCCGTACCCTTTCTTGATGCATAATCACCGCCATCATCTATGTCGTAATCGCGACCAAGATAAACTTGAGAAATAGGAAATGATATTTCATTGTATTCAATTTGCACCCCATAATTCCCTTCAAAGTCTTTCATGGGTTTATCAATTTTATTGAAATTTTTAATGAAAGACATGTTATCCGATCCGTCATATCGATATCGTTGTTTGTAGGTTCCACTTGAATTTTCAACAAATTGACCTTCCAACTTTCGGGCCTCAAATATGATTCTGTCTTTTTTATCAAATTCATTAATAAATTGCTCTTCCTCCTTTATTCCAATTTCATTATTGATTGTCGTAGGCGAATAAGTGGTCATTTTTTTAGTATTGCCCCGATTGTCAAATTCGTATTTGACTTTGTGCGCTTTTTTTTCGTGATAGGAAATATTAACCGGAACATCATTGCCATTCTTATCTTTGAATGATTTTTCAATAATACGATTAAAGTGATCAAATTCACGATTTGTCCAGTAACTACCTCTGAACCGCCTATCTGGCATCAATTCACCTTCTACATTACTCTTTTTCGTAGTTAAGGTGTTTCCTTTATAATCCCTTTTATATTCAATACTATGGTAATTACCGCCTTCAATATTGGCTGCATTTCCGTTTTTCCAATATACTGCCTTTGAAAAAAGTGGATATGGAAGTGTCTTGTTATTATAGCTATAGGTTACTTTTCTAGTCGTTCTATCCTTATAGGTTACTCTTTCTTCCAATAAGCGATCATAACGGTCAAAACCTTTCTCCAATCTAATAATTGACCCGTTGTAATCTAAAGTCTTATCTTTCATTGCCCTATTCTTACAGGTTGTAATCTGTACATATTTCAACTCTTCGTCATTGAGATTTGTTTTTTTAATTGTTGTTTTTATTTTGTCATAACCTCTTAATGGGGTTATTGAACCAAACTCCTTATAATATGTTTCAGAAGTATTTGAACCGTTCGAGTATTGGTACTCTATTGCATTTACACCTAATGTATACATAACATCTTCAAAATCACTAGCATACAAAAATTCACCACTTAACACTTCAAAATACTTATTGTCGTCACCTTTAATACGTTTTACAATCAGTGCGCCATCATCGTTGAATTCGTATTCAATTTCCGGAACAAATGCATACTCGTAGGAGCCGTTATCAGTAACACTCATTTTAGAATCTATATCCTTGTACCTTATTTCTGAAATATAATAGCCATTTTGGTTCAAATGAAAAATGGTTTTAGGCACCTCTATGGAATTGGGTTGAATCAATTCTCCCTTATTCTTAATTGTCTTCTCAACACTCTCTATTTTCCCCTCATCATCAAAAAAGTTATAATGATATTCGTATTGCTTTCCTGGAATACCTTGATTCGATTCTAGTTTATTTAATTCTAAACCGGAATTACTAAACCACATTACATCCTTGGTTTTACCATCTGTTTTTGTAATGGTCACCACAACCTTTCCGTCTTTTCTTTTGCGAACATAACTATGACTGATTTCATTATTCCTAGTTGTTTTTATCGTATCAAAAAGTTGATTGTACTCTATTTGGTCATATGATTCCCCGTCATAAAAAAGTTCAGGCATCTGCCTATTATTTTCATAAGCAGTTGTGTAATCATACCCATTTTCACTATTTGATACCAAGCGGGAAATTTCAACTATTCCAATAATATTATCTTCAGAATCATATCTCACTCTTTTATTGAGAAAACCATGCTGCTTCTCATAATATTCTTCCAATTTAAAACAACCATCTTTATCTATTCTACGCTGATTGCTATTTTTATGATAATAGGTAGTTGTTTTTTTCATTTTGATGCCGTTTGGTAAACCGCTGTATGTATATACAATGGACGACTGAAATTCGAGACTTTGGATTTTAGTCCAAACTCGCATTCCAGATATGGTCTTATGCCGCAATTCATATTCAAGAGCATTCTCGTGAGGAGCTTTTCTTTCAACGTAATCGTTATTCGAATTCAGACTGTATCTAATTTCAGTGAACTTGTATCCTCCGCGGTGATTGTATTTATATCTACTTGCACCATAAGAATTTCGACATTTTTTTAAATTTTTGTCAAAAAAATCGATTTCCTGCAATTTGTCATTTCTATCGTATTTAAAGGTTATAATTGCTGCATTTGAAAATTGTATTTCCTGACCACTGAAGTCCGTGTTTTTATAGGCATAAATACCCTGAGGTTGACCTAAATAAAAGTGTTCAATTTTCTTTAAGCACAATGCTCTATTGGCAGATCCTTGATTCGAGTATGTAACCCTGAAATATCTTCCGTTTACCTGTGACAATTGGCTTTCTTCTAGTTCTCCCCAAAATCGAGCATGTAATGGATAATTAAAATTTTCAGAATTTCTGAAATACTTGATTTTTTCTGTGCAAAAAACAGAGAAAGGAAATAATATTAAAAATAATATAGCACTTGTTTTTCTATATTTTATAAGCATATTTATTGGCGTTTGAACAGCTAATCATCATTATTTAAGCCTGAATTTGTGACGTATTCATTAAACGGTTGATTTAGTGTAAAATCGTTTAATTTAACTATATCTCCACCATTCAATGCTTTTCCTTTAGGTCCAAAAGATTTAGTATTATATTTTTTATGATTATATAATGTATAAACATCAAATATTGTATTATATACAAACTCCTGAGGATTGATATTTTTTGTAAGATGTTCGATCAATTGCTTAGTATAACTGTTACGACCATCATTATCTGCAGTACTACCTTTGGGTGTAGAATGCCTCACTGTTGTGAACACCATCGAAGGTTTGTTATAAGATACAATCTCATTATAACGATAATGATTTATTGCGCTTCTATTTCCGTTTTTTGATTGATAATTACGACAAGCGTCTATCGTAAGATGAAGGAACTTAAATTCATTATCTTGACCCGATTTAGACAATATTTTTTGAAGTTCTTCGATAAACCATTCAGTTGTAGGCACATAATCATAAAGTTCACCAGGGTTATTTTTATATTTTGAATATAAAGAATCAAATTTAACGGGAAGCAGTGCATGTTTAGGAATACCTTCCCGATCGACACTACCTGACAAATACGCTCCATGCCCACCATAATGAACAAATAAAATGTTGATACCCTTTTTTTTGATTTTATCGGCTTTTTTAAGAAGTTCTTCTTCTAGGTCTTTCTTCTTTTTAAAATTATGTATTGAACCTAAATTTGTAAAATTTCTATCCTCATATAACTTATTTAATTTTACTGACTGCAGAAGCGGTACTTGATGTAAACTATTGGCTCCTGCATAGTCATTGGCAATTGAAAGAAATCCTACCTTGTTTTGAATATCAAAATATAATTGTTTATTGTCTTCAGAATTATCTATTTTTTCTAATTGTCTTTTTAACTGAGGTGATTTGAAATAGAAGTCTACAATCTTTGATTGTTCTTTAGCAGCAATATGTAGATTAAATTTTGACTTCTCGCCTAAACTTAACGCATGACTAGTAAATCCAGTATCTATTATTAATCCCTTAGTTAAATTTTTCAACCAAACTCTATCACCATCTGAATATACAACAAATGTATTCAGACCAGGAGGGAATTGATATAATTGCCCCGTCCTATCTTCAGAGATCGAGCCCCAGTCTTCTTCACCATAACCGTGTCGCACGTCAGTCCCTTTTGCGCTTTGCTTAATAGATATCCACCTATATAAATCTTCGTCCTGAGAGTTAAAGGTCAGTTTGTAATAGCTCTCGGATTTCAATAATAATCTAAATTGGATTGTATATTCCAAAATGTTACTAGTTGGGACTTGGAAATCATTTCTTACAATTTCTTTCAGCTCTTGGGTTTCAAAGCTAGCAATGTATCTGCACGAGGTTTTTTTAGGATTTAATGCGAATACATTACCATCATTGTCACGAATTTGTTTCTCATATCCACAGCTCTTTTTTGAAACTGATGATGAAGAAACAAAACTTCTTGACACATTAGGAGTACCATTCTGGAATATCTTAAAAGTAGAAAGAAATCTATTTTGATCTGGGGATATGTAATCAATAGTTATTTTGTTAGAATAAGGTGAGAACATTGGTTCTTGTCCTACGCATGAAAGATTCAAAAGTAACCCTGTTATAACTAATAAAAATATCCTCATTAGAGCAAATATAATCGAAAATCACGAAAAATAAAAGAAGAATTTATACCAATTTTTGATAACTCAAATTGAACTGAATTTGTCTTGCTTTTCACCAATTATACAATAATTATAAAATCAACCATTTACAGTTGTTGATCTTGATTTTATTTTTGGATTTCAAAAATAAACTCTTGAGTTTCAAAAGATAAAACTTTTTCAGAATTCTTTTTTTGGGGCCCCCTGGATTTCTGACACGGGTCACAGATAGTACTAAAATCAAGTATTGATGAGTAGTTTTCAATTTCATAGTTTGAAAAGAACAACACAACTCGAACTTTCCCACAATCGGCACCAGAACAAGAATATTCCCAACCATTGCCCCCATCCTCTGAATCATACAAATTCTCTTGTTCTTTCTTTAGAATCGGTAAGTTTTCTTCAAGATGAAAAACGGTGTGATTTGGGTCAACAAAAAGCATTTTCCAGTATACATCAAAATCACTTTTATTAATCAAATTCAGCTTTATGGGAAATCCTCCATTAACAATCGTGTCAATGCCTTCAAACCTTACATCAATATTTATTCTGGGATCATCAATGCGTGATTTTGTTTCAAAAAAACTCTTTAATGAAACCTCTGCTTCCAGGTTTTTCTTCAGGCAACACATATCATATTCATTACCAAATGAAAACACCTTGCCTTCTCGAACAATAGATTTATTGACAGGTAGTTTGAAAAAAGCAGAAGATTCATCGTTTACAACCGAATCCATGATTACAATATCCGGAGCAGACTCTGTAATTTCAACAAAATCCAACCCCTTTAACTCTTCCATTATGGTTCTTTTATTTTTATCGGATTTTTTATCATCGAAATCGAGCATGACCTTAAGCTTTACATCTGATTTTGCATTTGCTATTTTTCGTGCACGATATCCGTGAAAGTCTCTTCTCGAAACATCCTCAAGGTAATTTAGAAGGTTCACCTTTGAAGTCGATATCGACAAATCACTTACAACACCCACAAAAATGGCCGAATTTCGTTCAAATTTCATCTCAGAATTGTCAAAAAAACCAACTGTATCTCCCAACATCAGTCCATGAATCGATCCAGCATCTAACTGAGCTGATGACTTGTCTAAAGCGCTCAAGGTGAGGTAGTTTTTTTGTGATACAAATTCACCACTAAACACCAGTGCATCTTTATTGTCACTCTCATATAACATGTCTTGAAACTGGGCTGGAAGCCTTCTTTTCTCATGCAATTCAGCAATTTTCGTGTACAGATTTCGATAAGTCGCATTATCATCTAGCGAATTCAAAGCGCGATTGAAAAAATAAGTTAAAGATCCGTTTTCTGTAGGTGATTGATTATAAGGGTACTCATAGTTTACCTGACTAGCTCGACATCCATAAAAGCTGGTAAGGCCTGCCAAATCATCCGATTTGATATGATTATTGTCCATTGCTGACCAAGACTTTTCAGTTTTGATTTGAGGCTTATAACCTTTAGGAACTATGGGTTTTAGTAGCCCCCTACTCACCCTTTTTGAATTGACGTCTCTTGTTCCCGTTCCTGAGTGACAACAATCCATTACCACAACAATTTGTCCTTGCTTTCCTAATTTTTCGCGCAATCGATTTAAATAATAATTGAATTCGTCATCGGTAAAAAAGAGTTGCACTTTTTCCATAAAATCAGGATCTTCTTCATCAAGCTTTGGTGAATCATAAGGCATCATGACCTCATCGTATCCATCATCTTCATCTTTTTCTCCAATATCCGGAATTTGGCATCCATGACCCGAAAAATGATAATAAACTACATCTCCCGAAGACACTGAACTGAGCAGTTTATTAAATCCATCGTGCATCCCCTCATGCGTTGCATTTTTCTCATAAATCTTAATGATGTTTTTAGATGGGAATTCTTGCTTAGAAAGCATTTCTTCCACCAATTCCATGTCGTTTGAAGCAGTTAGTATTGGATTCGGAAATTCCGGATAATACGATATACCTACCAACAAGGCATGCTTGTCCTGTGTAAATGAGGTAGTGGTTAAAAAAAAGAAAATGACGGTTACAGGTATAAATCTTAACATATTGGGTTTATTAAAAGTGAATATTAAGTCCAAAGTAGTAGCCAGGGCTAAAAGCTCCTTCGAACAGATCAGGTTCATAATTATCATTTACGGGTATCTCGTCATTAGCAATCCAAGACCCCGTTACATAATTTGAATTCAATCTTTGAACGCGTGTAAAACTTATTCCCGCATTTATGGAAAGCAAATTAAAATCTCTAAAGCGTAACCCTCCACCAAGAGTAATATTAAAACGTGAATCATCTGGATCTATTCCAATTGCCACACCTGCATTCACATTCGGAACAATGATTTTAGTTGTTAAAAATTCATATACCAAACTTGTTCCCACTGACATTTTGAGCCCTCTGTTTTGTGATGAGGATACTAGAACAGAATCGTAGGAGCTATTCTCCTGAATCGTATATTCATCGATGCCAGAAAAAGGAGACAAAAATACAATACCTGTAGTCCATGTAGGCAGATGAGCACCCACTACTGGGAAACGCTCCAAACGCGTCATTTTAGTGGAATAATCATTTTTATCCGTGAATTTGATCATGAATTCTTTATAACTCTGACCTGATGTCTCGGCCTCGTCTTCTATCAAAATCTTTTTTTCTATCACAAAATCCATTTGGGCCAATGCTCTCTCCATGTCTTCGAGGTGAAACGGTCCTAATTCCTGATCCTCAAAAAAACTTTGGATCATCTCGAAACTGTGCTTCATATTCAAGAGTTCTTTCTCATTTTCTTCATCCCAAAAAGCTGTAACTCTGAATTCATCCAAATCATCTCCAAGTTCATCCAATGTAGATTCCGCCTCTTCTAAATTCTTTAATAACTTATACATATCAAAGTTTTTTGAAAATTGATTAAAAGCCAGCTGAATTTCATTTTTAGTCATGGATTCTGAGGTAAGTACCTTTATGCCTTGTTCTAAACTTTCTACACCCAATTGAATCTCTTTAAACGAGTTGGACAATGAAAACTTATTACTTGCATACTCGAATTTGAGTTGATCTGCCCTTGACATCTTTTCTGACTTATTCTCGATAGAAATATCCCTGCTCGAAATCGCATTGGACTGGCCATAGCCCATATGATCTCCCAATAGACTTGTCAAAGAGGAGAGCTTTCCTCCCGCTCCAGATAACAAACCACTAAAACCACCTATGACTTGTGCTAATCCACTTTTTTCTTGTGAGCTCACAGAGGATTCCTCTATTTCCATATCAAACACAAATTCATTCGTATTGAAAGACCTAAAAATCACAATATCCCCATATCTCAACTTTGGTTGGTCGATGCTTTTTTCAGATTCAACACCTTTTTTGTAAACAACTTCTTTATATTTAAAATCACCTGAACTGATCTTATCGTATTCAACCACGTACTTACGCGGTTGGTTTTTTGATTTGATTACCTGAGCATCAAAAAAATGAACAGTAAATATCACGCAGAGTACAAGAATTAAATTTTTCATTTTTAAACATTTAAGGGTGCCTAATTTAGTGAAAATCATCTCAAATCCCAATTAACCTCCATTTTCTCCTGGCGTGATGTGGGTCGTTGTTTTCCATTCGTGATTTCTTGAACTCTATTTTCAACATAGCTCTTGAGTCCATTGACCGTTAATGTTTCGTCGGTCTGTTTGAGGTACTCCAATACACTGTGCGTGAATGCTCCATTTTTAATAGGTTTCCCGTCCACCTCTACAGCTTGTCCCTCCAGCGCACTTTGCTTCCCTCCTGATGCTGAGATCACCACGGCACCTGTTTCATTGCTTACATTAACAAACAGCTCCATCATGGTCTCAAAGCTTGATTTTCTTGATGACTTGCTTTTCAAAGTGATGATGTTTCTTCCTCCATCAGCTTTATTTGTTTCAGCTGTATTTTGAGCTAGCTCTATTTCGCCTTCTTGTGCATCTTCGATTTCATTTTCACCACTGTTACAGGCATCTAACATCAAAAGCTTTTGTCGTGCAGGAATACTGTCCAACAAGGACTCTAGGGCTTTATATGGAAGACCTCTATCCTCAGGGTGATTCGCATCAATGTCATGCATCGCTAGATAAAATCTTTTCTGGTCATCCAATAGTCCGTGAGAGCTACAAGAGATGATTACTTTATCGTGTACGCTTGTATTCTTGAGTGTGTTTTTGAGTGCCAAGACATTTTCTTTGGTCACTTCCTCATTGGTGAGGACAATGCTTTTTGTTTGAGAATTTGACTGAAAGGCTTTTGCTAAGTCTTTTATGTCTTTGACACAATAATCTAAATCTGCGATTTGATTATCCTCAAAGTCATCTACACCAATTCCTATGAAGTAAGTTTTTGAAACTATCAGTTCTTCATTCTCTGGGGTATAATTGACATAAGTGGGATACTGGAAGTTTTCAAGACCCAGCTCATTCATTACCGAGACCTGTATTTTGTTCTCTCCGACACCCAGAGGAACTGAAATGGTGGTATCCCATTCCATTAATTCTCTCGCCGCAATGGAAATACCTTCGGACCCATACATGGGAACTTCGTTCACCAGTATATTAAAACGCCTGAGCGTGTATTTCTTATCTTCTGCTTTTATACTGATCTTTACTGAACCGGTTGTGTTGTCATAAGGTATATCATCGGCTTTTACAATTTCAGCATCTGGTACAGCGATCTCGCCTTTACCCAGCATTTCTTTATCCAAACCCAAACGATCAATGCGTTTCTCCCAGGCCTCTCTATACAAAGCAACAAGCTCCTTATCGGCTCCGCCAAAATACTTCCCAATGCTGTCCAAAACAATATCCGGACGGTTGTAAACCGGATCCAGCTGGTCGAAGCCAATCACCTTCAAGCTGGGCGTCACATAATGAAGCATTTTACTCGCATTCTTGGAGCACATGTAATACGGAGAGTTGGGGAGTTTGACGAAATAATTCTGCTCCTTAAATTCTATTCTTTGAAACACCATTGAAAGATTAAAATCCTTGAAAAGATAGAAGTTATTAAAACCAGACTGATGGTGAGAAATCAAAAAACTGAGATTATTTAAGTTTATAAAATTAGAAGATTTAAACCCATCATTCATGCGGTAATATCTAATTTCAGATTTTGATATATTCACAATAGCCAATCTATCTGAATTTAAATCCAAAATCAAATTATTTTCATCCAAATGGTAGACGTTTTGTATGACATAATCAAGAATAATTTTCTTTTGAAAGAAACCATTTAAATCATAAAACGAAACCTGGCCTACAAATTCAGAATTTGAATTTGCAGAGTTGTGAAATAATATATATCCGTCTCTGTATTTAGCGGTGAAATATAAATTTTTAAAAAAATAATGATCAAATCCATTATCGTAAAATGTACAAGTAAGAAAACTTGAATTGACCATATTGAAATCATAAACATCAACCGCATTTTCTTCTCCTCTATGGCTTATATTCGCGAGAATAAGACTTTTATTATTGTTACTAAAATTTAGCGGTGTCATCCAATCATAAATGCAAGAATCTGGATATTGAAAAAGTAAATCTTGTTTCTTGAATACTTTAATTGTTCCTGGGCCCTCTGTATATTTAACAGAAAATGGCTTAGGGGCATTATCAATATTTTCAACTTTTTTAATGGTTTCTTCAGTTAATTGGTTTTTAAGATTTATAGTAATGGCACTGTCATCGTTAACCATGAATAGACTATCATGACAATTTATATAATTAACTTTTGAAAGGTATTCTAAAGGATTGAGGATGGATTTCTTAATTCCTAAGTAATTTTGTATTTCTTCAATTGATATAGAATTTGCAAATTCTTCAAATCGATCAAATTGATTTTGATTATTTGAATTTGACTCAAAAAAATCTAAATATTCTTCAATAGAGATTTTATCTCGTAAACTCTCTTCACTATATGAATAAATTAGAACAGAGTCAACTGGATAATTACTCAAAGGAATATAAATAAGATCCTTATTATAAAAGACAGGATAGGAGTTAATCCAATCATCGTATGGTATTGTAAATTTATGATTAAAGGCACTATCCAAAACTTTTAAATAATATTTCTGAGATGCTTTACCTTGACCCTGCATAATTAAAAAATTACCATGATTGGCTAGGATGAAACCTTCAAACTGCCGTATTAGTTTTGCATTGAGTATATCATATACAAAGGTCCAGCAGGTATCAGAAAAATTAGTGAGGCTTGAGGATATGAATAAATTATTTTCACAAATAAGCATTTTGCTCACGTTTTTATCAAATGAAATATGAAATAAATCTTTCATAGTTTTAGTATTAAATACTATTATTTCACAACCATCACCGCTGTATTTGTGGTCATCGAAAAGTTTAACTCCATAATCTTTGGTAAAACATTTGATATTTGTATTGGGAGTGTTTATTATTAATTCATTAGTATCAATTAACGATTGTGCAGTAATCACACTCGACAAACCAATAATTATGATTATAAATACAATTTTCCTCACTATTACTAATTTAATAACATTCCTTACCTCAAATCCCAATCGACCTCCATGGTCTCCTGGCGTGAAGTAGGGCGTTGTTTTCCATTGGTGATTTCTTGAACTCTATTTTCAACATAGCTCTTGAGTCCATTGACCGTTAATGTTTCGTCGGTCTGTTTGAGGTACTCCAATACACTGTGCGTGAATGCTCCATTTTTAATAGGTTTCCC
>Ga0209223_10003388_pt1 | contig 15204 bp, 9 predicted proteins | sample COG_06_FD_184750 | JGI IMG/M metagenome (GOLD analysis project Ga0209223, IMG submission 184750) | Pelagic Microbial community sample from North Sea - COGITO 998_met_06 (SPAdes) (version 2) | ecosystem: Environmental > Aquatic > Marine > Neritic zone/Coastal water | place: Helgoland, sampling...
AGAGAAGAGGCTAATGGAGCATGTTTATTTTCATAATAATCTCTAAAATCTACATCAGATAGACCGTCTATTTTATGAATAAAAGCTAGGGCTTTAATCAATTTGAATTGCTACTCCTGCATTAGGTCGCCTTAGGTCTGCAAACCCTTCATTGCCCTTTGAAGATATTAATATGCTTTGTGTTGAACCCATGGTTTTGGATTCTTGTAACTCATGCCCATAGGATGCAAGAATCTTCAAAGTATCATTGCTAAAGCCTTTTTCTAAACGCAAATTTTTGTAAGGCCAATCTTTATGAAGTCTTGGTAGCATCGTTGCCTCGCCAAGATTCAAATTAAAGTCGATTATCCCAGTTACAACCCTCAATACAGCAGCGGGGATTAAAGCGCCTCCAGGAGACCCTGTGATTAGTTTTAACTCATTATTAGTATCAAAGACTATAATTGGCGTCATGGTGCTCATAGGCCTCTTACCTGGTTCAAATTTATTGCCTATGCTTGCAGATCGATCTATGACTTCAGGATTTCCATGCTGATAAGCAAAATTGTTCATTTGATTATTAAGAAGAATTCCAGTGCCAGGAATGGTAACCCCTGAACCAAACGAGTAACCTAATGTATAGGTATTGGAAACAACATTACCGTCTTTATCGATGATCGAGTAATGAGTGGTATTTTCACCTTCTACTAATAATGAGTCTGGGTTCAATGACTCGGGCGGCGTAACTTTTTGATAGTCAATCTTTTTAGCTAGAGAACTTCCTCTTTCCTTTGAAATTATTTTCTCAATAGGCACATCATAAAATTGCGGATCACCCATATATCTAGACCTATCCATATGCCCACGTTGCAATGCCTCAGCAAATAGGTGTAAAAAGCTCGCTGAGTTTGGGCCCATCTCATCAGTTTTAAAGTTTTCAAGAATATTTAATCCCTCAAGCAATACAGCAGCTCCACCGGCTGGAGGGGGATGAGCCAGGACTTTATGATTTCTGTAGGTTGTTTGTATAGGTTCAGCAAATCTAGGCTTGTAATCTTCTAGGTCTTCTCTTGTAATATAGCCACCATTTTGCTGCATAGCTTTGACAATTTTTTTTGCAATCGAGCCTTTGTAAAAAGCATCTTCACCATTTCTAGCTATTTCACGAAAAGTCCATGCTAAATCAGGTCGCTGCATCACTGCATGCTCTATAACGGGGCTTTCATTTTGATAGTAGATTTTTTTAGACTCTTCATCAAGATTGATTTGATGAGCGCTTCCAATTGCTTGGTTAAGGTCGTAGCTGACCAATATACCCTTCGATGCTTGTGCAATCACAGGCTGTAATATTTTTTTTAAGGACAGCTTTCCGTAACGTTTATGTGTTTGTAGCAAGCCGGCTACAGTTCCTGGAACTCCGGATGCCTTATAACCATATCTTCTTTGATCATAATTATTTTTTAAAAAGAGGAAGTCATCTTTTGAAATGCCCTTGGGCGCAGAGCTTCTAAAATCTACTGCTATGGTTTTTTGCTCATCACTTAAATAAATAAGCATGAAGCCTCCACCTCCAAGATTGCCTGCTCTAGGAAGGGTGGTTGCTAGAGAAAACCCCACTGCTACCGCTGCATCTATAGCATTGCCACCCATATTTAAAATTTCCACTCCTATATCTGAGGAAGCTTGATTTTGCGAAACGATCATCCCAGAACTTCCAAGGGTTGGATGAAAAGGTGAGGGATAATCAATATATCTAACTTGTCCCCATACATTTGAAGCAAAAAATAGAAGAGAAAAGACGATATTTTTAAGAGTCATAAATCTTAAAATATCATTGGAGCAAAATAGAAGGCAAATACAGTCACCAAAAAGACTCCAATAATATTTAATGCAAATCCAGCTCTCATCATGTCTGGAATGGTTAATTTTCCTGAACCAAAAACAATTGCATTAGGTGGTGTTGCCACCGGCAGCATAAATGCGCAACTGGCTGCCAAGACAACTGGGATTGTTAAAGCAACGGGTGCTATGCCAAGAGCAACTGCTACCGCACCAACTACTGGTAAAAATGTTGATGTAGTAGCTACATTGGATGTAATTTCAGTTAAAAATATAATTAAAGTTGCTACTGCTAGCACCAGTACAATCGGAGGAACATTTCCGAGAATGGTTAGACCTTGGCCGATCCACCCTCCTAAACCTGATGAACCGATTGAACTTGCAAGGGATAAACCTCCACCAAACAAAACCAGCAATCCCCAAGGGAGCTTGTTTGCTTGCTCCCATGTCAATAAATCAGTTTTATTATTTTCCGAAGGTATAAAAAAGAAACTCAGCGCAGCTAATATTGCGATACCAGCATCAGTTAAACCTGAAAAAATAGAAAAATTATCTAGCAGTGTTCTAAACATCCAGGCACCTGCAGCAAGAGAAAAAATAATTAAAACTTTTTTTTCATCTCTTCCAAGCTGCCCAAGATCATCCAACATATTCTGTAACTTTAGCTTGGTTTCAATATTTGCTACAAAACTCACTGGGTATACAATTTTCGTTATTGCATACCATGAAGCAATGAGCATCAATAATGCTAATGGCACTCCTAATTTCATCCAATCAACAAACGAAATCTCAATTCCATATGTTTCTTGAATAAACCCAACAAAAATAATATTTGGCGCAGTCCCAACCAATGTCGACATCCCTCCAATGGAAGCAGCATATGCAATCCCAAGAAGCAAAGATGTTTCAAAGTGCTTTCTTTCTTTTGCAGAAAAATTAGGAATGGTTTCAGCAACGCTTGCACATACAGCTAAACCAATTGGAAGCAACATTAATGTAGTTGAGGTATTCATGACCCACATACTTATAGACGCAGATACAAGCATAAATCCCCCCACCAGTTTTGCTCCACTGTTTCCTATGGCTATTAACATTTTTAACGCCAGTCTTTTATGCAATCCTGAAGATTCAATACCCAGCGCCAAAATAAAACCGCCCATGAATAAGTAGATATTTGGATTTGCGTAGGGCAGAGCGGCCATTTTGAAGTCTGTAACTTGCAAAAGAGGAAAGAGTGCAAGGGGCAGTAATGCAGTCACAGCTACTGGCACGGCTTCTGTAGCCCACCAAATTGCCATTAGCAAGGTGACTGCAGCGACAGCCCAACCAATGGACGATAAAGATTCTGGATTTGGACTGAATAAGACTGCAAAGAATACAGCCAGACCAATCCAAAAACCTCTTTTTCTATAAGCCTGCATTATTTAAGTCTTGCATAGAACATTTCAGCAGCGTAGGGTACTATTTGCTCCGTATTGCTATGTCCTTTGGTGGTAGGGACTTCTACCATGCCCCATTTAAAAAATTGATTTACCTCTTTGGATTTAGTAATCGCAGATTTAAAAAAGTTTCTGCCTCTAGCCAATCTATGCTCGCCTTGTAAACTAATAACATCCCAATGTTCTGCAACATAAGGTGTATTAGGCTTGGTTGAGACATCTGCTCTTCCAAGCATCAACAGAAAATACTTACTAAACGCTTGTTTAAGTTTTTCATTATCTATATCTGAATTATTCAAACCAAAAGGCCAATCCTGATCTGTCATTGAAAGATACCATCCCAAGTTAGCGGCAATTGCCAGGCTATAACTTGCCTCCGGGCGATGAAGAACATATCGATGGACAAAGTGCGCGCCTGCACCATGACCATAGATTCCCCAATGATTTGATTTTAGTTTAAATTTTTGCAGAGCCTTTGATACCAGGGGCTCTATTGCAGAAAAGGCATGCAAATCTTGAGAAATTTTTTCGAGGTTTTTATTCTTGACATTTCCGTAGTTAAAACCCCATACCTCTGGAAAGTTTTTTTCATCAAATTCTGGGACTATAACAAGTAGATTCAAATCATTCGCAGAATTAATCCATTGATTTCTATATTCTTCTGCATTCCGTTTACGACCATGCATAATAACTACTAAACGAGTATCAGCATTGACCTTCTTCGGTGAGGCATAATATACATTGAGGTTTGGACCATCCCAAAATTTAAATACGTAATTATTTTGATCAGCTTTTAAGCTTTGCGACAACCAAAAAACTAATGCCAAAAAAAATAGGTTTCTCATTGAAAAATAGGGGGCCTTAAGCCCCCCTCTATAACTCCTTTATAAATAATTAAAGTTTTACTCTAAGTTCTAGATAATAATTTCTTCCATAATCACTGTGAGTCTTTGAGTAGTATCCATATGTCTCGTCTGCTAATGGAGCTCTTTCATCTTCTAAGTTTCTTACTGCAAATCTAAGTCTTGCTGGATTATCTGCGATATCAAAATTATATGAAAAAGTAATATTCTGAGTTTGCATTGAGGGGATGATCCATTTTGTTCCATCTGATCTTCTGATGCCGGACTCTTCAAATTCTCCAACTTCAGTCGATGAGTATGAAATTCTATAAGCTTTGTAATCCCAAAATGCTGTAATGACAGCTTTATCTTCAAAGTTACCGTCAACTCCAATCAGATCAGAGAACCCTTGCACAGCTATTCCAGGAAGCAATCCTGCCTCAGACGCGCTAACAATTGTTGCGGCATTTCCACCTGCGGTCTGAGAGAATTCATCTGTTCTAGAGTGCTGATATTTGATTCCAAAGTCACCAAAATTTGTATAAAAGTCATACAAAACAGCTAAGTCTGTCCCGCCAATAATTCTGGTATCTAAATTAGTGTATATATCATTAATTCTAATTACCTCACCAGCGTTACAAAGTCCTGCAGCAGCAAAAAATGGAGCTGTGGCAGGATCTGCTGGAGATCTTTCAACGGCTGGATTGCCTACGCACTCAGATGCACCACCTTGAAGTCTCATAAGCAAATCAAGAGTTGTATGATTTACTTCACCAAATAGCCCGATTGATTTTTCTTTTTCAATCTCCCATTTATCTATAATAATTGTTAGATTTTCAATAGGATCAATTACAAAACCTACAGAGTAGTTGGTCGACTCTTCAGGCTGAAGGTCAGCACTACCTCTTGCAACACGCTGAACGGATCTTGAAATATCAAACAAGGTAGTATCTGGATCATTTGGATCCTTGATATCAGACCCATCGCCTACATATCGACCCAAGCTATCTGATCTAGTATTATTTCTTGCAACAACAGATTCAAACACTGTAACTAAATTAGGCGCTCTAAAAGCTGTTTGATAAGAGCCCCTAAAAAGTAATTTTTCATGCAGTTGCCAGCCAAAAGCAAATTTACCTACAGTTGCGGTTTCGCTAATATCTGAAAAATCTTCATGTCTTAATGCAAGTTGAATATCCAAATTATCCATGACAGGCATTTGCAGTTCCGCAAATATGGAAGTAACTTCTCTTTCACCGCTTGAATTCGGGGTGGGGCTAGAGTTTGCAACAGCTGAGACAAATGGATAGGTCTCTCCCCAGGGATTTGTCCAACTAATAGTTCCATTCAGCCTTGGATCTCTCATATCAGCAAATGACTCTTCTCTGTACTCATATCCAAGCAACATACCAGCGCTTCCACCCGGTAATTCAAACAGATCATTATTGGTTAATTTAAAATCAATCATTAAGAGATCGGTCTCATTTTTCCTATAAACATCCACCCATGTTCGCTCAATATTTGAAGGAACTACTCCTCCATGGAAAGGATTAAAGGCGGCAGCAGTTTGATCGGCCAAGGCTAGTGCAAGCAAATCCATGCCAATTCTATTTTCTACTACATTTCTTGAATAAGCTTTAGACCATACAAATGCTGCTTCATAATCCCATCCATTATCATAACTGCCTCTTACACCTTGAAGGAGCCTGTAAGTATTTAGCGCAGTTGATGAAATAGGTTTGTTGGGAAATCTATAATCATCTTTACATAAATCTGAATCTAACGGATTGTAAAAATTTTCAGCTGGAATAATCATAGCTTGTATGTTGGATGTGCAAGTTGAAGATGCACCAAGGGTAGATTGTTGATACAAATTTCTTGGTCCAGAGTCAGCAGAATATGCACCAATCTCTGTGAATAGCTCTGATCCATCTTGCATTTCATGATTGAGATAAACAAAGAAGTTGACCCTTTCAAGTTGAGACCTTACCGCACGATCTTCGTTGAGATTAGTTCTAGGTCTGTCGGTGGATGAGGTTGAATCTTCAAGACATCCTGCCGCACCAAGGTCAATAGCGCTACTTTGATTACATTTACCGGCACCTGCAGGATAGAAGCTCCAGGCCTTTTTTTTAGTTCCGTAAGTATAAAATTTTCCAAATATACCTTGATTGCTACTGTTTCTGAAGGAACCCTGAAAAGGACCTAAATCTAAATTTTTATATGCCCAGTCACCATCAGCCCAGCGAGGATCTTCATTGGCATTAATCTCGCCTCTATCGTAATAATCAAAAAATATACCTAGATTGGTCCGTCCGTCATTAAGATCTGTTCCAAATTCAATAGAAACCTTGTTATCTTCCGTTGAAAAATGATCATAAGCAGCAAGCCTAGCCTTTATGTTAAAGCCCTCAAATTCTTTTTTTAGAACAGTATTAACCACTCCTGCAACCGCATCTGCACCATAGATTGCTGATGCTCCATCTTTTAAAATTTCAACCCTATCGACGCCCCCAATGGGAATGTTATTTGAATTTACTGACATTACTGGAACGTAGCTTCCACCTATAAGTTCTGTCTGGTAGCTAGGATTTTGGACGAGCCTTCTTCCGTTAATTAAGGCAAGGGTATTGCCAGTTCCAAGGTTCCTAATATTAAATGATCCTACATCACCCCTGGCTCCATTTACTCCTCCATTCCAATCTTGTTCGTTGTAATAATTAGCTCCATTTTCCGCAATTTGAGCTAGCAACTCATCCCCTGAATCAACACCAAGAGCTTCTATATCCTCAGAGCTTAAAACCGATACAGGCAAAGCTCCTGAAATAGAAGCACCCTTTATCTGAGAACCAACCACCACTACTTCCTCAACATCATTTTGATTGGCTTCATTGTCTTGAGCAAACATATTGCTCCCGAGAAAGACCAACACAAAAGGCAATATATATTTGTGTGAATTATTTATCATTTTCCTCTCCAAAATTATTATAAAAATCATATCACCTTTGACTTAGATATTAATAGGTAAAAAGTTTTTTAAACAAGTCTAGTTTCTATAATCTAAAGGAGGGTCTCTGTCACCTAATAAAGGATAATATTTAAAATTATCTCCAACTCTTTGAGAGTATTCAGCTTTAGCAGATTTAATAATTTCTGGATCTTTGAATAGGTCTTGAGCTGTATCAGCTAGAACTTGAGCCGCCAATTTTGTTCCTTTTAAACCAATGCTCGTTCCTCCAGCAGCAACTCCTTGCCATGAGTGTCCTGCAGTACCTGGAACCCATGTAGCAGTTCTTAAACCAGCCTGAGGGACAACCCAGCTCACATCTCCTACATCCGTAGAGCCGTAAGTGTGGCTTGTTCCATAGGGCCTAATTTTTTCCTGATCTCCAATGACGCTGCCTGGAGAAACCATGGTTTGATATATTTCTTTTGCGTATTTATTCTCTTCACTTGAGTACTTGATTCCTCCGCGTGACACAAGGTTTTTATGCATGATTTTTTGAAGTGTATGATTAGGTAGCTTAGAGTAATTGCCATGCATCACCTCATGTGTAACTGTTGTTTCAGTTCCCATGGCTGCTCCTTTAGAAGCTTTAACCACCCAATTAAAAATTTCATTTACTTTTTCTCTTTTGGGATGCCTAACATAATAATAAACTTCAGCCATATCAGGAACAACATTAGGGGCCAAGCCACCTTTGGTAATAACATAATGAATTCGAGACTCTTGAGGTATGTGCTCCCTCATCATATTTACCATCATGTTCATAGCTTCAACTCCATCCAAAGCAGATCTGCCTTTGTGAGGTGAGCCAGCAGCATGAGCTGAAATTCCAGAAAATCTAAATTTTGCAGACTTATTTGCATTGGATGATTCAGCATTTGCAGCATTAGAGTTGCTTGGATGCCAATGCAATACGGCATCTACATCACTAAATAATCCTGCTCTTACCATGTAGACTTTTCCTGAGCCTCCTTCTTCTGCCGGAGTTCCATAAAATCTAATAGTTCCTTTAGTGCCAGTTTTTACCAGCCACTCTTTAATGGATACTGCAGCCCAGGCAGATGCGGCACCAAACATATGGTGTCCACATGCATGACCAGCCATCACATCATCTCTGGGTTCTTTGAAAGGAGATGCTGTTTGCATTAATCCAGGTAAAGCGTCATATTCACCCAAAATTCCAATGACAGGCCCTCCATTGGAGAACTCTGCAATAAAGGCAGTTGGAATATCTGCAACGCCGGATTCAATAGTAAAGCCGTTGGCTGCCAACTCAGCTTTTAATAGCTCAGAACTTTTGTATTCTTGATAACCAACTTCTGCCCAATTCCAGATCTGCATGGCAGCATTTTCAAATGTTCCTTGGTGTTTATTAAGGCTTTGATTCAGGCTTGAATCTGCTTCAATTGTAAGCGATGTAATTAACCCAATGACACAAAACGATTGTTTGAAAAGTTTATTTTTAGCCCTACGCATTCTTCTGCCTCTACTTGTTTTATTATTTCTCTTTCAGTCGATGTTAATACTAATCTATGACTTTGTGAATCCTCGGCATAAAAGACTGCTTTTAATGGCACATTTTTTTCATAGAGAGTTGTGCATCCAATTACTTTGCCTTCACCGCTAGCAAGTTCAGACATAGGAACGGGCAGTTCCGACTTTTCTGCTTCTTTGGTCACATCTTTAGATTCAAAATCCATCGCTGGATTTTTACCCCATATTGCTAATGCTTGCTTGGTCATCATGCCTGAAACACCAGTGATTAATCCCACCTCAGAGTTGTTGTCTCTAATTTTCATTAGCATTTGAGCCGTGGCATGTAACATATAATTATTTAAAGGCCCTCCAGCAAATGGCATACCTCCAGTGATCGTTTTATCAATATTTTCTGGAATGTTTAAGACCTCTGCAAATAATTGAACAGCAACTGGAAAGCAGCTGTAGAGTTCATAAAAAGTAGGCTTGATATTGTTTTGAGCGGCTGTTGCTAATAAATATTTTGCAGCAAGTTTTAATCCAACTGGACTGGTAAGATCGGGTCTTTGAATAACTCCAACCATATGGTTTGTTTCACTGGATACTAGGGGGTAAACCCTTTTCTCAATTGGAATTTTTAACTTATTTGCAATTTCATCGCTCGTTAAGATTAATGCTGATGCTTGGTTAACATTCCAGCTGGTGTTGTGGAGCTTGTTATATGGATAGGCAATCCTTTGATTTGTATTTGAAGGAGTTTTAATTTCATCGGCTGTAAAAATTTTTTGATTCCATGCATGAGGATTTTTTGATGCAATTTGAGAAAATCTTTCATAGTAGTTTCCAAGAAAGTTTTCATGCTCCTTTAAGCTGTATTGATTCTTATAGCGCATGGCACTCTCAATAATTGCATAGTAGCCAACTGCCATCATTCCCAATGCATCAAGCTCCTCGGCTACATATAAATCCTCTTTTGCTTTGACATAGTTATCTGGATTTTCAGTTAACGCCATCTCCTCATAGGGCAGACCCTCTTTGAGAGCTTGGATCATTTTAAATCTTGCCTCACCCCCAACAATCAAACTTGCCCTAATCTCTCCATCAATAATTTTTTTGCAAGCAGAATTGATAAGGTTTTGTTGCAGGACTCCAATTTTTGTTACGCTTGTTTCTGCCTTGGCAAAACCATGTTTTTCAGCAATCCATTTTCCAGGATCTCGGTAAGCCCAAAAACCCTTAGGAATTTGTATTTCATCGATATAATTTTTAATTTCTGGTGCGTTAGTATCTTCGATGGCATCTAACGTAGCTTGCTCCATTAAAATCAAAGCTTCATCGAGTTGCTCAAACGAACCCTTTTGTTGCAAAGAGCCTATGCCCACAAGAACCGGTCTATTTTTCATCGGCAACTATCCCAGATTACTCTGTTTGATCTCCTGCAATTGTAATTCTGTGAAGCAACCTTTCATGGCCATCATAGCCACCTTCCGCCATGTGCATAACTGTTCTGTTATCCCACATGATCAACATATTTGGTTCCCACTTATGACGATATATATATTTTTCTTGCGCCATGTGTATGTAGAGTTCAAATAATAAGCTATCAGAGTCTGCTTTTGATAGGCCCTCAATTTCAATTGTGTAAACTGGATTAATAAAAAGAGTCTTGCGTCCAGTTTCTTTGTGGGTTCTCACCAAAGGGTGAGACATTGTTTTATTCGCCTCATCCGAGGTATGAATCTTCATTGTTCTTTTTTTAGCCTCAGTTGCATAGACCCCATCCTTTGCATACGGAAGTTTTGCACTATGAATGCAGCGCATATCTTTAATTTTTTCTTTCACTTCATTTGTTAGATCATCGTAGGCATCAGCAGTGTTAGCAAAAAGAGTATCACCACCTATTGGCGGAATAATTTCTGAGTAAAGCATAGTTGCAGAAGGAGGAGCGCTCTGGAATGACCAATCTGAATGCCAGGCTCCACCAAAGTGTGCCGCTTCTTCATCTGGCTTTCTATGCAGCTTTACAATATGCGGATGCTCTCTCATAGGAATCAAAAAAGGCTCCTCTCCATAGGCACCAAAACATTGACTAAAGTTTTCGTATTGCTCAAGGGACAATTTTTGTTCAGGGAAGATTGCCACCCCAAAGGTTACCCACTGATGGCGAATACTCTGAATATGTTCATCGGAAAGAGTGTTGCCAATATCAAGGCCTTCAATTCGGACGCCAAGGTTTGAGGGTGAGGAGGGCGCAGTAATTTCCATAACTTTAATATATCAAATAATTCACTCTGCAGATATTGGTGATATATAATTCATATTTTTTGGGGCTATAGCTCAGCTGGGAGAGCGCTTGCGTGGCACGCAAGAGGTCGGCGGTTCGATCCCGCCTAGCTCCACCACTATTTTATTTTTGATAGTCCGAGACGTTTTTCAATATAGTCAATTATCAAGGACGCGACATTAATATTATTTATTGATTCAATGCCCTGAAGGCCAGGAGAACTATTTACTTCTAAAACTTTAGGGCCTTCATGAGAGCGTAAAAGATCCACTCCAGCTATATTTAATCCCATAGCTTTCGAAGCTTCTTTAGCTATTTTTCTTTCCTCTTGTGTTATTTTAACTTTGCTTGCTTTCCCTCCTGCATGAAGATTTGAGCGGAAATCATCATCAGACGCTGATCGCATCATGCTTGCCACAACTTTCCCACCTACAACAAATAATCTTATGTCTGATCCATTTGAGTCCTTTATAAAGTCTTGCACTATGAATGGAGCATTAAGTTTTTGAAATGCGCTGATTACACTTGAGGCCGCCTTCTTTGTTTCGGCCAATATAACTCCTTTTCCTTGAGAGCTTTCTAATAATTTTACAACCAGCGGAGCTCCATTAGTTAGGTCGATAATGTTATTAGTATCTCGAGGAGAATTTGCAAAAGCTGTATCAGGCATCGGTATCCTATTTATTGCCAGAGCTTGATGAGCAGCCAGTTTGTCTCTTGAAGTGCCAATTGACGCTGATGAGTTTAAACAGAATGTACCCATCGCCTCAAATTGTCTGACAACCGCCATTCCATATTTAGTTATTGAAGGCCCAATTCTTGGGATGATGACATCATAGTGAGGTAAAACCTTGCCATCGTAATGAACTTCAGGATTTTCTGATTCAATATTTAAATAACATCTTTTTGTATTTAAAATTTCACAGTAATGCTCATTTTTTTCAGCCGCTTCAATAATTCTTAAATTTGAATAATTGCTAGGTTCTAGACTTAATATTCCAATCCTAAGAGACCTTCTGTAGCTATTATTTTTAGCTTTCTTGTAGAGGTCATAGCTTAATTCCGTTTGTAAAAAACTTTTATCAGCAGAAATTTGAAATCCATCAAGAGCACTTCTACCTATGATCATTTTATATTTCATATTTTCTCTATTGGTTAGAGTAATAGGTATTTTTTTCTTTACGCCTCCGATAACTATTTCTGTTTCAATGACATATCTAAGTTCCGAAAGACCATTTGATGAAGTGATATTCTTTTGATCAATTATTTTTGCAGAACAGAATATCGCAAACCTTTCATCTGTATTAATTGGGTTAATTCCAAACCTAACCATTTGATTATTTTTCTTGCCAAATGTTTGAATATTAAAAGCATGAAGCGCTGACGTATCAGCGCCTGTGTCAGTTTTAGCAACCAAGGCAGGCAGGTTAAGCTCTGGCAAACTAATCCACTCTTCCCAGCCTACATAATTATTCTTTGTCATGCTCAATTTATATAGCAAATTTTGATATTTACAACTTTTTCATTTGATAATTTATTTTTATTGAATTATTTTTTGGCTAGACAATAAAACTTATGGGATTTTTAGTTTGCAAAATTTTAAAACATAACTTTTAGTTATTAATACATAGCATTTAATTACCTAGAAATTTTAAAATCTATGGTAGATTAGCAACATGAAAATTGGTGTTCCTACTGAGGTAAAAAACAATGAATACAGGGTTGGTTTAACCCCTGATTCAGTTAGGGTATTGACTGAATTTGGCCATCAAGTTTTTATTCAGTCTGCTGCTGGTCAGGCAATAGGCTTTACTGACGAACTTTATAAGTTATCTGGTGCATCAATTCTCAATACAGCCTCAGATGTTTTTAATTCTTCTGAGCTCATAATTAAAGTTAAAGAACCAACAGAGCAGGAATTTCAATTTTTAAGAGAGGATTTAACTTTGCTGACTTACCTTCACTTAGCAGGGGATCCGGTGAATGCTCATAAAATGTTAAAAACCGGAGTAACTGGCATTGCTTATGAGACAGTTACTGCAGGCGATGATTCTCTGCCATTGCTGGCTCCCATGAGCGCAATCGCAGGACAGTTAAGCTTTGTGGTAGGAAGCTATCATCTCCTTAAGCCAAATAAAGGACGCGGTACCTTGGTTAGCAATCTTGATCCAAGAATAATTACAGTTATAGGTGCGGGAGTTGCCGGCAAAGAGGCAATTGCAAAAGCCAAAGCAAATAATGCCAATGTTAAGGTTATTGACCTCAGTCAATCAAAACTTGATCAAATGAAAGTAGAGTTTGGTGAGGAGGACATGGAATATATTCTTTCAACACCAGAATCAATTAGACAAGCTGTTGCTGAATCTGATTTGGTTATTGGATGTGTCTACGTGGTTGGCAAAGAGGCACCCAAAGTTCTCTCTAAGGACATGCTTGATAACATGACTGAAGGCAGCGTATTGGTTGATATATCAATTGATCAAGGTGGCTGCTTTGAGTCTAGCAAGCCTACAACTCACGATAATCCAACCTTTGTTGAAAATGGAGTTGTACATTATTGTGTGACTAATATGCCTGGAGCAGTGCCATTAACTGCAACTAATGCTTTGAATCAAGCAACCTTGCCTTATATTTTAGAGCTGGCAAATAAGGGAATAGACAAAGCGCTAGCGGAGAACAAACACCTGATGAATGGCCTGAACATTCAAGCAGGAGAAATTATCCATCCTGCAATTAAAGAAGCTTTAGAAAACTAATCTTATAAATTAATCACTGCTTTTCTTGCATCGCCTATAGCGCCATGTATGTAGCCAATTGAAGCGCAATCACCAATGGTTGTATGCGGGATATTTATTTTACCAAGCATCCTTGAGAGACTTAAATTTGGATTTGCTCCTAGAGCAATGATGACCTGATCCATCTTAAAGATTTTTTCCATATCTTCATGATGAACGAAAACCTCTTGGCCGCGAATCTCTTTGATATCAACATTGGTCAAAAGATCCACGCCATGCTCTTTGAGTAAATGCACTACTCTTGAGCGCCTGACAATGCTGAGGTTAGGACCCAAAGATCCAGTTGGCTCTAATACTTTCACCTTTCTGCCTCTTTCTACTAAAAATTCGGCTAACTCTAACCCAACTAAATCTCCGCCAATGATAATAATATCTTTGGATAGGGGCATCCACAGTTTGCTCAGGAACCTGAGCGCATTTATATTTCTTAACAATTGAGAGGCTCTTCCAATGCTCAAAATCAATTGCTGAACAAGTGAAAGTTTTTTCCTGGCATCTATATCTGAACCGAACAATAGACCTCTTAACTCCTCGCCATCAAATACATTTTTGCTATCTTTCCCTTTGATAGAAGGCGCATCTCTGTTTGCTCCAACTGCAACAACCACATGATCAGGATTAAAAGCTTTAATAGTTTCTGGTGTGCCCAAAGCATTCATTTTAATTTTAACGCCCAGTTCAGATAATGAATTTTTTAAGTAATTTATTAGATGTCCATTGGGCTCATATGCTAAAGCTGCAACACGAACAGTTCCACCAATATCTTTATCTTTCTCCCAAATCTCAACAAGATGACCTCGCATAGCAAGCAGTCTTGCTGCTTCCATGCCGCTTGGACCAGCGCCAATTACCAAGATTTTCTTTTGATCGGCGGTTGAGCAAATAATATTCTCATTGCGATGCTCATTTCCAAGTTGTGAATTCACCGCACACATCATGGGCTTATTAATAAAAATTTGACTGACACAGATATAGCAATAAATACAAGGACGAATGAGATGTTCTTGCCCTGAAATAATTTTATTAGGCAACCCAGGATCGGCCAATAATTTTCTTCCCATGGCCAAAAAATCAAATTCTTGATTTCTTATACCTTTTTCTGCAACGTCAAGCTCAATTCGACCAACTGCAACTACAGGAATGGATAATGCCTTTTTAGCCATCTTCACGAATTCCAAGAATCCACCAGGCTTATGGACAAGGGGGGCTTCAGTAAAGGCAATGCCTTTGCTGGTATTGCCATAGGCACTCACATCAATTGCATCAGCGCCAGCTTCTTGAGCCAATGATGCTGTAATTAAAAAATCATTTGGAGTTATACCATTTTCAATGCGATATTCATTAGCATCCAATCTAACTAAGATTGGAAAACCTTCTATTTGTTTTTTGATTTCAGCAATGATTTCAACTAGCAACCTTGCTCTTTTTTCAGGAGTGCCACCATACTCATCTGTTCTCTTGTTTACTGCCGGTGAAAGAAAGCTTGAAATTAAATAACCATGACCAGCATGAATTTCAATTGCATCAAAATTTGAGGCTTTAG
>Ga0209223_10003390_pt1 | contig 15202 bp, 15 predicted proteins | sample COG_06_FD_184750 | JGI IMG/M metagenome (GOLD analysis project Ga0209223, IMG submission 184750) | Pelagic Microbial community sample from North Sea - COGITO 998_met_06 (SPAdes) (version 2) | ecosystem: Environmental > Aquatic > Marine > Neritic zone/Coastal water | place: Helgoland, sampling...
AATTTCAAAATGGAGCTGTTGGTACGATTAACTATACTGTTAATAGCTATGATAAAAATATGGAAGGTTCACTTACTATATTTGCTGAAAATGGTTCGATCAAAATTGGTGGTCAGTACTTAAATGAATTGGAATATTTTGAGGTCAAAGGAATAGAAAAACCACCAGAACTCGAAAAAGGAAACAAAGCAAACAACTATGGTCAATATCAAGGAAGTATGTCAAATCATGATAGGGTTTATCAAAATGTCGTTCAAGTTATTAATCATGGTGCGAGTGTAACCACGAACATGTTTGAAGGGTTAAAAACAGTTGAAATAATTGAAAAAATATATTTACAAATTCATGGAAAATAAACTAAAACTATACCCTTCAAGTATAGTTGATGTACAATTTGGAATCGATGTCAAAGTTATCGAACCTGTCAATATATACGGATGTACAATTGGAAATGGCGTATTCATTGGTCCTTTTGTTGAAATACAGAAAAATGTTACGATTGGGAAAAACTCAAAAATACAATCACATTCATTTGTTTGTGAGCTCGTAAACATAGGAGAAAAATGTTTTATAGGGCATGGTGTCATGTTTATTAACGACTTGTTTTCAGATGGAAAAGCGGCAGGTGGAGATCAATCAAAATGGAAGTCAACAGAAATCGGCAACAATGTTCATATTGGTTCTAACGCAACAATCCTTCCTGTTAGAATATCAGAAAATGTAGTAATAGGAGCTGGTAGTGTTGTTACAAAAGACATTACTAAATCAGGTGTTTACGCTGGAAACCCAGCCAAACTAATTAGATTATTATGATTCCTTTTGCAGATTTAAAAAGGCAATATCAAAACCTTAAATCAGAGATTGACGAATGCATTGCAACCTCATTGGAAAACACAGCTTTCATTGGTGGGTCTAATATAACTAGATTTGAGAAGTTGTTTTCGGGATTTATTGGAGCTGAATACTGTATTGCATGCGCTAACGGCACAGATTCTATTGAGATATTGCTTAAGGCAATGGGTATAAAAGTAGGGGACGAAGTATTGGTACCTGCAATATCATGGATCTCGACATCGGAAGCGGTTTCTTCAGTTGGAGCAAAACCTATATTTGTAGACATTGATCCCGATAATTATACGATAGATGTCAATTTAATTCGTCAAAAAATAACTCCTCTAACTAAAGCTATTATTCCCGTGCACTTGTATGGACAACCTGCTGACATGAAATCCATTATGGAAATAGCAAAGGAATTTGATTTGAAAGTTCTTGAAGATTGCGCCCAAGCTCATGGCGCTAAAATCAAAGATCAAATGGTAGGTACATTCGGGGATGCTGCTTCTTTTAGCTTTTACCCAGGTAAAAACTTAGGTGCTTTTGGTGATGCCGGAGGGATGGTGACAAATAATAAAGCGATTGCAACAACTGCCAGAAGAATAGCAAATCATGGACAAGAAGGAAAACATAACCATATTATGGAAGGCCGTAACAGCCGTCTTGATGCTATTCAGGCTGCCATTCTAAATGTCAAACTAACGCATTTGTCGAGTTGGATCACTCGAAGAAATGAAATTGGGAAAAAATATTTGAAAGAAATAACAAATTCGAAGATATCAATTCCTGTTATAAGTAATAATGAATTCCATGCGTTTCATTTGTTTGTCATTCGTTCCGATGAGAGAGATAAACTCAGGGCTTATCTTAAAGGTCATGGAATAGGGACTTCAATTCATTATCCGAAAGCGCTTCCATTTTTAGCGTGCTATAAGTCATTAAATCATACTGAAACAGACTTTCCTGTTGCCGCTCAATACCAAAGCAAAATCTTATCAATTCCTATGTTTCCAGAATTAAGAGAAGGTGAAATTATCAAAGTGATTGATACTCTAAATGGATTCTAAAAAGAAAAAGATTCTTATACTATGTAACGATTTTCCACCAATAAATTCAATCGGGGCCGATCGACCTTACAGTTGGTATAAATATTTTCATGAATTCAACCTCTACCCCATTGTAATTACGAAAAATTGGCAAAACAATGGTAACACTCGATTCAATACAATAGGTAAAGAGAGAAAAATTGAATGTACTGATTTCGGATGCATCATCAGAACGTCCAAAGTTAGAACACCTAGCTTATGGTTTCAAGAAAAATTTAAGACTAAAATCTCCTTTGTAAGAAGAGGATTATCGTTTATCGAAAAACTCTTGTCGTTTTATTTTTTGCGGTTTGATCAGCACAAAGGAATTTATAAGGAAGCATATGGGTACCTCAATAAAAATAATGACGTGCATGCTATCATTACCACGGGAGAACCTTTTGTATTGTTTAAGCACGGCTATCGTATTAAAAAACAATTTGGGGTTAGATGGATCGCTGATTACCGAGACGGTTGGTATCTGAACCACGGAACCATATTAAATAAAGGGATCCTCAGTAGATTCATGAGAAGTTGGGAATATAGAATAGAAAAAAAAATAACCAGAGATGCAAGTATGGTTGTTACTGTTGACCCCGAAATGGCAAGTAGATTAGAAAAACTGATTGGGAAAAAAGTTGAAGTGGTATATAATGGGTTTTGGGAATATTATCAACGAGATAAATATAAACGTGAAAGCAATGATAAAATGATTATCAATCATACCGGGACACTTACAATTGGGCAACAAATAGAACTATTTTTAGATACTCTAATAGACCTCTACAGGAACAAACATATCAACGAAGATAATTTTGAATTTAATTTAATTGGTTTAGAGTACTTTCCCGAACAAATGAAAAGACTTCTGCCTTATAAAGAAATTGTCGATAAAATTGTTTTCACTACGCCTCGGCTGCCAAAAAACGAAGCCGTGGAAATGAATCTTAACGCAGACTACTTAGTTAATTTCACTGATCCAAACCTCTCCGCTATCTACGCAAAGACCTATGATTACATAGCATGTAAGAAACCAATTCTCGTTGTTCCAGGTGATGGTAAGCTATTAGATAATCTGATTACAAAAAATAAACTAGGAACGATTCTTAACACAAAAGAAGATATCAAAGCTCTTATTATCAATAAGAATATCAAATACAGTCCAATAAAAGATAACACTTCCTTTTTTACACGTAAAAATCAGACTAAAATTATTGCAGATATTATTAATACATTATAATTGATTGATTTAAAAGAAAAATCGATACAGACAGTTCGTTGGACTTTTTTATATCAATTTGCCAATTATGCGATAACTTTTGTTTTATCAATTGTTCTGGCTAGACTGATTACACCAACTGAATTTGGATTAACTGCAATGGTAGCAATCTTTATTTCAATAGCGAACATACTCATCAATTCCGGGTTTTCATCATCGTTAATTAGATTTAAAGACTCGACCCCAGACGATTATTCCACTGTTTTTTACTTCAATATATTTATTAGCTTTTTTCTTTATGTCTTGATTTTTTTCTCAGCACCTTTCATTGCGGATTTTTATAGTCAACCCGAATTAATTCCTATAACTCGATTAATTACCTTGGTTTTTGTGATTGGCTCTTTTAGTATTATTCAAAATACAATATTAATAGTTGACTTAAATTTTAAAAAACAAGTTATTCTTAGCTTAATAAGCTTATTCATATCAGTTGTAGTCGCAATTATACTTGCTCTTAAAAATTACGGCGTATACAGTATAGTTTGGCAAACTCTAATTCAAACTTCCGTCTACTGTATTCTTCTATGGGCAACGTCAAAATGGAGGCCCGTAGGTAGATTTAATATAAAATCCATTAAAAAACTCTGGAAATTTAGTTCTTATGTGTTCTTTACAGGAATATTTAACTCCATTGCTGATAATTTAGACAATATAATCATTGGTAAAATATTCCAGTCCAACACATTAGGACTATTTGTAAGAGCAAAAAGCACTCGTGGAATCCCTCAAAATATAATGTCAAGTGTGCTTTCTACCACCACATTTTCAGTACTTTCAAAAGTTAACGATAACATAGAAGAATTCAGAATTAAACATTTACAATTTTATCGCATTACAATTTTCTTTTTAATTCCATTTACAATTGCATTTTATTGGATTTGTGATGATTTTATCCTGTTTTTTTACGGTGATAAATGGGCACAAGCCATTCCACTACTTAAAATACTCTCAATTGGTTTAATTCCAATAATATTAGGCATTCTAATTAGTCAAAGTATTATGAGTTTTGGGGATTCAAAATTACAAATGCAATTAAGTGTAGTAAAAAGAATAATAATAATATGCATACTTCCTACGGGGTTCATTTTTGGAATGGAAAAATTCATGATTATATTTGTTGTGGCACAGTACATTGGATTAGTAATCGATTTTTATTTCATTCGAAATAAGCTAAGTACACTATGGATGGACTACTTTAAACCCATTGTCCACCCATTGGGTTTTAGTATTTTATTTTCTATAATTTTATTGAGTTTTAAATCTTTAGAAATATGCGAAGGCTATTTAATTAATATTCTCGTTGATACGTTCATTATGTTATTGATTTATATGACATTGAGCTTTAAATTTAATAACTCAGAATATCGTAATTTTATTCAATTGATCCCATTGCCAAAATTCTTTAAAAAATGATAGTTTATGCACCTTCCTTTGCCGGACTGGTTCAGGCATTAAAAATTGTACCGATTTCTGATTTAACAGTATTTTCGAGTAATGCAATGATTATATCTTTTTGCGATGAATTTAAAATCACGAATACAAATTTAAACCTAGTCAAACCAAAAAGAATAAAAGAGTTTAGAAACCAGAAAAAAATATTACGAAAGCTATCCAAAAAGATTAGAAAGCAAGATATTTTATTTTGCTTTTACAGTTTTGATCTGTTGGGGTTATATTTAATGTATTTATTAAAGGATAACAATAAGGTTTACTTCGAAAACAAGGATCACAATTATCCACGAAAAAGATTACTCAGTAAAACAAAGTCTAATTATTTCCACTACTTAGATTTATTAGTAACATGGATTATACTCAAGCCTAGTTATAGATATTTTTTTATTTCTGAAAAAAAGTTCTTCATGGGAATCCCTCCTGAAATATTAAAAAAAAAATTTTATTCATTAAATGAGAACATTAACAATGGAGTTTTTGATGCAAATAAAAGTGTAATTTCAAGAAATTGTGGCTTATTTAAAAATGCTGTTATTTTCGTTGATGAGGGGCCAGATGTGTTTACTATAGGGAATGAAATAATTGAATGGTTGGAAGCAAAATATGGATCAGATAGACTCATTATAAAACCACATCCCAATTATCAATTATCCAATAAAAGACTTTTGAAATTTAAACAATTGAAGAAGAATATTCCTTTAGAATTGATTTTACATAAAGATATAACGATGGCAGGAATTAGTTCTACCGTTTTATTAGATGAATCCACTCATTGTAAAAAAATTAGTTTGATTAAATTAGTTGAGTGGAAATCTGAAAATGATAAGAAAAATACTCTTAGAATTTTTTCGGAATTAATTTCGAAAAACAAAATTGAAATAATTGACTCAATAAAAAACAAATAAATTTAAATGAAAAATAAAACAATTTTAATAACCGGAGGAACAGGCTCCCTTGGAAAAGCGTTAACAAGTTATATTCTTAAAAATCATGTTGATGTCAAGAAATTAATCATCTTCTCAAGAGATGAACAGAAGCAATTTAAAATGGCTCAGGAGTTTCCTCATAATAAATATCCACAAATCAGATATTTGATAGGTGATGTTCGAGATTATATGAGACTTAAACGTGCCTTTAAAGAAGTTGATTATGTCATTCATGCCGCTGCAATGAAACATGTTCACCTAGCAGAGTACAACCCTGATGAATGTGTGAAAACAAATGTGGGTGGAGCTGAAAACGTAATAAACGCTGCTCTTGAAACAAATGTTGAAAGAGTTGTTGCCTTATCAACAGACAAGGCGTGTGCACCTATAAATTTATATGGTGCAACAAAGTTAACATCAGATAAACTCTTCATAGCAGCTAATAATATTACTGGATACCAAAACATACGTTTTTCAGTAGTAAGATATGGTAATGTCATGGGATCGAATGGATCAGTAATGCCTTTTTTTATGAGTCGAAAAAAAACAGGGGTACTCCCAATTACTGAACCAAATATGACTAGATTTAATATATCATTGGATGAAGGTGTGCAAATGGTTATGTTCGCACTTGAAAATGCTTGGGGTGGGGAATTGTATGTTCCTAAAATCCCATCTTATAAAATAATAGATGTGGCCTCAGCAATTGGTCCGGATTGTAAACAAGAAATTGTGGGGATCAGACCCGGAGAAAAAATTCATGAGGAAATGATTACGGCATCTGATTCATATTCCACCTATGATTTAGGTGACTATTATGTTATTCTACCATTAGAAACGAAATGGAAACTAACTGACTTTATGGAAGAATTCAAAGCTAAAAAAGCACCAGAAGGATTTAGCTATAATTCTAAAGACAATGAAGATTTCTTAAGTATACAAGAATTAGAGGGTCTTATAAAACAACATTTGTAATGAAAAAGCCAATACCATACGGGCGACAAAATATCAATGATGATGATATTTCAGCAGTAGTCGAAGTGCTTAAATCTGATTACCTTACCCAGGGGCCTAAGGTGAAAGAATTTGAGTTGGCCTTTGCAAATTATGTTGGGAGTAAGTATGCTGTTGCTGTTTCGAATGGTACCGCTGCTTTACATTTATGCACTTTAGCTCTAGATTTAAAGCAAGGAGACAAGGTAATTACAACACCAATTACTTTTGTTGCATCTGCAAATTGTATTAGGTATTCTGATGGAGAAGTTGTCTTCTCTGATATTGATAAAGACACCTATCTTTTGGACATTGAGAAAGTTAAAGATTTATTAGAGGCCTCTCCGGCAGGTACTTATAAAGGGGTAATACCTGTTGATTTTGCGGGAAGAGCGGTAGACCTAGAAGCCCTTAAAAAACTAGCTAAACAATATGATTTATGGATTATTGAAGATGCTTGCCATGCTCCAGGAGGGTTTTTTAAAGATACCAATAATATAATTCAAAAGTGTGGCAATAGTAATTTTGCTGACTTAGCTATTTTTTCTTTTCACCCAGTAAAACATATTGCTTGTGGAGAAGGAGGGATGATTACGACTAACAATAAAATTTTGTACGAAAAGTTATTGACGCTTAGAACACATGGAATTACAAAAAATGAATTGAAATTTACAAATGAACCTAAATTCGCTAACGGCAAAGAGACAAATGGCACGAATTATCCAGCTTGGTATATGGAAATGCAAACTTTGGGATTCAATTATAGATTGACAGATATTCAAGCTGCATTGGGAAAAAGTCAATTAACAAAGGCCAATGATGGTTTAACCAAAAGAAAAAAAATTGCAACAATTTATAATGAAGCGTTCAAAAATAAATCTTACATCATAAGACATTCAGGTGTTGTTGAAGGACACGCTTATCACCTTTATGTTATTGAAGTTGAGGACAGATTACTCCTATATAATTATTTAAGAGAAAATAAAATTTTCTGTCAAATACACTACATTCCATGCCATTTAATGCCATATTACAAACAATTCGGTTGGAAAGAAGGAGATTTGCCAATTTCAGAACAATATTATGATAATTGCTTGAGTTTACCTATTTTCCCAACTTTAGAAGCAAATGAACAACAATTTGTTATCGATAAAATACATGAATATTACAATGGAAAATAATAAAACTAATGTGCATGAATAAATACAAAACAGAACAAGAAGAGTTTTGGGCGACCAAATTTGGAGACGATTACATTGATAGAAATCAAGGCGATACGTTATTAGCATCTAATCTTAATTTTTTCACGAAAGCCTTTTCAAGGGCAGGTAAAATTAAATCATGCATAGAATTTGGTGCCAATATTGGAATGAATTTAAAAACTTTAAAATTACTTTATCCTAAAATAAAACTTCAAGGTATCGAAATAAATAATGAAGCATGCGAAGAGCTAGAAAAAATTATAGGACATAAGAATGTATTTAAAGGTTCAATTTTTGATGTAACTCTAAACGAGCCAGCAGATTTAACACTAATTAAAGGAGTACTGATACATATTAATCCCGAAATGTTGGATTTAGTTTATCAAAAACTTTACGATATGTCTAAGAAATATATTCTCATAGCTGAGTATTATAACCCTACACCTGTTGCGATCAAATACAGAGGTCATGAGGATAAATTATTTAAAAGAGATTTTGCAGGTGAATTTTTGGATAAATTTCTAGATACGGAATTGATAGACTACGGATTTTCATACAAAAACGACCCTTCATTCCCTCAAGATGATATTACTTGGTTTTTGATTCGCAAAAATTCCTAGCATGAATATAAAATATTGTAAAAAGTGTTTATTTCCAGAAACTAAACCTGATCTGGCATTTAATGCTTTTGGTATTTGCTCTGCGTGCACTGCCGCCACAGAAAAAGATAAGAACATAGATTGGACAGAAAGAGCCACAAAATTTCACGAGATTATAAATCATTACAAAAAGCCTGAAAATGAAATAGGATATGATTGCATAATTCCTGTGAGTGGAGGAAAGGATAGTACTTATCAAGCATACTATATCAAGGTGGTTTGCAAAATGAATCCATTATGTGTGTGTTTTGAAACAACGCTTACAACAGATGTAGGTATAAGAAACTTAGACAATATATCCAAGTTAGGAATAGATGTGATACATTTCAAGAAAAATCATGAGGTTTATAAAAAAATGGTTATTGAAAGTTTTAAACGAATTGGAGACGAAATGTGGCCAAATCACATTGGGATTTTTACTATACCAGTGATTTTCGCAGTTAAAATGAATATACCTTTAATTATTTGGGGTGAAAATTCTCAACAAGAATACGGTGGTCCGAATTTAGATTCCGTTAAAAGTAATATTTTGAATAGAAAATGGTTAGAAGAATTCGGTGGGCTTCTTGGGAATAGAATTCAAGATATGATTAATGTGGGGGGTATAACTAAAACAGATCTTACTCCTTATATATATCCGAGTGATGAGGATATTGAACAAGTAGGAGTTACAGGAATATTCTTGGGGCATTATTTCTTTTGGGATGCAAGAAAACAACTTGAAATTGTAATGGAATTTGGCTTTGAAGTGAAATCTGACGGACCATCTGAAGGTACATATACCAATTATGAAAATATAGATGAAAAGCTCGTAGGCCTGCATGATTACTTGAAATATGTGAAATATGGATTTGGAAGAGCAACAGATCATGTTGGAATTGATATTAGAAATAATAGATTGAGTCGAGAAGAAGGAATCAAATTGGTTAAAAAATATGATGGAAAATATCCACACTACGCTATTAAAGAGTTTATTAAATACTCAGGTCTAAGCAAACAAGAGATCGACCAAGTTATAGACTCATTCACGAATCCTATTCTTTTTGCTCAAAACGAAGAAGGTCAATTTTTAAGAGATCAAGAAGGTAATCTAATAAGGAACTTTGATATAAATTAATTTATGGTTGTGATAATTGATTATGGAATGGGAAATGTTTCTTCAGTTCAAAAAGCATTGAGCTTTTTGAAAATAGAAAGTATTATTACTAGTAATCATGATATAATAAAAAAAGCTGAATTTATTATACTCCCGGGTGTAGGTTCCTTTTTACAAGGAATGAAAAATTTAAATGAAAATGGTTTGGTTGAATTACTTACTGATGAAGTCATTGTGAAAAAAAAAAAATTTCTTGGGATATGTTTAGGCATGCAATTAATTATGGATCAGGGAGAGGAACCATTTCAATGTCATGGTCTAGGTTGGATCAAAGGAACTGTAACTAAAATTCAACAGAAAGATTTATGCGTCCCTCATATGGGATGGAATAATATAGATGTTTTGAATGACAAATATTTTACAAAAGGATTGAAAAATGATTTTTACTTTGTTCATAGCTATCACGTTATACCCGAAGTATCCGATGTTATTGCTGCAACAGTAAATTATGGCTCCGACATAGTTGCAAGCATACAAAAAGATAATATTTTTGCAACACAATTTCATCCTGAGAAAAGTCAAGATGTCGGTTTAGAACTGTTAAATAAAATTTTGTCTTAAATGCTCAAAGTTCGAATTATACCTATTCTGACATTTAATGGTTTCAGTTTGGTTAAAACCAAAAACTTTTCTAATCCTAGGATTATTGGAAATCCAGTTCAAGCAGCTAGGTTATACAATAGTAGACGTGTTGATGAATTAGTTTTCATTGATATTTTCGCTAGTACCCAAAAAAGAAAAATTAATTTAAAGTTAGTTACAAACGTTTTAAAAGAATGCTTTATGCCTGTGACCGTGGGCGGTGGAATTACGTCGATTGAAGATATAAATGATTTATTAAAAATTGGAGCAGATAAGGTTATAATTAAATCCAAGGCTTTATCAAGCCCGGAATTTATTAATGAAGCAGTATCTTTTTTCGGTAGTCAATGTATTTCGATTGCCGTAGATGCCTATAAAAGTCCTGAAGGATACAAAATATTCAATAATTTAAACATTAACATCTCTTTAGAAGACTTTATAAATCAGATGATAGTATGTAATGTTGGAGAGTTTATTGTCACAAGTATAGATAATGAGGGTATTATGCAAGGTTTTGATATTGAATTAACAAATCAAATTCAGAAATTAACAAAAATTCCAATTGTAGTGTCAGGTGGTGGTGGCGAAATGAAACATTACACAGATTTATTTTCAATGACAACAATTCAAGCCGTTGGGTCTTCAAGTATTTTTCATTTCTCTCAATTTACACCCTTGGATATTAAAAACACACTAAAAAGTAATGGTATTCCAGTCAGGATTTAAGCACAATTAAAAATGAAAAAGATAGCCATAATACCCGCTAGATACGGCAGCAAGAGAATACCGAATAAAAATATAAAAGAGTTTCATGGAAAACCAATTATTGCTTATGCTATCCAATGCGCTCAATCAAGTGGTATCTATGATGAGATTATGGTTTCAACTGATAATGAAATAATTGCTAAAATAGCCACCGAATATGGAGCTAGTGTCCCCTTTTATAGAAGTGATAAAAACAGTGATGATCACGCTACAACATTTGATGTTATCAATGAGGTAGTTAGTTGGTATAAAAAAAAGAAAATAGAATTTGAATATGCCTCATGTATATATGCATGTTCACCTTTTATTACCACAGGTTTATTAAAGCAATCTTTTGATATTCTGCATAACAAAAACTGTGACTGTGTCTTTCCCATAACAAAATACTCCCATCCAATTCAAAGGGCATTTCGATTATCAGATAGCAAAAAGATATCACCAATTTACGACATTAATTCTCTCAGGACTCAAGACTTGGAGAGTACTTTTCATGATGCAGGTATGTTTTATTCATTTCATGTTGAGAAAATAATGATTAATAAGACATTACATCCAAATAATTCGATTGGAATAGAGATAGATGAACTTAAATCTCAAGATATTGATACTGAGAGTGACTGGGTTTTAGCTGAGATAAAATATAATTTACATTCTTTTGAATAAATATAAAAACCTAAATAATCAAATTTATAAGAATAAGGAATTCTGCATCCTACCTATAAGGTATAAAGACCGTTTCGACATAATGAAATGGCGAAATGAACAAATTTATCATCTACGTCAAAAAAGACCTCTTAGTGCTGATGATCAAGAAAACTACTTCGCTAATGTGGTTAATAAGCTCTTTGATCAAGACAAACCCGAACAAATTTTATTTTCATTTTTACAGGGAGATACTTGTATTGGCTACGGAGGTTTAGTACATATAAATTGGGTTGACAATAATGCTGAAATTTCATTTATTATGGATACAGGACTAGAAAAGGAACATTTTGAAAAATATTGGTCAGTATATCTTAAATTGATAGAGGAAATTGCATTTAGGGATTTGAAACTTCATAAGCTGTATGTTTATGCCTTTGATTTAAGACCTCATTTGTATGAGATGTTATTAAAAAACAATTATTTCCTAGATGCAAGACTGAAGGATCACTGTTATTTCAAAGAGAAATATATAGATGTTGTAATTCATTCTAAATTAAGAAAGACATGATTTCCTTCAGGAAAGCCACAATTTATGATTTAATGCTGTATTTCGATTGGGCCAATGACCCTGAAGTAAGGGCTCAGTCATTTGATTCTAAAATAATAGACATCGAAAGTCACAAAAAATGGTTTTTATCCAAGTTAAACGATGACTCATTGTTGATGTTAGTATTTCAGAATGAAAAGAATCAGAATATTGGACAAATTCGAATGCAAAAAGAAAACGAAAAAGAGGCGTTAATAGGCATTTCCATAGCATCGGATTTCAGAGGAAATGGGTATGCAAAAGAAATGTTGCAAATAGCCTCTGATTACTTTTTAAAATCCAATTCGAATTATGTTATCAATGCATTTATCAAGGAAACCAACTTAAGTTCTAAATATGCTTTTGAAAAAGCAGGGTTCGAATTTAGAACTCTAATTAATTATGAAAATTCTCAGAGTTTTCACTATTTTAAAAAAAAATAAAGAATGAAAATCGGAAGTTTTGAGATCACAAAAGAAAGCAAAGTCTTTATTATTGCCGAATTATCTGCCAACCATAATGGCAGTTTGGAAACGGCTTTGGAAACAGTTCGCGCAGCTAAACGTGCTGGTGCCGATTGTATAAAGTTACAAACTTACACAGCTGACACCTTGACAATGGATTCTTCGAAAGATGATTTCATTATTCAATCTGAATCAATTTGGGATGGTAAAAATTTTTATCAATTATACAAAAAAGCATATACCCCATGGGAGTGGCATGCCGAAATAATGAGAGTAGCAAAAGAAGAGAGCTTAATTTGTTTTTCTTCTCCATTCGATTTTTCTGCAGTTGATTTTTTAGACACTTTAAATGTTCCTGCCTACAAGATAGCCTCCTTTGAAATTACCGATATTCCACTTATTGAATACACAGCCTCTAAAGGTAAACCTATTATAATCTCTACAGGTATCGCAACAAAAGAAGACATAGAAATGGCTCTAGATGCATGTAAAAGAATGGGTAACAATGAAATTGCTTTGCTAAAATGCACATCGAGTTATCCTGCTCCAATTGAAGAAGCCAATATGAAAATGGTTAAAGATATGGCTGAAAAATTCGGAGTAATTACGGGGCTATCAGATCATACTATGGGAAGTACTGTTCCAATTGTAGCGACTTGTTTAGGTGCAAAAATTATAGAAAAACATTTTATCTTGGATCGTTCTATTGGAGGCCCAGATGCCAGTTTCTCAATGAATGAAGAAGAGTTTACTACTATGGTTAAGGCTGTTAGAGAGGCAGAGCTTGCCGTTGGAGAAGTTGATTATAAATTAACGGATAAGCAAAAAAAAGGAAGAGATTTTTCTCGCTCACTATATGTAGTAAAAGATGTTAACGAAGGGGATTTACTCACAGTAGAAAACGTAAGATCAATTCGGCCAGGTTTTGGTATGCATCCCAAATATTATCATGAAGTATTAGGTAAACAATTTAACAAGTCTTTTACAAAAGGAACCAGACTTTCATCCGATATGATTTCAAACAACTAATTTTATAACTATTCGTCTATTAAGGCACAAGATATTTTTATAATAATCAATGAAGACGTTTAAATTCTTACTTTTTTTATCGCTAGTTTTCAATTTTATTGAATTAAGAGCACAGCTTTTTCAAAATAGTATTGTAGCGCAATACACCGCTGATTCAATTAATATTATAAATAATGGGGTAGACGTAATATATGACATTTCCGGTTCCAACCAAGATTTAACACAAACAACAATAGGTAGGAGACCTTCTCCAAATATTGACAATTTTAGAATAAACAATTTTAATAGCCTTTATTTCGATGGCATCGATGATCGATTAACAACTACATTTTCAAATACATTGCCTCAAGGATTTACAATTTTTATTATTTTAAATTCACCTATATCAAGAAGTCAAACTTTGTTTGATCAAATCACCTCACCCTATTGTTTTCTATACTATCAACAAAATTCATCGAAATTCATTCAAAATAGTGGTGTTAGTCAGTATTCAAATGCGACAAATGGTCAATTTGACTTTACTGTTTTCGAAGTTCAATTTAACAATCAAAACTCAATTGTTAAAAAAAATAAAAACCCGTTAATTCAAGGGTCTTCTGGAAATAACTCTCTTTCGGGTATAAGTTTAGCATCATCAGCGAACGGTGGCTCTCCATATTTGGGAGAATTTGTTGAGCTAATTGTTTATAATCAAAATTTTTCAGTGGCAGAAGGAGATTCAATTACAGATTTTTTAATGGACAAATATGCACCAGCTGTTGATTTAGGACCTGATATTTCGATGTCTTACGGTTTTTGCGATACTATATTATCGACCCCCAATTATTACACAAGTTATTTGTGGTCAACAGGATCAATTGACTCAAGTATTGTAATAAATGACCCAGGTTTGTATTGGCTCGAAGGCATAGATATATTTGGAAGAACCTCAAGAGATACCATTTTAATTGAACGGCCTCCTTTTGATGAGTTTGATCTTCAGAATCAACTTGTTTGTTTTAACCGACCTGATACTATTACTGCAAATATTCCCTTAGGAAACTACACATTTGGTCAGTGGAGTGACGGAAACACCAACCCTATTCGCATTCTAAGCCAAAGCGAAACAATATTCTATTCAATTTCAGATAGTTTAGGATGTATTCGAACTAGCAATGCAGCGAACATTTCTATAGACAACTCATTAGAAAACATTACACTTGGACCAGACACCTCCCTTTGTGTAGGAAACAACATTCAACTTGTACAATCATCACCTACCATAACAGATTATCTCTGGAACACGGGTAATATCACCTCCAATCAGGTCGTTGACACCTCTGGAATATACATTCTTGATGTGATTAATGACAATGGGTGTGAAAATGCAGACACCATCGAAGTCACGGTCATCGGAACCGCTCCTGCCCTATCCTATTCGATAGAAAATGAGATTTGTCAAGGGAGTGAATTCAATTTTTCAGAAAGCAGCACAGTTCCTCCGGGTAATAATATATCTGAAGTGGTTTGGAACTTTGGTGAATTAGACAGTGTCTTCCTGAGTAT
>Ga0209223_10003392_pt1 | contig 15191 bp, 17 predicted proteins | sample COG_06_FD_184750 | JGI IMG/M metagenome (GOLD analysis project Ga0209223, IMG submission 184750) | Pelagic Microbial community sample from North Sea - COGITO 998_met_06 (SPAdes) (version 2) | ecosystem: Environmental > Aquatic > Marine > Neritic zone/Coastal water | place: Helgoland, sampling...
TCTTTATCTGACATTTTAGGTTTACGTATTTGAGTAAGAAACGAATTTCTTGGTTCAATACTATTTAATACTTGAAGAATTTTGTCGTAATTTGCTTGGAAGTTGTGCATCGTAAAATTGTTGTGTCTAAACCTCAATCTACTGTTATTTAGCAGGTTGCACAACTTTTTTACATTATATCCCTAAATGCACAACGGGTTACAAATAATAAAACAATTCGGAACACATTAATATCTAGAGGTATAAAACCTGAAAACCTTTCCCCAGAAGAAGATATAAGTAAAATCGATCGACGCCTTAAAAGTGACGAAAAGAAAAGCATTAAAAATCCTGAAAAACTAAAATAACACTATGTGTTATGAATTTTATTAAAAAACCCTGTTTTATACGTATCTGAAATAGGAATTATTTCTTTGCCAATATGAATTCTACTTCGCTCTATAGAATCAATTTTATGCAAAGAAACCATATAAGATTTATGCACTCTACATACCAAGTCCGAAGAAATCATTGCTTCCAACTCTTTGAAATTTTGCAAGGTCATAATGCGCTTTTCTGTGGTATGAATTCTACGATAATCTCGCATTCCTTCAATAAAAATAATATCCTGCAACATTATTTTCTCCAAACGATTTTCAGTTTTTACAAAAATATAATCCTGAGAAATGGTTTGAGGAATTGTTTGCTGAATATTTCCCAAAGCTTTGGTAACCGCTTGTAAAAAACGTTCAAAATTAAAAGGCTTCAACAAATAATCTGTAATATTTAATTCATAGCCTTTTAGCGCATATTCTTGATAGGCTGTGGTAATAATTACCTGACTTTCTAATTGGGTGCTTTCTAACAATTCTATGCCTGTTAGTTCGTCCATATTGATGTCTAAAAACAACAGGTCTACTTTGTGTAACTTCAAATAAGCGAGTCCCATCAAGGCATTATCAAAAGTTGCCTCTAAATTTAAAAAGGGAATTTTTTCAACAAATATTTTGGTACGCTCCAAAGCAAGCGGTTCATCTTCAATTATGATACAGCTGTATTTATTCATGACAAATGCTAACGTTTACAGAATAGGTATTGTGTTCTTTTTGAACCTCCAAGGTATGGTTATTTTTGTACAAAAGCTGTAATCTTTTTTCAATCAAATCATTTCCTAGTCCATTACTTCCCTCTTTCACTTTTCTATTTGGGTTGTATTTATTGACACAGGTCATTCTGATACAATCGGACTCAATAGAAATTTTTATCTGTATGGCATTGCTCAATTTTTTATTGGTACAATGCTTAAAGGCATTTTCTATAAATGGAATAAATACCATAGGTGCAATTTTTCTATCCTTTGCAAGTCCTTCTATATTATATTGGATATAGTCCGTATTAGCAGTTCTAATTTTTTGTAATTCTATATACTTCTCTATGTACTCAATTTCCTTTGAAAGCTGGACCTCCTCTGTTTTGGTTTCAAAAAGCATAAATCGCATAATGTCTGATAGCTTATTCAAATAGTCAGATGCCTCCTCTTGATCTTTTAAAATCAACACATCAATATTATTAATTGTATTAAATAAAAAATGAGGATCTAATTGAGATTTTACCAAAGCCAATTCTATATTATGGTTTTTTTCTATCAAAGCTTCTTTCAATTTCATATCATGAAACCAAGTAATAAACCCTTGAATCACCAAAGCGATCACTCCACTAATGGTTGCAATAAAAGAAATAAAAATTACAATTCCTGCGAAAGCATCTTCTTCCTCATTAGAGCAGATATCGCTTACAAAATTAAAAAGCATGGCATACCCTATCAATCCCGCAATGGCAGAAATCACAAGTCCGTATACTAATGTTTCAAAATATTTTTTTTTCTTAAAGAATTTTGGAAACAAGAAAAAATAGTAGAGATAAAAAGAAAAAAGAGATGGGATCAAACCAAACATAGTTATGATTCCAAATGCCTTTTGCATTAAAGATTCTTCAGCATTTTCATTCCCTTGAAAAAATGCCGCCATCAAACCCATCGCTACAATAAAGTAACAAAGCCAAACGCCGAGATGTAAAAATAGTATCGCTGATTTTTTCATAAGAATCCGTTGCAAATGTGTTCCACAAATTTATTCTAAAAACTAGAAGCAAACTAATAGAATCTGCAACTCAGCCTTTTTCATCTGCAAAAGAGGAAAAACTCAAGAGAATCAATTCAAAATAATATTCAATTTTTCTCATGGCTTATTACTATCTTTGTGATAAATTATTCAGATTATGATTTTATTTATTGGAGCACCGGAAGTAATGGTAGTTCTACTTATTGTAGTAATGTTGTTTGGTGCAGATAAAATTCCTGAGATTGCTAGAGGACTAGGAAAAGGAATGCGTCAGATTAAAGATGCTACCAATGACATCAAAAGAGAAATAAATACCAGTGCTGAAAAAAATGGAATTGATTTAGATGTGACTAAAGATATCAAAAAAGAAATTGATTCTGTAAAGGAAGATTTAGAAGATATGAGTGGACCTATCAAAAGACAATTTTAAAGTTTTTATCTATATAAACCCTTCGACAAGCTCACGTTCCGTGGAAATTTGAATTTTACTACCTTCGAACCATGAGCATGTCGAAGGGTAATTTATTTTACTCTACTCAAAGTCAAGCCATCTCGAATAGGCAGCAATACGGTTTCAATACGATCGTCTTCATTCATTAATTTGTTATATTCTAACAAAGCTGCAGTATCCACATCCTTCGGATTTAATTTTTCAATCACTTTTCCGCTCCATAAAACATTATCAGAAAGAATGACACCTCCTGGATTCATTTTATCAATAATAAGATTGAAATAATTAGAATAATTCGCCTTATCAGCATCAATAAAAACAAGATCAAATTTATCTTCAATACTTGGAATAATTTCTAAAGCATTCCCTATATGTTGTTTTATTTGAGAACCAAATTCAGATTTATCAAAATATTTTCTTTGTAAATCGTACAATTCTTCGTTTTTATCGATTGTATGTAAAACACCCTCAGCACGCATACCTTCTGCCATACACAAGGCAGAGTAACCCGTATAAGTTCCTATTTCTAAAATATTTTTGGGTTGAATTAATTTAGAAATCATAGAAAGCACTCTTCCTTGAAATCCACCACTTAACATACGCGGATTTAAAACCGTTTGCCAAGTTTCTCTATTTAATTCTTTTAAAATTTGTGGTTCTGCTTGAGAATGAACAACTACGTAATCATCTAACTTTTCCGGTAAAAAATCCATATAATGCTAAAGGCTTAGTTTAATTTTGCTTTTCTTTTTCGAACAAAATACGCATCTGTTCTTTCTCCTCTTCAGACAGACTACAAATGGCATTTTCTCCTTTATTTTTATTCAATATTTTAGACAACAGATTATTCTGCTTGGTATAAACTGGACAAAGTTTACATCCTAGAAAATGGATTCTTAACTTAATAATCTCCATTATCGTTGCCTTTCCATATTGCGATTTGTCGCATATAGTTGTGGCCTCATCACAAGTAATTTTAAATTTTGCCATGAATACTCTTATTTAATAAACCAATTATCTTCCATACATTTTCTTAACTGAGTCCTAGCTCGGTGGATTATTACCCATAAATTTGACGACGTTATATCAAGCTCCTTACAAATTTCTTCTGTATCAAAATCTTGTAATGTTTTCATTCTGAAAACCATAGCATATTTCTCTGGCAGTTTCTCTATACATTTAGATAAAGCATCGCCTAATTCGGCATTTTCAATATCCTTATCAGCATCATTTCCCCAAGTTTGCGGAACCCTTTCTTCTAACCAATCTCCTTCGTTTTCACCATCGTTATAAAAATTCATTCGCACCTCTGCTTTCCCTTTAGTAGAATTTATCTTTCTGTAATAATCAATGATTTTTCTTTTCAAGATGGCTACCAACCAAGTTCTTTCACTGGCTTTTCCTTCAAAATTTTTCATTGCCTTTAAGGCAGCAAAAAAGTTTCTTGAACCAAATCTTTTGCAATCTCAGTTTTATTAACTCTAGATATAGTATAATTAAACAGATAATCTGAATGCAGTGTTATCCATTTATCAGGGTCCAAAGTGTGTGTTTTTTCAGATGCCATAGTTTGTACTAGTTACGATCCTATTAATGGCTAAATATAAGGAAACTTCATTTCCTAACAATTATTATTCTAATTACTTATCCACAGTAAAACACCAACAACAAATGGATTGTTATAGATCATAAGTAGCATAAACTCCATAAAACACCCAATATTTATCTATACAAATTATGTATAAGATTCTTCTATGACTTATTTTATACATTAAAAACATTCAAATTGTGTACTTTAGTAGACCGATTTACAATATTTAATTACTTGACTCCATCAAGTTTTCAAACACTTTTTTTTCTTTTACTTTTTTATCAACTCTTCTGGTAGCAATTTTACGCACTAGCTGCAATAAAAAAGAAATTATTCCAGGCAAAACATATCAGAAACCTGAAATCGTTAAAGACCCTGTTGTTGACTTTCTTTCTCCTGAAGAAACATTAAAAACCATGTACTTACCGGAAGGATACCGAATTGAATTGGTCGCTAGTGAACCGATGGTAAATGAACCCCCAACCATGGTATGAGATGCTGATAGTAAATTATATTTTGCCGAGATGCTTACCTATATACAAGATATTGACGGGACGGATCAATACAAACCTTGGAGTATAGTAAAATTATTTATAGTATTGATAATTTTATGTACTTATCAAAAGAATCTATTAGATACAAACTAAAAGGAAACAAAGAAGTTTTTTAAAACCAGTGGTAGAAAGAAAAAAATTGGATAAAAACATCGGTAAAGGTAGAATCTATAGAATTGTTCATGATGACTATACACCAAGTAAGACCTCAAACTACTTGATAAAACCCCAGAAGAATTAACCGAGTTTTTAGGTCATGACAATGCATGGTACAGAATGAATGCTCAAAAACTAATTGTAATCAAAGGAGATGCTGCTGTAGTGCCTACTTTAAAAAACATTGTTTCAAACAGCAATAACCCACTTCAAAAAGTGCATGCCTTAAGGGCTTTGGAAGGATTGAATTCTATCGAAGAAAATATTCTTTTAGAGAAACTTCAAGATGAAGATCCTAGAGTCAGAAGAACCGCTATAAGAATCAGTGAAATTTACTTAAAAGAAAACAATGAAACTATACTTGCTGCTGTAGATGCCTTAAAAAAGGATGAAGACAAAAAAGTTTTATTAAAGTTTTACTTTCTTTAGGATCTAGTTCTCATGAGAACGCTAAAAAAACTATGCGAACGATTGCCTATTGAGAATTTGGTTATGATGTGATCGCTACCACTGCAAGAGAAGGACTGAAAGAGGTTCCTCCTTATATTGAACAATTAAAGAAAAAATACATTCTACAAAATGTAAACGTGCGTAAATCTGTCGTTCAAGGATATCTAAATTTTAAATCTATCTGTGCATCTTGCCATGGTGGTGATGGAAAAGGAATTGAAGGTTTGGCTCACAGCTTGGTGGGTTCTCCTCGTGTAAAAGGAAACTGGGAAATCACTTCAAAAATTATAATCAACGGATTGACCGGACCTATTGACGGAAAAGAATATGCTGGGGTGATGGCACCAATGGGACACCAAGATAACAATTGGCTTGCTGCTGTTCTGACTTATATCAGACTAGAACTTAACAACGTATCTCCGGTAACAGGTTGGAGACTGAATAAAATCAGAAATCAAACTAAGAAAAGAGATACCTATTGGACCATTGAAGAATTGTATCCTAAAAAAAAAACAAGAAAAATAAAAAGAAGAAAAAATTAGCGACTCACTAAATTTTTCTATCGGGATAATCATTAAGGTTATCCCGATTTTCTTTTAAAAACTTCTTGTATTTGAACCTCCTTATGTAATTTTCATAAATCTTTCCGTATTTTTGCGATCTGACTTTTAATTAAACATACCATGTCTACCGCACAAAAACAGTACAAAAGAGTTACTACCAATTCACTGATTGAAATGAAACACAACGGTGAAAAAATCTCCATGCTTACCGCATACGATTACACTATGGCTAAAATTGTTGATGCCGCTGGGATTGATGCTATTTTAGTTGGTGACTCTGCCTCTAATGTAATGGCTGGACATGAGACTACTTTACCTATAACACTAGACCAAATGATCTATCACGCAAGTTCAGTGGTAAGAGGTTGTGCAAGAAGCTTGGTGGTTGTAGACTTACCTTTTGGTAGCTATCAATCTGACCCTAAAACGGCTTTGAGATCTGCTATCCGAATTATGAAAGAATCGGGAGCGCATGCTATTAAACTTGAGGGAGGAACAGAAATCAAACAATCTGTAAAAAAAATATTAAACGCTGGTATCCCTGTAATGGGACATTTAGGATTGACTCCTCAATCAATTTACAAATTCGGAACCTATACCGTTAGAGCCAAAGAAGAAGAAGAAGCTGAAAAACTTTTAGAAGACGCCAAGGCATTGGAAGCTTTGGGATGTTTCTCTATCGTACTGGAAAAAGTACCGGCTGCATTAGCAGAAAAAGTTGCTAATGAAATTTCAATTCCTGTCATTGGTATCGGTGCTGGAGGCGGAGTAGACGGACAAGTTTTGGTAACTCATGACATGGTTGGGATGACACACGAATTCAACCCGAGATTTTTACGTAGATATTTAAGTTTATATGATGACATGTCTAACGCTTTTAAACAATATAGCGAAGACGTAAAATCTCAAGACTTCCCAAATCAATCTGAGCAGTACTAAAAAATACTTGTAGCTACATTCCGCATGAAAGTTTTACACATAGATAGCAATCACCCTGTTTTAAAAATAGGTTTAGAAAAATTGGGTTGCTCCAATGAGGAAGATTACGTCTCTTCTAAAGAAGAAGTGGAATCAAAAATTCACGACTATGAAGGAGTTGTGATCAGAAGTCGTTTTAAAATTGACAAGCAATTTATAGACAAGGCTAAAAAACTAAAATTTATTGCCCGAGTGGGTGCTGGGCTAGAAAGCATCAATACTGAATACGCGGCTTCCAAAGGCATCCAATTAATTTCTGCTCCTGAAGGAAACAGAAATGCTGTTGGGGAACACGCTCTTGGAATGTTATTGTCTCTATTTAATAAAATCAAACAAGCGGATACTCAAATTAGAGAAGGTAAATGGCTTCGTGAAGAAAATAGAGGCCTAGAATTAGATGGAAAAATTGTTGGACTGATTGGCTATGGAAACATGGGGAAATCATTCGCAAAAAAACTGAGAGGTTTTGATGTGGAAGTTCTTTGCTATGATATCAAAGAAAATGTTGGCGATGAAAATTGCCGTCAAACAACACTTACTGAAATTCAAGAACGAGCAGATGTTTTAAGCATACATACGCCGTTTAATAAGCTTTCAGACAAAATGATCAATTGGGATATCATTTCACATTTTAAAAAACCTTTTTACCTGTTAAACACAGCCAGAGGTAGTGCTGTTGTGACAGACCATCTTGTACAAGCCATGCAAATGGGAAAAATCTCAGGTGCCTGTTTGGATGTATTAGAATATGAAAAGGGATCTTTTGAAAACCTATTTGAAAATAAAACATTGCCTCCTGCTTTTGAATACTTGATCCAATCGGAAAATGTATTGCTTTCTCCTCATGTGGCAGGCTGGACAGTTGAATCTAAAATAAAATTGGCACAGACCTGTGTCGATAAAGTGGCTGCTCATTTTTTTAACATCTACACAACAACTAAAACAGCGCCAACTGTTCTAGAAAAAGTTACAGGTATTGGAGGTGTTTTTTACAAAACAGAAAATCCAAAAGCTACAAGAGAATGGTACCAAACACATCTTGGGTTAGATATTGACAACAACGGATGTACATTTTGGTGGAAAGACCAAAACTTTAAAACAGCAAGCACACAATGGTCGCCTTTCCCTAAAGAAAGCAATTATTTCAAACCTTCTACCAAGGGTTTCATGATTAATTTTCGTGTTAAAAATCTGAATCAATTATTAATCGACCTTACACATGCAGGTATTGAATTGATTGACAAACCAGAAGTTTTTTCTTATGGAAAATTTGCCTGGATTTTAGATCTAGATGGAAATAAAATTGAACTTTGGGAACCTATTGATAGTGAACTCTAAGAATTAGTTACCTATAATTTCTATATAGGCTGCCAATTCTTTTTCATACATTTTTACAGCATTCCATTCTTTATGCATTGTTGCACCTGATTTTTCATAAAGATCTATTGCGTTAGTGTTCCAATCCAGAACATCCCATTCCACTCTACGTACTTTTTTTGAGTAAGCGTAACGCATCACCTCGTTATACAATGCTTTACCAATACCAAGTCCTCTTTTCTCTTCTCTTACGATCAAATCTTCTAAATGAATGGTTTGACCCTTCCAAGTAGAATATCGGTAATAAAACAAAGCAATACCCACTATCTCTTCATTCAATTCGGCTACAAAAACATGAAATTTTGGAATCTCTATAAAACCATCTTTTTCTAAATCTTCAACCGTTACTTCAACGGCATCCGGTTCTTTTTCAAAAACAGCCAATTCCTTTATCAGAGACCAAACAGAAGACATATCTTCCTTAATCCCAAGTCTAATCTTGTATTCCATAAATTATTTTTTAACCGTTGTTTCTGGATTTAATGTCGCTACAAATTTGTTTTTTACACCGTATTTTTTTGCTACATCTTGAATATTTTTTGCAGTCAAATTATTGATTTTTTCCACTTTTAAATTCGGGTCTTTCAACTCTTTTTTATTAAAATCTGCATTCTTAATTCTATTCAACCAGAACCTATTTTTTTTCATTTGTTCTTTGTGTTCCAGCAGTTGTGTTTCTTTAATTTTAGCTAAATCTTTTGCTTCCGGCCCGTTCTCAATTATTTTTTGAAGTTCTGCCAAGGCACTCTTTTGTAGCGTCTCTAATTTCTCTGGACCACAAGGAAAACTAATCGATAAATAATAAGATCCATAAGGGTTTCTAGACATCCCTCCTCTTGCTCCTACTCCATACACACCACCTTCTTCTTCTCTTAATTTCTCAATAAGTTTGATAGACAACACCTCTCCTAAACTTTTTAAATAATAATCCTCTTCAGCATTATAAGTAGTCTCTCCTCTAAATTGGATTTTAACCAAACTTTTAGGCTCTGTTCCTTTTTTAACATGCTTTTCTAACTCACCATATAAAGGTCTATAACCATCGTCTTTAAAAGTTTCATTGGTTTTTGTACTTGGCAGACTTCCTATATACAACTCAGCATATTTTTTTAATACCGCAGGATCTAAGTTTCCTACAAAATAAAAATTGAAATCACTTGCATCTGCAAAACGCTCTTTATATTTCTCAACAGCCAAATTATAATCTGTATTTGCCCAATTTTCTTCTGTTGGAAACCCAACATAACGAGGATTTTTACTATTTAAAAATGCATCCACTTCAACACCAAAATAAGTTCTTGGCTCAGACAAGGCATTTTTCAAATAAGCTTTCATTTTTGAAGCATGAGAATTGTATGCTTTTGGATCATTATTCAATTTGGTAAAATACAAATGCAATAACTGAAATAAATATTCAAAATCTTTTGGAGTAGCACTTCCATGCATTCCTTCACTTAAAGTATGAATTGTTGGAGTTACACTAGCACCTTTTCCTGTCAATATTTTTTTAAGTTCCGTCTTAGTAAAACCATTTACCCCGGCTTCTGTTAAGGCTGAATTGGCAATATCTGTTTTTAAGTATTCTTTATCTGAATACAAAGAAGTTCCTCCATAACTAAAAGCAGTAAACCCAATTTGATTGTCTTTAAAATCTGTTTTTTTATACACAATTTTGGCACCATTACTCAATTCCATTCTTGTTACTTCATTGATACTATCCGTGGTTTCTGATAATACCATTCCCTTTTTCAACTGAATCCCTCTCATCAAATCCACATCCACCAAAGCATCTTCGTAAGGAGTAAGTTCCATTTCCTTTACATTGCTCAAAACACCTAAAACTGCAGCTTCTGTAACTACTGGCACCCCTTCTTTATCAGGTCCTGTAAACACCACAACTCTATTGTCTTCATGGATATACTTCGGCAATAATGCATTGCAATCTGCTAAAGTAATTGTAGGCACATATTTTTTCACCATGTCAAACTCCCATGCGATACCTGGTATGATTTCTCCATTCAAATAATTTCTGATATACTCGCTTGTATACCTCTTTGATTCGTTTTTATTTCTTTCTTTATAGGCGCGCTCATACCTATTGGTAATGCTAATTTTTGCACGATCCAATTCCCCCTGTTGAAAACCAAAACGCAAGGCTCTTTCATTCTCAACCGCTAATGCTTTTAAGGCATCTAACTGACCATCTTCACCTGTCAAAGCATACGTTTGATACACTTTATTATTTCTTGCCCAAGTACCTCCATATCTAGAACCACCAAACACATAAGGTGGATTCTCTTTGTTTCTCAACTCATCCAAACGATTGTTGATCATATTAGAAAACAAGCTATTGATCAATTGTATTTTGTAATCCTCTTCAGTAGTTACCGCCTTCGCCAAAACAGGGTCTTTATAATAAACCTGTACAACAGACCTAGAAGCTTCCGCATCTTTCTCTACCGAAACAAAAGTCTCTGTATGATTTGGAGTATTATACACCTCTCTCTTTTTTACTTCTTTTGGCGCTTTATATTTTCCAAAATGCGACTTAATTTTTTCTTCTAAAATAGCCACATCCACATCTCCAACAGCAACTACAGCCATCAAATCAGGGCGATACCAATCCTTATAAAACCTTCTTAAATCTTCGTAGGTAAAATTTTCTAACACCTCTTTTGTTCCAATCGGAAGTCTATCTGCATATCTAGAGTTATACATCAACTTAGATAAGTACCTACTCAACATTCTCTTTTCAGCTCCTAAGCCCAATCGGTATTCTTCTAACACAACACCACGCTCTTTATCTATTTCTTCTTCCGTTAGCGAAGCATTAAAAGCCCAATCTTCTAAAATTAAAAAACCTTTTTCCAATTTCTCTTCATCATCAGATGGGATTGGAAGTATATAAACCGTTTCATCAAAACTTGTATACGCATTCAAATGAGCCCCAAATTTTACACCGATGCTTTGTAAATAATCTACCAATTCATTTTTATTAAAATGTGTTGAGCCATTGAAATTCATATGCTCCATAAAGTGAGCCAATCCCAATTGTTTTTCATCTTCCAAAATAGATCCTGCATTTACCACCAAACGCAATTCCACCTTTTGAGCCGGCTTAGCATTCTTTTGAATATAATAGGTCATCCCATTTGACAAAACACCTTTTACAACATTAGAATCTATAGGAATACTAGAAATGGTTTCATTTTTATCGGTTCCCGTTTTTGTCTTGGATGTAGCAGTACAACCTACAATCAATAGCGATATAATTGCGAATAAAAATGTACTTGTTCTGAGAAATGATTTGGAAAATAAATTTTTCATTTAGAGCTTTTTTTTAAAGAATGGAACGTAAATATAAGATTCTAAAAAATAATAACTGTAGTATCCACATTAACTTTATCACAAAAAAAAGCTCTATAAATTGTACAATTTAAGATTAGGATTTCTAATACTGCTTAAATCAAATAAATGAGGTTCGATAGATTAAATCCCTAAACAAATCCGTAAATTGAAACCTTAATTGCACAAACTATGGGTAAAGTAATTACATTTGGAGAGGTATTAATGCGCCTTTCTCCAAGAGGAAACAAAAAATTCATTCAAAACAATGTTGTAGAATTTTACTTTGGAGGGACTGAAATTAATGTCGGTATTTCTATTGCTAATTTTGGAGGAAAAGTAAAACATATTAGCTGTATTTCTGATGATTTTATTGGAGATACTGCAATATCTTATTTAAGAAAATTCGGCGTAAGTACACGATGTATTGTTAGATCAAAAAGACCACTTGGGGTCTATTTTTTAGAAGTAGGAGCCGTAATGAGACCTAGTTCTATTTCCTACAATCGATCACATTCTTCATTTTCAGAAATTCAGCCAGAAATGGTGAACTGGGAAGATTCACTAAGCAAAGGAAATTGGTTTCACTGGACGGGTATCACACCGGCTTTATCAGAAGGTGCCTATAAAACTTTAAAAGAAGGACTTATTATGGCACACGAAAAAGGTTTAGAAATTTCTGCTGATCCTACTTATAGAAGTGGCTTATGGAAATATGGGGCCGACCCAAAAGTTGTTTTAAAGGACCTATTACAATATGCGACGATTTTTATTGGAGGAGTCAATGAAATCAATGAAGTTTTAGGAACCAATTATAGCTATTCTGAAGAAGACTTTATTGCTGCGAGTAAAGCCTTGATGGAAAATTTCCCGAATATCAAAAAGGTATTTGATAAAATTAGAACTTCCTTAAATTCTTCATGGCATAAAATTAGATCTAGAATGTGGAATGGTGTTGAATTTAGAGAAACAGAAGATTTAGACATCACACATATTGTGGATAGAATTGGAACGGGTGACGCCTACGCTGCTGGATTGATTTATGCGCTTCAAAATTATGACGATTATAAAGCAATGGAATTTGCAAGTGCGGCTAGCGCATTGAAACACACCTACGAAGGAGATGTAAATTTTGCAACTGTAGAGGAAGTAAATAGCATTTTAGCTGGAAATACTACAGGAAGATTACAGAGGTAATCCCATCACCCACTATTTTTAACTAACAAAATCTCTCACTTTTTGTATAACAAAAGTTGAGAGATTTGTTTTTTCCACAAGACTCAATCGTCAGAAATCCTTAAAAACAAGCCCTGAGAGACAGGTTTTTTCAAAATACATGATTAGACAAAAAGTATACTGTCTTAATAATTGAGTATATTAAGCAACTTTCCTTAGTATATTTGTAACAACAAACAAAAACCAACCCTTAAACCACAAGATACTGAAAAACATAAAGATAGCCTTCCTTATCTTTGTTTCAATTTGCTCTTTTAAATTAGCAAAAGGCCAAAACAAGACTGAGAACGATTCATTAGCCTATTATACAAAGAGGTTCATTACAGCTACTAATCAATACTCTTAATTCCCTGACAACTCTTACTATGTTTATAGTAAGTGCTGCAATTATTTTAAAAAGTCTAACAACTACGAAAAAGCTGCTCAGAGTCTTTATCAGATGTCTGATTATAAAAAAGCCAAAGGAAAAACAAGCAAAGCTTTTGAATTGCTATGGGAAGCACTATACTACGTAGAAAAAACAAACAACAATGCTTTAAAAGCTGTTATTCACAGAAAAATTTCATTCTTATACGATTTCTTCAACAAAATGCAAGAATCTACCTACCACTTTCAGCAAGCCTTAAATTTTTCGAAAAAAATTAATCATGTTAAAGGCAGCGACAGACAACAATTAAATGCAAATTATTTAAACCTTGCTTCTAGAAAAAGAAATAAAGGTGACTTCCTTCAAGCAATGATTTATTTAGATTCGCTTCAATTTTCTAAAAACATGGTTTCAAACGGTAACTATGTATATGTTGCCTCCAGAATTTATTAAAATTCTAACAGCTTTCAAATTTTCATTTCTTAAAGCTAAATGTCCTAAAGTATTTTTAAATTTTCTTCTTGATAATTAATTTCATTTTTAGAAAGCAAAGCAATACTTTTTTCTAATTCATCATTATTCCCTTTTTGTATCTGAACTGCCGCATCTGCCAAAACAGTACCGTAAAATAACTCTGGATTATACCCTTTAAGGGTTTTACCCCAAACTTCTTTTTCTCTACTTTTGGTATATTTTACATTAGGCTTTTCAGTTATCCAAATATCTATTTTACTTTCTGTTTTACAAGCAAACACAACTAATAAAACTATCAATATTATTTTTTTTATATTCATTTCTTTTAATTACTGGCAACCTAATGCCGATTTAAGAGCACTAACCAAATGAGCTAATGTTGAATTCAACAATAGTGAACTAATAGCCCCGGGACCAGGTACTATAGGATCTTCTTGAACTATTGTATCGATATTACCATAAGTATGCACATTGGGACTAATTGCATTAAGTCCTGTTACAATCTCTCCAAACACATTAACACCACTAATATTCCCTGCATTATTAACATTTAAACTATGTTCTGTAATAGTATTATCATGTATTCCTGCAGGGTTAAATACAAATGCATCTAAACCTGTTGCTAGTGCAGCCACTGTAGCTAGTCTACCTCCTAATGAGTGTCCTGTAAAAGATAAAGTATAACCATTTTCATCAGCCCATCTATACGCTTCCCTGGCATTTTCTATGGCTATATTATATTGTTCTGTAGAAAATCCAAATGCTTGACTTACATCTGCTACAAGGTCATTAAAATCATCTGTTCCCGCAAACGAATAAACTATTTCTGTACTGCCATTTTCATGTTCAATTTTATACAATGCACTATTAAATCCATTATCATTACTATAATTAATATCCAACCCACTAAGCGCTTGTGAATTCGGATTAAGAAGTATTGTATTTCCATTACTTAAGCCTACATTTTCAGAATCGGGTAATCCATTTTCTGTATTATAAACATTATCTGCAATATCTAATTTCTCACAATCTTCTTCTTTTTTCTTTTCTTTAGCACATTCACTATTCGGATCATCACAATCATCCTCCTCCTCATCAACCTCAGAGGCAGTACAAGAGCAAAGAGTAAGACTTCGATGGGAAGTTATAGAACAAGAGAACAAAGCAATTGAAAAAAGCCGCAGGCTTGGTGAAGTCAACAAACCTAAACTACTTTCCAATGGAGATACTAAAAGACAGCTTCTAGCAAGGAGTCGCTATTTATAATTTAAACCAAAAATAGATGGACAACTGCTCAGGTAGTAAGGGCTAAGATTTTGTTTGAACGTTATCCAGCTATTGAAAAAGCCTATAAATTGTCTCAAAAATTAAAAAATATTTTTGAGAAAAACACCAATAAAGATATCGCTAGACTCAAACTTGCGGTAGTGTCTAAAAAAGTGTGTCTGATCTCTCAATCAATTAGAAGTATTTTTCTGTTATATGTTGTTTAGTTTCCTGTCAAATTTAAAGCTATACATTGGATATTTAAAATAGGTATCTTCTTTATC
>Ga0209223_10003397_pt1 | contig 15184 bp, 12 predicted proteins | sample COG_06_FD_184750 | JGI IMG/M metagenome (GOLD analysis project Ga0209223, IMG submission 184750) | Pelagic Microbial community sample from North Sea - COGITO 998_met_06 (SPAdes) (version 2) | ecosystem: Environmental > Aquatic > Marine > Neritic zone/Coastal water | place: Helgoland, sampling...
TCTTTACTCATGCCTGATTCTTATGCTTGTTTTATGGTTCACCAAATGGTGAAATGACAAAATGCTGTTAAGAATAGATGGGATAAGGGTTTAGGCAAGAATTATTGTTTCTAGTGCCGTTTTTAGGATAATACGACTTTTTTCATCATATCGCTGAGGGGCAGGAGTTGTTGAAAGAAATATTTGATCTTTTGATGTTGATGCGTTTGAACTTAGAGCTTCTGTTTTATCTGGCATTCTTAAAAGATTATTTTGTAAATTTTCTTTTATTATGGCATAAAAATTAGTTCCTGTCAAATTTAATTTAATGGGATTTGCAGCTTGGTATGAGGAATATTAACCCGCGCACTAACTAGTTAGTGCGCGGGTTAATAGCATGACTGTTATTTAAAATGAAAAGGATTTATTTTAAAAAATAGGTGAGGTCTACATGGCTATTATCCACGTCTTATCGAATCATAAATAGGACAAGACGTGGCTAGTATTAAATGCAGCTGTTGGATACAAAATTATTTCTTCTTACCAAATGCTGAAAAAATAGATTTTACCAACGACTTCTTGGATTCTGACTTATTATTGCGATGCTTTGATTTATCAAAGTGTTTTTTGTGGCTTTTTGGCCTAGGTTTTTTATGAAATTTTTTATAAGGCCTATCTTTTTCTTCATCTTTTTTGTCATCGCGCAGCCCGCTTTCAAAAAAAGTTCTCTCAATATCAAGTTGGTTAACTTTTCCAGTTTTAACCTTCATTTCTATTTCCCTTCTTTCGTCATCAGATAACCCCTTTCTTTTTTTAATCTTAAAGCCGCTAACCCCAGTTTCAGATTCTGGGTGCATAAATATGTGAACCCCATAGCTTTTTTCAGTAGCAAATATCTCGCCCTTCTTAAAATTCATCATATAGGAAATGGTGTGAGGATCGGAATATATATAAATCACTCCAGTTTGCCTGTCGGAACAAGCGTGGCGAATAGCTCGTAAAATGCTAACTGCAACAATTTCAACAGACCTAACATATCCAGTTCCAGAGCAGTTTTTGCAAGGCTCTGTGATTGTTTCAAAGAAGCTGGCCCCAAGTCTTTGTCGGGACATTTCAAGAAGTCCAAAAATACTGATGCGGCCCAATTGAATTCGAGCGCGATCATTCTGCAATTCGTCCCTAAGAGCTCTTTCTATAGAGCGTCGGTTTTTAGAGTCCGACATATCGATAAAATCAATAATAACTAATCCCGCTAAATCTCTCAATCTTAATTGGCGAGCTATTTCTTTTACCGCTTCAAGATTGGTATGAAAAGCCATGCTTTCAACCCCAGTTTCTTTAGTTGATTTGCCAGAATTGACATCTATTGCCACTAAAGCTTCGGTGTGATCAATAACAATTGAGCCACCAGATGGTAAGTGAATTTGTTTTTCATAAAGCTCGGTTATTTGCTGCTCAACTCTAAATCTGTTAAAAACTGGAACTCTATCATCGTAAAGCTTGATATTGCTTATGTTATCTGAGGTAAGTTTAGCAAAGTTCTCAACAGTACTAAAAGCCTCACTACCTTCAACTATAACTTCCTTAGTTGAATCATCATAAATATCTCTGATGCATTTTTTAATAATATCATCCTCAGCATGAATAAAGGAAGGTCCCTTTGATGAGTTTGAGACATCTTTAATACTTGTCCATAGCCTTTCTAGATACTCATAGTCACGCTTAATTTCTTCAGGTTTTTTACCAACTCCTGCGGTTCTAATTATTATTGAGCGGTCATTTGGAACGTTTAAATCAGCAATTATTGATTTTAATAATTTGCGGTCACGAAAATTTTCAACTTTTTTGGAAACGCCACCTTTATTAGGGGTATTTCCCATTAGAACACAATATTTTCCAGCAATCGAAATGTAAGTTGTCATTGAGGCGCCTTTATTGCCTCTTTCTTCTTTTGTAGCCTGTATCAAAATCATTTGTTCAGGCTTTATAACATCTTGAATATTGAATCTCTTATATATCGTGCTAATATTGCCGTGATAGCTTTCTGTTTCATCTTCTATTGAATAGGACCCGGTGATAATTGACTCTCCTGGCGCATCATCTTTTTTATGATTTTGACGGCTAATGCTTTCTGCTTCATCCTCTTCTTCTGTATCAGTATTAGCATTAGAATTGCTATCTTCTAGTAGGCTTTTTCTTTCTTCTTCTGAAATTTGAAAATAATCAGGATGAATTTCGGAGAATGGCAAAAAACCATGTCTTTCAGCACCATAATCAACAAAGCAGGCTTGCAGCGATGCTTCGACTCTTATTATTTTGGCGTAGTAAATATTGCTTTTAATTTGCTTTATGGATAAAGCTTCGCGATTGAAATCTTGTAAAATGCCATTTTCCAATACAGCTACTCTCTTTTCTTCGGGATGAGCTGCGTCAATAATTATTGTTTTATTTTTCATAAATTCCTTACTTTTTAGTAAGTAAGATCAGCTTTATTTATCTTGAATCAGTAGCATTAGTTGCTGAAATTTAAGGGGTTTAATCATAAAAAATTCAAAAAATGCAACATTAAAAACCATCAAAATAAATATCAATTGCTGTCTCACCTAAATTAACAAACCAACCATCTAACTACCTTGTTTTTAAGGCAGTGTAAATTCTATATAAAATTCTTAAAAATCATTAAGTAATTTTGCTTAAAAACTAAAACTAATAAAGTTATATTGCTAGAAGTTATTATGTAATCCATCTCTCAAGGATTGTGAAAATTATAAATTTATTCTTAACGAAATCCGTATAGATCATTTTTTTGCACCCAGCCTTTTTTGCCATCAACCTCCATTTTGCACCAATCTTCTAAGCATTTTATATAGCTACCAATAACATTATTTTCTAGCTTAAATATTATTCTTGAGTTAGAATTTGGTGATTTATGAATTTTGGCGAATGCTTTTGAAGTTCTAATCATCAAATGTCTTTTTTTTGTAATTAAGCTTTTGCTGATCCATCCAGTTTGACCTTCATAATCGCTAATTTCATTCCAATTATCATATTCATCAGTAACCAAAACTGGTATATTTTTTATTTTATAGGTAAATTTAATAGGATAAATACGACCTGGACCAGATCTAACATTGGTTTCAGAGGCGCGCAAAGAGGCAAAATAGCTAAAACTATTTGATTTTTTGCTATATGATTTTGAAGGTGTAAAAAAAGAAGTAAAAATCATTGCCGATATCATGCAAAATGATATTTTTAGTAAGCTAATATTTATTTTTTGACAATTTTTTGACACCATCTTTGATATTAATTTGTTTGCTACGAGCTATTGCTAAATCACCATTATCAACATCTTTATTAATAACACTACCAGCTCCAATCAAGCAATCATCTCCAATGCTAATTGGTGCAATCAATGAGCAATTTGAGCCAATGAAGCTATTATTACCAATTGTGGTTTTATATTTGTTTTTGCCGTCGTAATTGCAAGTAATTGTACCGGCCCCAATATTAGAGTTTTTTCCAATATCACAATCGCCAACATAAGATAGATGATTTATTTTAGTGCCAATACCAATATTGGCTTTTTTAATTTCAACAAAATTACCTATTTTACAATCATCGGCAATTTTTGATTGAGGACGAATTCGGGCAAAAGGGCCAATTATACAATTTTTGCCAATTTGCGCATTCTCAATGTGGCTAAATGATTTTATTTCAACATTATCGCCAATTTCAACGCCATTTCCTAAAAAAACATTGGGATAAATTATGCAATTCTTGCCAATTTTACTATCAAAAGATAGAAAAGTTGATTTAGGATCAATTAAAGTAACACCATTTTGCATCATTTCTTGTCTTAAACTATCTTGTTTTAGAGATTCTATTTGAGATAATTCAACTTTAGAATTAACTCCTAACACCTCTAGCTCACTAACCTTGCTATAGCTTACTGTAAGATTAGAGTTGGTAGCAATATCAACAATATCAGTTAGGTAATATTCTTGTGAATTATTATTGTTATTTATCTTGTTTACTAAACCAGATATCTTTTTGCCATTTATCGCCATAATTCCTGAATTACAAAGATTTATTTTCTTTTCAGAGTCGTTAGCATCTTTAAACTCAACTATTTTTTGTAAATTTCCCTGCTTATCAACTATTAAGCGACCATACATATTGGCATTAACACATTCAAAAGCTGCAATACAAACATCGCAAACATCAAGATTGCTGATAATTTGGGTCATGGTTTTTGATGAAATTAGCGGGGTATCACCATATAAAATAAGGCATTTATCGGCTATATCTTGACCCATCTTTTCAATAGCAGCTTTGGTAGCGTGACCAGTTCCAAGCTTTTCTTTTTGCAATACAAACCTTAGATCAAGTTCTGGGTGATGGGATTTGATATCATTTTGATAGGCTAAAACATCTTTGGACACAACTAAAGTGATGTTTTTTGGGTTTAAAGTTTTGGCTGCATCAATCACTAAATTCAACATCTCTCGATTCGCAACCTTATGTAAAACTTTTGGCAAATCAGACTTCATTCTAGTGCCCTTACCAGCTGCTAGTATTATTAGAGATAGCGATTGTTTTTGCATTGATTTGATCGATTATTTAATTTTCTTGTATAGCTAAAAGTATTATTTTAAAAGGATTTAAGACTAAAGCTACTCACAAGTAAGACATTTTTTTTTGAAAAATAAAGATAAATTATTCGATAATACTTTACTAACTAACTAGGTCGTTATGGTTTGTGGCCAACTTTAAATGTTTCTAAAACTAGGTGACTCGGAGTCGTTGGGTCGTAATGCGCTAAATTGAGCATCAGATCACTTCATGAATGGGCAAAAAAGGCAATATATTTAATGAACAAATTCTCATGGCGTAAGATTTATGGTAGTTTTTCGAGGTCTTTTGTAAAAAACTTAATATGATTCTAAATTTAAATAAAATATCCAAAACATTGGTGAAAGTAAGTTTGTTATTTTTTGCAGCTATACTTAGTGCAAATCATGCTTTTTCTGGGTCGCCAATATCTAATGTTGGTGGTTCGTCAGTAAATAAAGGCGAGCTTGATATTCAAGCGCGTTTTGGATATCAAGCTGATAAGGATGGAAATTCTAGTAATAATAGATTGCGCACTCGTCAACATATTGATTATGGCGTAACTGATTGGTATGCTTTTCGCGCATTGGTTTTTCAAGATAAAAGAGCTGGTGAAAATATTGAACATGACACAATTGCTGCGGAAACTAGATTCCAACTTATTGAAAAAAGAGATCATGGTTGGGACGCTGGTTTTCGTTTACGTTATTATTTTAGAGATGGCGATAAAAAACCTGATGAAGTTAGGCTAAGTCTTCTTGCGCAAGTGCCTTTTGCAAAGTTTTGGGAGTTTAGACATAATATTATTATGGAGCACGCAGTTGGCGCTGATTCACAAAATGGTATCTTACTTACTTTTCGCAATAAAATCTCTCGTAACTTTCAAGTGGATACAAAAAATATCAAAAAAGCATCTCTTGGATTAGCAACATATAGCGATCTTGGCAATATGGAGGAATCTCTTTCTTACAGTGAACAAGATCACGAGCTTAGAGCTATTTTAAAAATTCAGTTTAAAAATAATCTTGCTATTAGAGCTGGTTATGGATTTGCTTTATCTGATGCTGGAGCCAACCGCAATGTCATGCTATGGCTGGGGAAAGAATTCTAATTATATAAAGATATAATACCATTATACCAATTATTAAATTTAATAATTGGTATTATACCATATTCTTAGGATCAACCCATTTATCAAAATCATCTTCACTTACCAAGTCTAGCTTTAAGGCAGCTTCTTTTAAAGTTGAGCCATCCTGATGCGCGGTTTTAGCAATTTTAGCAGAATTATCATAACCAATATGTGGATTAAGCGCAGTTACAAGCATCAATGATTGCTCCAATAAAACATTAATTCTTTCTTGATTTGGCTTGATGCCGATCAAACATTGATCAATAAAACTGTTAACTCCGTCACTAATTAGGTTTATGGAATTTACTATATTATAAATTACCATTGGCCTAAAAACATTAAGCTCGAAATGGCCATTTGTGCCACCAATTGTGGCAGCAGTATGATTTCCAATTACCTGACAAGCTATCATTGATAAGGCCTCACATTGAGTTGGATTGACTTTTCCGGGCATTATTGAAGATCCCGGTTCATTTTCTGGTAATATCAATTCACCCAAACCCGATCTAGGGCCAGAAGCTAAAAAACGAATATCATTAGATATCTTCATTAATGATGCAGCAATAGTGTTAAGAGTTCCCGATAAATCGATCAAGCCATCACAGCTAGCCAAAGATTCAAACTTGTTACTGCTTGTGATAAATTTATCTTGATGATCGCTAAATTTATTAACAAATGGTTGCCAATCTTGATAATTGCGTACTTTTTGTAAAATTTTATTGGTTTTTTCACTAATTTTAGAGATATCAGATAATTTTTCGGCAAATTTTTCGGCAAATTGTGAGTGACAATTTAGCCCAGTTCCTACCGCAGTGCCGCCTTGAGCTAAAGACATAACATGAGTAACAGCTTCATTCAGGCGCAAAATATTATTAAATATTTGATGTTTATATCCTGAAAATTCTTGACCTAAAGTTAATGGTGTGGCGTCTTGCGTGTGAGTTCGACCTATCTTTACAATATTTTTAAATTCATCTTCTTTGACTTTTAACTCATCATACATCCTAAAAAGAGCTGGCATTAATTTATCATAAACTAGCAATGTTGAACAAGCATGCATGGCCGTTGGGAATGTGTCATTAGAGCTTTGGCCTAAATTAACATGATCGTTGGGATGAACTGGCTCTTTGCCACCTTTTTTACCGGTCGCTTTTTCATTAGCAAGTCCCGCAATAACCTCATTGCAATTCATATTAGTTTGCGTACCAGATCCAGTTTGCCAAACTACAAGAGGAAAATGATTATCGTAGAACCAATCAAAATTTCCTAGAATTTCATCAGCACTATCTATAATTTTTTGAGCAATATCAACTGAATATTTTTTATAATTTTTAGCATCACTATCACTTTGCATGATTTCTTGGTTGGCTAGAGCTGCAGATTTTTTTACCATGATCATAGCTTTTACCATTTCTTTTGGCATTTTATGACCATCATCGTCATTGCAAATTGGAAAATTCTTAATACTGCGTCCCGTTTGTGCACCATAATAAGAATCACCCGGAACCTCAACCTCGCCCATTGAATCAGTCTCAACGCGAATATTGCTTATTTTTATCTTTGATTGCGTCATTTTTATAAAAAATTTAATTTTAACATTGCAATTTGGTATTGTAAAAAGAGGTGGCTATTTGTTGTTAATATCTTGATCATCAAATAAAATACGACTTGCGGCGCCATCTAAATCTTCATATTGTTTATTTTTAACGCTCCAAATAAACATTACCAACCCTAGAATGCCAAGCATTAAAGTTATAGGAATAAGAAAAATTAAGACCGACATCTATCAGAATATAGTTTTAATTAGGGATAGAATTTGATATTATTAATTTTTTCCAAAAAGATCAAATAAATACCCAATGTCAAAATCACCCTATTTTTAATTTAAATGGTGCAAAGCACTAATCTATTAGAACTAATAGCTTGCCGTGATTCTCAATTTCTGCAAAGCCATTTTCAATGTTAAATACATGACTTTGGGTTTGCGTGTCTTTGAATATTTTTATTTCACCCTTCTTCAGCTTTACTATAAATGATTGATGATCCTTCATAACCCCTATCTCTCCATCTACCGAAGGTATGACAGCTATTTGACAATTTCCTTTAAAAATCATACCTGTTGGCGATATAATTTCAACTAATAGATTAGCAGCCATTATTTTTGCTCTTTAAGTAATTTTTCACCTTTAACAATAGCCTCATCTATGGATCCAACCATATAAAAAGCTGACTCTGGAAGATAATCATACTTACCTTCACAAATTTCTTTAAAACCCTTAATAGTATCTTGTAAGTCTACCAAAACTCCTGGGGATCCCGTAAATACTTCAGCAACATGGAAAGGTTGAGATAAGAAACGCTGTATTTTTCTAGCTCTAGCAACCGTTAACTTATCTTCCTCCGACAGTTCATCCATACCCAAAATAGCAATAATATCTTGCAATGATTTATAGGCCTGTAATGTTTTTTGAACCTCTCGCGCAACATCGTAATGCTCCTGCCCAACAATTCTTGGATCAAGAATCCTTGAAGTAGAATCTAGTGGATCAACTGCTGGATAAATACCTATTTCAGCAATTTGACGCGAAAGAACAGTTGTGGCATCTAAATGTGCAAAGGAAGTTGCTGGCGCAGGATCTGTAAGGTCATCAGCTGGAACATAAATTGCTTGTACCGATGTAATGGAGCCATTCTTAGTAGAAGTAATTCTTTCTTGCATAGATCCCATCTCGGTTGCTAATGTTGGCTGATAGCCAACAGCTGATGGAATTCGCCCCAAAAGAGCTGATACCTCTGATCCAGCTTGGGTAAAACGGAAAATATTATCAACAAAGAAAAGAACATCTCGACCTTCTTTATCACGGAAATATTCGGCTTGAGTAAGTCCAGTGAGGGCAACTCTAGCACGCGCCCCAGGTGGCTCATTCATCTGACCATAGACTAGTGACACCTTTGAATTTTCGATATTTTTTTCATCAATAACTCCGGAATCTATCATTTCATGGTAAAGGTCATTACCTTCTCGAGTTCTTTCGCCAACACCAGCGAATACTGAATAGCCGCTATGAGCTTTGGCAACGTTATTTATAAGCTCCATAATAAGAACAGTTTTACCTACGCCAGCACCACCAAATAAACCAATTTTTCCGCCTTTTGAGTATGGAGCCAAAAGATCAATTACCTTAATGCCCGTAACAAGGATTTCTGTTTCTGTAGCTTGCTCAGTAAGAAGTGGAGGATTATTATGAATTGACATAGTGTCGATTGCATCTATATCACCCTTTTCATCAATTGGATCTCCAACAACATTCATGATGCGCCCTAAGGTTTTTTCACCAACGGGAACAGAAATTGGCTTACCAGTATCTAATACTTCACAACCTCTGGTTAATCCATCGGTTGAATCCATAGCAATAGCTCTAATTGACTTTTCACCAATATGGAGCGACACTTCTAAAATTAGTTTTTTACCATTATTGCTACATTCTAAAGCATTGTAGATAGCAGGTAATTTTCCGTCTTCAAACTCTACATCGACAACGGCTGAAATAATTTGAGTTATTTTCCCCTTATTTTGCATTATTTATTAAAAATTATTTAATTATTAAAAGTAATTTTGAAGCTACACATATACAGCTAGCAACTAATAAATCAACAACATATTGAGCCCTAACTTGAGAAGAAAAGTAATTTTTTACTCAGGGCTTAAATAGCCATCATATATTTTGCGATTTTGATAATTATTTATAAGATATTATCTCTAATATATTTCATAATATCCATAGCTATTGGAGCGGCTACTGCAGACCCGCCACCTCCATGCTCAACTACAACAGAAATACTATATTTTGGCTTATCATACGGAGCAAATCCTACAAAAATAGCATGATTGCCAAATTTACTATCTTCATTTTCTTTATCACCTTTTTTGCGTGAAATAACCTGTGAAGTTCCAGTTTTTCCTGCCACTTTAAACTCATTACCTCGTAAACGCCTATAAAATGCAGTACCTCCTTTTTCATTAACAACCTTAAACATCGCCTCCTGGACAAACTTTATGTAATCATCATTTTTGATAATCTTTTTTCTTGTTGGGGGGGTATTTTTTTTAATAAAATGAGGCTTTACAAAAAAACCTCCATTGGCAATCGCACATGTTACAACTGCCATTTGCATAGGAGTTGCCAACAAAAATCCTTGACCTATGGCAGCATTTAAAGTATCGCCACCCACCCAATTTACGCCTATTACACGCTTTTTCCACGCAAAATCAGGAACATTACCCGAATTCTCACCTTGCAAAATTATATCCGTAGATTTGCCATAGCCAAATCTTAGCGCCATATCAGCAAATTTCTTATAACCTATTTTATTAGCAACTTCAAAAAAATATGCATTACATGAATGCTTAATTGCCCCCATCATATCTAGAGTCCCATGTCCAGTTTTTTTCCAGCAATAAAATTTTCTACCGCCCAGCTTATAATATCCTCGACATCGATATTTAGTTGCGGGGTTGTAACCAGACTCTAGAGCAGCCAAAGCTACCATCATTTTAAATGTTGATCCAGGAGGGTATATTGCAGCAATGGGACGATTATTTAAGGGTAAATCAGGGTCGGTACTTACCTGTCGCCAATATTCAAGAGAAGCACCTTCAACAAAGTTATTAATATCAAATGAAGGGCTAGAATTATATGATAATATTCCACCATCATCAACACCCATCACCACAACAGAAGCTATTAGACCCTTGAGGCGATTATAAATAAAATTTTGTAATTCAAGATCAATGGTTGAGTTTATATCACCGCCTTTCTTTGGATTTTTTTGCGACAGAGTTCTTATTGGAATATCTTTTGAATTCACTTCAACATATTTAATGCCATATTGACCACGCAAATAATTATCATAAGATTTTTCTAATCCAAATTTTCCAAGTCGAAAATCAGGATGCATATACAAAGATTCCTCTTTGCCATTGATTTCATTCTCTGACGGCAAAGAAACATATCCCAAAAAATGAGCTGTGGCGCTGGGATATTTGTATGTTCTAATTATTCCGCTTTCGATAGATATTCCTGGCAAATTATGATGATTACTCTCAATGCGTGCCAAATCATCCCATCGCAAATTATCCACCAATGACACAGCGCTTTTATGACTTGAGCGCTGGATGCGATTCAAAAATATTTTTTTATTTTCATCCTTGAGATCTAATATTTTTGATAATCGATCAATTATTTTTTCAAATTTTTTTTGCTTGCCAAGGTATAATAATAATCTGTAGCTATTTTTATTTTCGGTTAACGATATTCCGCTTCTATCATAAATATTGCCTCGAGGTGCAGGAATAACTATAGTTTTAATACGGTTGCTGTCTGACTGTATAGAATAATCCTTATATTTAAAAAGCTGCAAATATGAGAGTCGCGATAACAATATACCCGAAAGTAAAGCATGTGAGGAGCCAAGAATTAAGGCGCGGCGATTGAATATTTTATTTTTTCTAATATCACGCAGCATTACTGGAATACAATTAAGGATTATAAGTTTATTTTTTTAACACTTTAAAAATGACCTGTCTTTTTATCGCATATCTAAAGATGGGATTTGGCACTAAATATTAATGGTGTATTCTTAGTAACTTTGCCGAAATATAGTCAAAAAATTTGTGTATAACAAAATATAACAAAGAGGATAATATCCAGCTAAATAAGAGCCATAATATGTTATAAAAGTCATTATAAAGTGAAGATAAAATAAACCACTTAATTAATAAGAATAATGCCGAAAATATACTAAATTGGTACCACACATGGCTAAAGCTATCTCTTATCATTAATCGACTATTTATGATAATAAACAATTTTACTAAAAATATATTCAAAAATGATGTTAATCCTAAGACATTTCCCATAATAGCATCGTGCCACAAGCCAATAAAAAATAAAAACCATACAGCAAATATTTTGCGAAAAACAGCAAAGTAGAATATTGCCATCAAATCCAGCATGGGAAATGTTTGCAAAAATTGAGCAAAATTAAAATGTATTAAGTTTGTGATGACAAATAATATTGTCATGAGATATATTGCTAACAGGCCTAGCAGAGATTCATCTTTCATTTATCGTAATTTTTATTTCTTCAGATAATTTTTTTATAGCCTTAACTGGATCACAGCTTTGCCAAATATAAGATATTACTGCCAAGAAGTCGGCACCATTTTTTACTAGATCATGACAATTCTCATTGTTAATGCCGCCGATTGCAACAATTGGCAATGACGATTTTACACTAAAATTCTTTATAATATCTGGCCGCGGCACAGAAAGCGACTTTTTTGTTTTAGTTGGAAAAAAAGCGCCAAATGAGACATAATCAGCCCCCATCTCTTCTGCGTTAAAGGCATAAGACAATGAATCATAGCAACTAATGCCTACGATAAATTCCTGAGCTGAGTTGCGAATCAATTTTTTACAGATGTTATTTTGTAATAAGTCTTGCTGACCAATATGAGCTCCACCAAAATTATTATTTAACGCCATATCAAGATGATCATTTAAAATAAATAAACAATTATAATTATGGCAAATTTTGTTAATTTCTTTAGCGATATATTCAAGCTCTGCAACAGCTATATCTTTCAGTCGCAGCTGAAAAGCAGAAATCAATCCCGTCTTTAGAATAGACTCTAGAGATTTCTGAAATTTTCTTAATTCAATTTCTGGCGGAGAAACAAGGTATATTTTTGACATTATAAAAGTAGTGCAACGACATTTTAAAAATAAAGTTTTAAAGAAAAACTGCCCGTTTAAAAAATGCGGCGCAAAGAATTAATTAGAATCGAAACTTGGTAATATATTCAGTCTTTGCAATTCTTTTTCACCAGCAATATCCGACCTATAATCAAGACCAGAGTCAATAATAAAAGAGTTAATAGCTTCGTTAATCTTGTTTGAGGCTTGAGTAATGCTGATATCAACGCAGGCTAAGGCTACAACGCGAGATGATGAAACTGTTTCATATCCATAATTTGATTCTGATTTTTTGGCAGCGGAAAAATAAACATCGATTCCTAAGCTCTCTATCTTAGGAATATTGATATCAAACTTAATTATTGAACCCTTATTTGGATAATCCTTTGAGACTAAATATTTTACCACACTAGCCTTGGGTAAAAAGCTAATTTTAGATTTTGTTAACTCTTTATTATAAATTGCTTCAAGCATCTTAGAAAATGACCCATCTAATAAAGACAAAATATTAACCGACTCAGGATCTCCAAACCTAGCATTAAACTCCATGAATTTGATACCTTGTTTAGTCAAAAAAAAGCCACCATTTAACACTCCGTTAAAATGAATATTTTGCTCTTTAAAATGCTTAATTACCGATCTCATGATCTCAACACAATCATCAAAATCACTCTGACTTAAAAACGGAAGAGTTATAGATCCAGAGGTGAAGCAGCCCATGCCTCCAGTTCCTGGACCCTTATTATCATTGAATCTATAAGGATAATCATAAGTTGCTGGCGCAAACACGGCGTCTTCACCATCGGTGATGGCCATAATAGTGAATTCAAAGCCCTGCAACTTCTCTGTTAGTAAAATTTTATTCCCACCTTCTAGTAATATATTAATATAGTCCTTAACCTCTACATAATCTTTAAGATGCTCCCCCATTACTTTCACGCCCTTTCCTCCAGTTAAGCCCTGGGGTTTAACAACTATATCCGCGCCACAGAAAAAATTAATTGCGTCATCAATTTGTGATTCATTATCAATGATTTGATATTTTGGACAAAATTGGGGAGTTAATTTCTTAACAATATCAATTGAATATTCCTTATCCCATTCGATTCTAGCGCCTGATTTAGTTGGACCAATTACCTTAATATTTTTTATAAGAAGACTGTCAACAACTCCGCTGGCTAGAGAATTATCAGAATTAACAAAAACATAATCTATGCTATTTTCTTGTACAAAATCTGCGATAACATCACTATCATTAGTATTTGCTATTATAAATTTTCCGCCAGTTTTTTTGGCAACATCTATAATTGTTGGATTTTCATGCGACATGACAGCAAACACAGTTGAGTCTAGGCCTAATTTAATGGCAAAAATAGCTTCTCTGGCGCCATTTCCTATTATTAAAAAACTTTTCATAACACAGAATTATAGTCGTAATTATTTTTTTCTTCTAAAGAATGCAGGAACGTTCATTATATCATCATCTATTTTTTTTTGCGCAGAGTCGGGGTTGTCATTACTCATAGCCCTTGAATCAAAAAATATTTTATCTTCTTTTAATTTAGAAAATTTTGAATCCATAGATGAATTTTGAGAATCATTTAAATCTGATTCGCTTTTAACAAAAATTTCTGTATTTTTTTGATCTAAGTCAATATTGCTATCTCCGCTGTATTTCGTATTACTTTTAGAGTTTTTATTTTTTGACTTAACATTATTCATAAAGCGAAATAGCTTGAAGCCACTATCATGCTGATTATCTTTTGTATTTTTACTTGCCTGTTTTTTATTATTAACATCTTGATTTTCATATTTAGGCATAGCTTCCGAATTGTCGTTTTTACTTCTCAATAAGTCACTATTATTTAAAGCATTATTTTCACTTTGCTCAATGAAGTCATCAAAATCTATCTGATTATTTGGTTTAAATTCATTATCAAAATCCTCTTCTTGATCTACTGAATAATTGCCAATTGGATCGTTGCCAATTTCAATATTGCCATCAATGCCGTTGGCTAAATCAATTTCTCTATCAACCTTAGGAACAATATCATCTTCAAATAAACTGCTTTTTCTAACCTCCCTTTCTTTACTGGAGAGTGCGAGATCTAAATCATCTATCAAAGATGTATTGTGGTGGTTTTTTATATAGCTATCACTTTCTATTCCAGTTGCAACAACAGAGACCCTGATTGAGCCATTCATATTTTTATCAAAAGCGGTTCCAAAAATAATATTGGCCTTTGAATCAACCTCTTTTTTAATTGCTGTTACAGCAGAATCAGCTTCATATAGAGTCATATCAGATCCGCCTGTCATATTAACTAAAACACCTTTGGCTCCCTTAATAGAAACATCATCGAGAAGAGGATTGGAAATTGCCTCTTCACAAGCAATAATTGCCCTATTTTCACCAGAAGCCTCTCCGGTTCCCATCATTGCCTTTCCCATTTTTGTCATCACAGTTCTTATGTCAGCAAAATCAAGATTAACGATTCCAGGAATAGTAATTAAATCAGTTACACCACGAACTCCGGCATGAAGAACTGCGTCAGCCATTTTAAATGCAGACTCAAATGTTGTTTGCTCATTGGAAACACGAAATAAGTTTTGATTTGGTATAACTATCAAAGTATCGACATGCTTCTTTAGCTCCTCAACTCCTTCTTCCGCAACTTCCATGCGATGACTGCCTTCAAAATAA
>Ga0209223_10003399_pt1 | contig 15184 bp, 15 predicted proteins | sample COG_06_FD_184750 | JGI IMG/M metagenome (GOLD analysis project Ga0209223, IMG submission 184750) | Pelagic Microbial community sample from North Sea - COGITO 998_met_06 (SPAdes) (version 2) | ecosystem: Environmental > Aquatic > Marine > Neritic zone/Coastal water | place: Helgoland, sampling...
GTTGATGAGGTAAAAATAGTTGACGTAGTAAAGCCAGTTGGCTTTTGGACGTCGGTGATTTTAGGTCAAAAATTAACTTACTTAGTAAGTTCGGCAAAAATAATGAATAAAAATCGTAAAAAAGGTTTTTGGGTCAGTATGGTTGAGGCCCAAGGAATGGCCGCAGGAAGAGAGCGGGGTAAGGGAAGGTAGTTTTATTAAAATAATTATGACAAAAAAATCAACATATTCATGTAATCAATGCGGCACAATTCATACTAAGTGGACTGGAAAATGCCCCGATTGTGGTACGTGGAATTCGTTGCTTGAGGAGTATGAGGTTGGTGGTTTTGGAGAAAATTCTGGCCTGGCAACGAATAATAAAAAATTAAGCTTAGATAGTGGTCAAAAAATTGACCTAGTTGACCTCGATCATAAGGTACATAATGTTAATAGGATTAAAATTAATATTGAAGAATTTGATCGTGTAATTGGTGGTGGTATTGTACGCGGTTCTGCTATTTTAATTGCTGGAGATCCTGGAATTGGTAAATCAACCCTTTTATTACAAACTGCATCTGCAATTTCTAGGGTTGGTAAGAAGGTTTTTTACATTTCGGGTGAAGAGTCGGTTGACCAAGTTTTGCTTCGCGCTAAAAGATTAGGCCTAACAAAAGATAAGGTAAAGTTGGCATCTAGCACTAATATAACTGATATTTTGAAAACTTTAAATGCCAAAGATGCTCCAGATGTTGTAATAATTGACTCAATTCAAACCATGTTTATCGACGGTATGTCTTCGATTCCTGGTACTATTTCACAAATTAGGGCCTGCACTTCGGAATTAAGCATGATTGCCAAAAGGAAATCTATTACTATGATTCTTGTTAGTCATGTAACGAAAGATGGGCAAATAGCGGGTCCAAAATTATTAGAACATATGGTGGATACCGTTCTTTATTTTGAGGGTGACAGGAATCAACAATTTCGATTACTTCGTTCAATTAAAAATCGTTACGGACCAGCTGGTGAAATTGGCGTTTTTGAAATGAATGAATTTGGGCTAGAAGAGGTTAGTAATCCAAGTCAATTATTCTTGTCTAATAGAAATGACAATATTTCTGGAACAGCGGTGTTCGCGGGAATCGAGGGAAGCAGACCTATTTTATCAGAAATTCAGGCTTTAATTACTCCTTCTTTTATACCGTCACCTCGTCGCTCTGTGGTAGGTCTTGATCTGAATCGCCTCTCAATGATTATTGCCGTTTTAGGTTCTAGATTTGGCTTAAACCTATCGCAAAAAGAGGTTTACCTTAATGTTGTGGGTGGTTTAAAAATTTCTGAGCCAGCGGTGGATTTAGCAATATGCCTTGCCTTAATTTCTGCTGCAAAAGACATCCCCCTTCCTAAGGCTAGCGTTGCTATTGGCGAGGTTTCTTTAACAGGTGAGGTTCGGATGGTTTCAAAAATTGATTTAAGAGTTAAGGAGGCGGCAAAATTAGGATTTAAAAACTGCATTCTTTCTAAGCATGTTTTAAAATTAAAAATTTGGAAAAATATTGAAAAATCAACTCCTGATATGAAAATGCATTATGTAGGGCACATAAGAGATGTAGCTAAATTATATTAACTTTAGCAAAAAGACTTTCCTTTTGCTAAATTTAATATAATAAGTCTTCTTAGATGAACTCTCCTTTGGCTTAATGGCTATAAGTAAAAACTAAAATAACCCAGATAATATCATTTTATAATAGACAAAATTAATGAAAAAAATATTTTATATTACAATTTTTATAATTCTTTCGGCTTTTGATAATTATCCATTAATTGACAGTAATCATTATAATTGGGTTTTATATGAGTATGAGTCCGAATCTAAAGGTAGGGAATGCTATGTTATGTCAAAACCAATAACATCAGATAGCGACCACAATCATAACAGATCTCCTTACATCATGGTAACCAAATATCAAAATAATCAGAATGAGGAGGTCAGTATTTTTTCTGATTTTGAGTACAAATTAAACAGTGAGGTGAAGATTTTAATAGATGACTTTTCTTATAAATTATTTACTAAAAAAGATATGGCTTGGATTAGAACGAGGGAGGAGGATAAAAACATAATAAAGCAAATGCTTAAAGCTAAGATTTTTAAAGTCAGAAGTAATTCTATCTACGCTACTTACGCCATAGATGAATATTCTATGAAAGGGTTTGCTAGGGCATATAGTAGAATGAAAGAAATTTGCAAAACTAATTAAGTAATCATTTTGGTCTGTCAACATCTTTTCTAGCACTAAATTTAAACAGATTTTAAAGATTTCTTTAAAAACCTACTTCCTCTTTCAAACTCAATTGGTGCTAAATAATTATTAACAGAGCGCATTCGAATTCTATTATAAAAAACTTCAATATATTCAACAGTCCCTAATTAGACTTTCTTTACCTCAAACATTTATAATTAAGGATAAAAAATATAATTCAGACTTTATTTTAATTTCCTTATCTCAGTCAGTAAGTCGCAAACCTACCTATTGATTCATTGTGGTCACAGTCGAAAAAAGATTTATAAAAATCAGTAGCTTCATAGAAACTTATGTTATATTGTAACATTTGTGTTGAAAGTTAAAAATGTGACGTTATAACATTACATTACATTTTAATATTAATTTTTATTTAAATATAATGAGTTACTCTAAGTCAATATTTAACCTAACTTCTGCACTTTCTATCTTGTTTTCATTTAATGCATTTTCTAAAGAAGAGGCAAAAAGAATAGAGCCAATAACAGTCACAGCAAATCCTTTAGAGCGCTCAAGCAATGAGTTGGTGCAACCCATTACTACGCTTTCAGGTGACGATTTGTTAAATAAATTACAACCAACAATCGGAGAAACTCTATCGCAAGAACCTGGTATTCGCTCTTCATATTATGGACCTGGAGCAAGTAGGCCTGTAATTCGTGGTCTTGATGGTGATCAGATAAATATAATGCAAAATGGTATCAATAATTTAGATGCGTCTAGTACAAGTGTTGACCATAATGTTGCCATTGACCCTCTTTCTGTTGAAAAAATTGAGGTAATAAGAGGGCCTGCCGCTCTTCTTTACGGATCAAAGGCAGTAGGAGGAGTTGTTAATATTATTGATAATAGAATACCTAATCAACCAATTTCAGAAAAAAATACTGGAGTTGCTGATGTTCGTTATAATTCCGCTAATAATGAGCGCTCTGGCTCAATATTACTAGAAGGTGGCGCTGGAGATTATGCTTGGCATCTTAATAGCTTTAAAAGATTAACAGATGATATTGAGATTCCTGGATTTGCCCACTCAAATAGATTGAGGGCTGTCGATAATCATGATGAGGATGAGGCTGAGGATGAGGCTGAGGCTGAAGATAGGAATAAAATAGCCAATAGTCAGAGCAAGAGTGATGGAGTGTCAGTTGGAGTCTCAAGATTTTTTGATAAAGGTTATTTTGGTGTGTCACTTACGGATTATAATACCAATTATGGAATTGTAGGTCACGAGCATGATCATGGAGACGGTCATAGTGGTGAAGAGCCAAAAGTAACGCTCGATATGAAGCAACAACGTTTTGATTTGGCGGGACTATATAAAGAGCCTACCAAATATTTAAAAGCGATAAAATATAAATTTGGTTATTCCGATTATGAGCATAGAGAGTTTGAAGGTCAGGAAGTTGGCACTCTATTCAAAAATAGTGGATATGATAGTAGAGTTGAAGTAACTCACAATAAACTTGGATTATTTGAAGGTGTTATTGGGTTACAATCTAGTAAAAGTGATTTTTTAGCTATGGGAGAAGAGACTTTTGTGCCACCCTCTATAACTCATACTAACTCTGGATTTATATTTGAAGAGGTGTCCTTAGGAGGTATAAAATTACAAACGGGAGGAAGATTAGACTATCAAAATATAAGTGTTGATAAGGTTGCTTCTTTTGAAAATGTCCGCTCTAGAGATGATTTAACAGGAAGCGCTTCTTTGGGTTTTGTTTATAATTTACCTAAAGATTATGCGGCGGCACTTTCTACTTCATACACAGAGCGCGCTCCAAATGCACAGGAGCTTTATGCCAATGGAGAACATTTATCGACAGAAACCTTTGAGGTTGGAAATCAAGATCTAGATGTGCAAAAATCAATAGGTGTTGACCTTTCTTTGCGTAAAAATTCAGGCTTATTTAAAGGTGAAGTTAGTCTTTTTTATAATAATTTTCAGGACTTTGTTACTCAGGTTGCAACTGGAGCGGAAGAGGATCATTTGCCTGTCTATAATTATGTAAATCTACCTGCAAAGTTTTATGGAATAGAAGTTAAAACAACGCTTAATGCTTATGATAAAAGTTCACATAAGTTAGATTTTGAAATAAGAGGTGATTATTTAGAAGCTAGAAATAGCAAAACATCTGAGCATCTAGCTCGTATTGCACCATCTAGAGTTGGTAGTAGCGCTATTTATAACCATAATAATCTTGGTTTAAAATTCGATGCTGATTATACATTTGCTCAAAATAATGTAGCTGCCTCTGAACTTGAAACAGATGGATATCTTATGCTTAATGCTGGAGCGGATTATAAAATTAATGTCGGTCTTACCAGCTCAACTCTATATCTTAAAGCAACAAACTTGCTTAATGAGGAGGCTCGTAACCACGTTTCATTCCTAAAAGACAAAGTACCTCTTTCCGGTCGTTCATTTATGGCTGGTCTTAAAACCGCATTTTAAAATTAAAGATAGTAATAGCGTGGAATGTTAAAAAGAATTGTAGGAACTAATATTCCATGGCTATCCTCTATATTGATGCATTTATTTTTGTTGTTTTTGTTATCACAACTAAACTCATTACCAGAAGTGAGGCAAGAAGAATTTTCTGTAGCTATCACTCTTACTACCATGCCAGAGCCGCAAAAAGTAAGTAGCAAAAATATTATTAACAATAAGATTGCTAAGGTTAGTCAAAAACCAGAAATAAAAAAAGAAATTCAAAAAAGTGACAAAAGCGGTCATGACTTAGGTAAAAAATCAAACAAAATACCAGAAAAAGTTATCAGCGACCTTTCTTATAGTCATCATACTTATAAAATAGGATCAGAGAAAAATCCTATTCCTCCATACCCAAGAATAGCTAAATTACGGAATTATCAGGGAAATGTTGAGGTCAGTGTTCTATCTGATTTTCAAGGAGATGTAGTTGAGGCAAAAATATATAAATCAAGCGGATATCCCATTTTAGATAAATCGGCTCTCATAACCTTAAAAAAGTGGAGTTTTGACATAAAAGACTCTCTAATAAATAAAAATAGATATTATAGAATAATTGTGCCTATTAATTTTATTTTAGGATAGATAGTTTTTTAATATAAATTGGTTTTATGAGCGTTGTTTTTTATTCATTTCTAGCTGCCCTTGCAACTATTATAGGAGGAGGATTGCCTCTTTTGTGCAATAGTATTAATCAAAGGAGATTACCACTCTTAATAGCTTTTTCAGCTGGTCTTTTGCTTTTCGCAGGCCTTAATCATATGGCTATCGAAAGCATATCTATTTCAGGAAGATGGGCAATGGTAGCCTTATCTTTTGGCTTTGTATTTATATATGGATATGAGAAAGTGGCTATGATTCATGTTTGTCGAGATAGGGGTTGTAAAGATCATTCTTTTGGTTACCCAACTCTAATAGGAGTAGGATTTCATAGTTTTCTTGATGGCTTTGTGATTGCTATGAGTTTTGAATTCGAAAGAACGCTTGGTTTTATGGTTATTATGGCTGTAATTTTGCATCGATTACCAACGGGAATTTCGCTGACAGCTATCTTGCTTTCGCACGGTTACAAAGAAAGTAAGGCTTGGGTTATTCTGATTATCATTTCATCATTGGCAATAATTGGTGGCGTTGCTGGAGTTGTAATTGAATTATCAAATACTTTTATACTAAGCCTGGCAATGGCCTTTTCAGCAGGTTTATTCATATATATATCAACAACCAACCTAATTCCAATGGTACATAAAAATAATCAAGATTATCGAGTGCCCATTTTTTTCTTAATTGGTTTTCTTAGCATTATGGTTGCTGGCTTTATGGAGTAATATTTTTTGAAAATCTTCAATTCTATTAAAAAATTTAAATTACAACGTAACTAATATTTCCTCAGTACATACTAGTTATCTAGATATATCTCTATGAGATTAACGGCTTGCAGTAATATTATGTCTATTATTAAAGCCGAAATGATGATCAATAATATTTTTATACTAGATTTTTTAGAAATTTTATTATCGCATGCTACAACAATTGTGTCGGCAGAGAAATCTCTAATAGACCTCCTTTTGCTATTTAAGACAATAAACATGATATCGGCCATTTTTAACAAAGGGATTGATGTTATAAAATAGGCTGCCGACCTAAGAATTGACTGTTGAAGCGATGGCAATTTTCCGTCTCCACTGAGAGTTACAATGTTCATTAGCATTTTTCCTGGAGTTTGCCCATATAAAAAAATAAAAAATGTAAAAAAAGAAAATATTAAAAAAAAGCTAACAAAAGACCAAGTATTTATTATAATAACGGATGAAGTGGTGGCAAACATGACAATAGAAATGGCAAGAATAGGGGTTAATATTAGAAAATCTATCAGATAGGCAGTTATTCTTTCGGGAATAATTTTATATTTATTGAGGTCGTTAATATTATAGTTCATTGTTAATCATTAAATTTTGCAGTAGAAATCAGATATTCCACCATATCATCAAAGGAGATATTAACAGATTTACTAATTTTAGGAACCAAGGATGTAGGGGTAAAACCTGGCTGAGTATTCATTTCTAAAAAATATAATTTTTCATCCTCTCCTAAAATCAGCTCTATTCTGTTGATGCCTCTGCAATTAAGTAGTTTATGACATTTTAAGGAGATGTCTAAAGTTTCTTGATATTTTTTTTCTGATATTTTTGCAGGAATAATATACTTAGTTGTGTCGCTGATATATTTACTATTATAATCAAAAAAATTACCCTCAGGAATTACCTCGCAAACACCCAAAGCCTTATTATCCATGATGGCAATCTGAAGTTCCCTACCCTTAATATATTGTTGAATTATTATCTTGCCACCAAACTTCCAGTCATATTTTTTGATATCAAAAATATCATCCTTTTCAATAATTTTAACTCCGGCGCTAGAACCTTCATCAATAGGTTTGACAACAAAAGGCCTCGGGAAGTTATTTATAATTCTGACGGCTTCAGATACATCATCCTTATAGATTATTGATGTTATTGGGTCGTGTAGATTGGGAATATTTTTAGTGCAAATTAAGCTGGTAAAAATTTTATTCATGGCGATAGCTGAGGCTGTAGCACCTGAGTGAGTATATGGAATTTGAAGAAAGTCTAAAATAGACTGAACGCGACCATCTTCACCAAACTTACCATGAAGAGCGTTAAAGATCACTTTTGGATGTAATTTTTGAATATTTTCTAAAAACTCTTTATCAAAAAATAATTTTTGAGCGTTATATCCGCTTTTAATTAAAGATAAAAAAACATTTTCACCTGTTATTTCAGAAACTTTCGACTCGGCATTGTCACCGCCATACAGCACTAATATTAAATCTTGTTTGTTAATTTTTTTCACTTTAAGTTTTGTTAAAATTTAACTTACTACTTCTTTTGCTTTTTTACTTCTATCTCTTCCATTAAGTGACACAGTAGATCCTCGAACGCAACCTTATGCTTATCTGCAACCTCTTTTATTTCGGCAATAGAATTCATAAATTCGTCAGATACCTTACCTCCAGAGTTGGCAAGCAGCCATTTTGCCTGAAACCCTAAAGGATGAGACTTGGATGATGAACTACCAACGTAAAAAGGTACCTTCTGTATTATTCCATTAAAATCACAATCTACAGTAATTTTTTTAACCATTTTTAATTTTATTTAACAATTGAAGAGGTAAGCCACTATCTAAACATGCCCTAACTTTTGACAAACAAATAGAGATATCTCTAAATTTACCACTTAGAAGTAAAACATAAGCAGCATTAACTGCAACAATATCATAATAAGCATCCTTCTGACCTGAAAATAACTTTAATACTCTTTGATAATTATATTCGGGATTACCACCCTTAATGTCACCTATTTTAGATATTGGTATTCCAATATCACATGGAGATATTACGCTACTGATGACCTCTTTATTATTTATATCTAAAAGAGTTGTCTTGTCGCTTACGGAAATCTCATCCATACCGTCAAAAGAATGAACTATCATTACTCTTTTTTTATTTAATTTTTGACAAACTTTTGCCATTATATGGGATATTTTCTGATCATTACAACCAATTAATTGGTAATTTGGATTAACAGGATTAAGTAGGGGGCCTAAATAATTGAAAATAGTCTTCACCCCTAATTCTGACCTTGCTTTTGCGACATTCTTGAAAGAAGTATGAAATAGCGGTGCAAAAATAAATGCCAAATTAAAGTCTTCAATAGATTTTTTAATTTTACTGTCACTTTCAAATACAGCAATGCCCATTCTTGAAAATATGTCGGCAGATCCAGACTTAGAGGATACCGACCTATTGCCATGTTTTGCAACTTTTAGACCTAAAGAGGCCACAACAAAACTAACGGCAGTTGAAATATTAAGAGTATTTAAGCCGTCGCCTCCAGTACCGCAGACATCAAAAATATCGCCAGAAATATTGATTTTTTTTGATCTTTTACTAAAAGATTGAATTGCTGCCAACAACAAGTCTTCACTGATGCCAACCTGATTAATTCTCAGTAACACATCCTTGGTTTCGTCATCAGAAAATTTTCCGTCAGCCATTTGACAAAAAATACGGCAGGAATCTTCAAAGTTTATATTTTTATTTAGACTTAAATTTAACAATTTTGATTTTAATTAAACAAATTAAGGTTGTAGCAAATAGGCAGTAAAGTACGTTGAATGTCGCTAAAGTAATGCCAAAAAATTTAAAATTTGGCTCGTCACATCTTACCGCCTTCTTGTTCATAATAATTTCTGTTAATTCGTTAATATTTGACGCATCTAAGAGATTAAGACCAGAGCAACTAGGAGGAAGCGCAAAAAATTTCTGCTCAACCCCTACATGATAAAGGGCCAAAATCATATTGGTAAAAAATAATAAAATTATCAAAAAAACAATGTAATTCTTAATCTTTAAGCTACTAAAAAAGAAAGTTGATAATAAAGTTAAAAACAAAATAATAAAAAAAGGTATTCTTTGATATAGACATAGATTGCAAGGCTCTAAGCCAAATAAATATTCTATAATATAAGCTGCCACCAAAGGAAAAAATGATAATAAAAATATTAATTTATCAAGACTCAGGAATCTGGTGTCAATTTTATTTGCTAACCTTATCATATTATCACACTATTTGTCATTACCAGTTAAAACACAATATACCACAATTAAATAAAACTATTTTAAGCAAAGATAACAAGTAAAATATTGAAGTAAATAATAACCAGCTTATGATCTAGATTAAGTAGTTCTTAATCAAGATAATACCAAGATTTATCTATAATACAATATATTAACCTTATCTATTTTAACAAATGTCACTTAAAAATAGACAAAACTAGGGTGGTTATAATTTTTTAGAATTATAAAAATGAAAGAATTTGAAATTATTAATAAATATTTCAAAAAATTAACACTAAGTAACCCTGCTGCAGACGGCTTAAATAATGATGTTGCTAATTTTTCAATTGAAAATGATCGTCAGTTAGTAGTTAGTAAGGATGTGATGGTCGAGGATGTTCATTTTAAAAGGGTTTATGGTGGCAGTAAGGTCGCTCATAAATTACTGACTAGCAATTTGTCAGACCTTGCATCTGCCGGAGCGAGTCCTCACTCATATATGATTGGATTTACTAAGGATGATGATTTAGATGAAGTGTTTTTATCGTCATTTTGCTCTAAGTTGTCAGAATTATCTAAAAAACATAATATATCTTTAATTGGTGGTGACACAACATCCTCCAATGCTGGGTTATTTTTTTCACTGACTATTTTTGGCACATGTCCAAAAAATAAAATTCTATCAAGATCCGGGGGTTGTGACGAAGATTTAATTTTTGTGTCTGGAAATATTGGAGACTCTTATGTTGGCCTCAAAATATTACAAAACAAAATAGATGTCAAAAATATCAATATTAAAGATTATTTTTTAGAAAAACATTATTATCCAGAGCCAAGACTAAGTCTTGGATCAAAACTTATAGAAAGGAACTTGTCAAATACGGCAATTGATGTGTCAGATGGATTATTTGCAGATTTAAATCATATCTGTCAGAATTCTAACTTAGGAGCTAATATTTTTCTAGAAAAAATACCCGTATCTCGTTATGTCAAAACCTTATCTTTAGATATAATGAAGTTACTCTCAGGCGGTGAAGATTACGAATTAATCTTTACGACAAAAAGAAGCAATAGAGAGAAAATTTTAAATTTGGCAAATGAACTGGAATTAAAGATTACTGAAATAGGTTTTTTATCAAAAAATAATGATAGAGAAATAAAGTTATTTGATCAAAGCAATAGGTTAGTGAAAATTAAAAAATATGGATATGAACATTAATATTATCTTTAATACTATATTTAGGCCGAGGGTTGGAGCAAAATTCTTATTTTTAATTTCTATATTATCTTTCTTGAATTCTTGTGGGTTTAAGCCAATTTATTATAGTGAACAATCCAAAAAAGAAAGTGTTGATTATCACAATGAGCTGATTTTAGTAAAAATTAAAAAGTATCGAACTGATACTGACTACGAGCTACATAAAAATCTTACCAAAATACTAAACCCATACAGCCTAGTAACAAAGAAGAAGTATTTATTGGACATAAAGTTGACAAACAAAATATTATCAACATTCACAACTTCAGCAGGCTCTTCCGGTAGAAATAAGGTGATACTTATAGCCAATTACAAATTAACAGATATAGTTAGTGGCGAACTTATCGGCTATGGAACTTCTGATGAAAATAGTGATTTTGACGTAAGTCAAAAAAGATTTGCCAATTATACGACTGAAGAACAGACAAAGCTTAACCTAACTAAGTTGATAGCAAGAGATATTAGGAATATGATTATCAATGACCTGTATAAATTACTAACTTCGAAGTAATGTTAACTCCTATCTGTAAGGCAGTTTTTTTGAAATATTTTTATTTATAAATTATTAAAAATACCCTCCCTATGTTAATGTGGCAGAGGGCTTTTTGATGGTTTAGGTTGTATATTTTAAGGCTAGGAGTTTACTACTATATCAATTATCAGGTCTTACCTTTAATACAGACGTTAAATATGCCAGAATTACCAGAAGTAGAAACCATTTGCCGAGGACTAAAAGAAAACATTGTCAATAAAAAAATAGTTGACGTCTTCACATCTAATAAAAATCTTCGATTTTCTTATCCAGAAAACTTTGCAATAAATCTTAAAGACAATATTGTCGCCAATATATTTCGTAGAGCTAGGTATATTTTAATCCATTTAGATAGCGGTAAAGTCTTGTTGATACATTTAGGTATGACAGGTAAATTAAATTTTTATCACAATCAGAGAGATAAAGTAGAAAAGCACGACCATATAATTATAAAATTTTCTGATAATTCCTTCTTGATTTATAATGACGTAAGAAGGTTTGGTTTTGCTGACTTACTTCCTTCTAAAGAATATAATGGCCACAGAATGTTAAAAACTTTAGGATTAGAACCTTTGAGCGCCGAATTTAATGCAGAATATCTGCTGAAGAAGTTGGTAAATAAAAAATCTAACATCAAGAATGTTATGATGAATAATCAAATAGTAGTTGGGGTGGGTAATATATACATTAATGAATCACTGTTCTTGTCAAAAATATCGCCGGAAAGAATAGCTAATAAAGTTAAAAAAATAGAGATAACTAGGTTGGTAAAAAATATCAAAACAACTCTTCAAAGTGCTATAGATAAGGGCGGTTCAACTCTTAGAGATTACCAGCAGCTTAACGGAGATGTTGGAAATTTTCAATTAACTTTTAAGGTATATGGTAAGGAAGGTGATGATTGTGATAATTGTCAAGTAAAGATTCGGAGAGTAAAGCAGAGCGGACGTTCTAGTTTTTTTTGCCCATCTTGTCAAAAATAATTATTCTAGGGGGATAAAAATACCCCCTTACTTTTATAAGGAAAAGTTTAGAGAGCTATTCAGTAGGAACTGTAATGGCTGATCTATTTTTTGACCAAACAGACTCACCATGACCAATTAAAGATGGCTTTTCTTTGCCATAACTAACGACCTTGATTCTGTTAGCATTAATATTTTTTGACACTAAGTAATCTCTAGAAGCGTTAGCTCTTTTTTCTCCGAGAGCGATGTTATATTCTCTAGTTCCTCTTTCGTCGCAATGTCCTTCTATTAAAATATTGATACCTGAATCAGATTTTAACCACTCAGACTGCCCATCTAATATTGTCTTAGCTGCATCAGTTAATTCAGAGCTGTTTAAAGTAAAGAATACTCTATCTTCAACCTCAACTTCTTCAGCTATTTCAGTTGAAATTTTTTCGTTTATCTTTACAGCCTCCTGCTCACTGCTAATAGTTTCGTAACGACTTTTTTGCTGATCATCAGCGGAATTTGTTGTTAGATCCGAAGGTTTTTTGCTTGAGATACAAGATGAAATTAAAAATATTAAAATTAAAGATGATAGTTTTTTGAACATGATAAATTCTAATTACTTGTTTAATAACCTTAAGTCTAAACAAAATTATAGTTAACAAATGTTAGTTTGTCAAGAATTAATGACGCAGTTAAAATAAATTAATTTTACAAATAAATCTATTAACCCTAATATTTATATAAAAATAATTTTAATTTTGTTTAACGCCATATGATGTCATTTGATAAGTCTAGATTACCCTCTCGCCATGTAACAAACTCTCATGGCTGCGAGGCTAGAAAAACAATGATGTATAATATTAAAACCGAACTTTATCCAGAAGGTCTTTCGGAGGAAGATTTGCAAAAACCACTTATTGGGGTTGCGACCTCTTGGAACGAATCGGCGCCATGTAATATAAATCTCAGAGAGCAGGCTCAGCCAGCAAAAAAAGGTGTTAAAGATTTTGGCGGAACCCCAAGAGAATTCACTACAATTACAGTAACAGATGGCATTGCCAATGGCCATGAAGGAATGAAATCTTCCTTAATATCAAGAGAGGTGATAGCTGATTCAGTTGAATTAACTATGAGAGGTCATTGCTATGATGCTCTTGTTGCATTTGCTGGCTGCGATAAATCTCTTCCCGCCATGATGATGGCTATGTGCCGCCTTAATGTGCCGTCAATTTTTGTTTATGGGGGTTCAATTATGCCTGGTAGATATAAGGAGAAAGACGTAACAATTGTTGATGTTTTTGAAGCTGTTGGTCAGTTTGATACTGGAAAAATTACTAAAGAGGATCTAATGTCCCTAGCAAAAGTTGCTTGCCCAACTGCTGGCGCCTGTGGTGGGCAATTTACAGCGAACACTATGGCCTGCGTTAGTGAGGCTATCGGCCTTTCTTTACCAAGCTCTTCTGGTGCTCCAGCAATTTATGATGAAAGAAACGATATTGCTTATGATGCAGGTAAAGCTGTAATGAATTTACTTGAAAAAAACATTAGACCTAGAGACATAGTGACCAGAAAATCTCTTGAAAATGCAGCTGCTATTACCGCCGCTACTGGCGGCTCAACAAATGTTGTTTTACATTTGCCGGCAATTGCTAATGAATGTGGTATTGATTTTGATATTTTTGATATTGGAGAGGTTTTTAAAAGAACTCCTTACATTGCAGATATGAAGCCGGGCGGCAAATATGTGGCTAAAGATCTATTTGAAGCTGGAGGTGTTAAGATGATCCTAAAAATTTTACTTGATGAGGGTTATATTCATGGCGATATTATGACAGTTACAGGTGAGACATTAGCTAAAAATTTAGAAAATATTAAATTTAATCCAAATCAAAAAGTCGTTTATCATCCAAAAAATGCAATCTCTCCAACCGGTGGATTAGTTACCTTAAAGGGTAATCTGGCTGAAGATGGTTCTATTGTCAAGGTGTCAGGAATGAAGAAGGAGCGGTTGATATTTATCGGCATAGCAAAGTGTTTTAACAGTGAAGAAGAGTGCTTTAAGGCTGTTGAAGAAAAAAAATATAAGGAAGGTGATGTCTTAGTAATTCGTTATGAAGGTCCAAAGGGAGGTCCGGGAATGCGAGAAATGCTTGCTACTACAGCCGCTATTTATGGCCAGGGTATGGGAGACAAGGTGGCTTTAATTACTGATGGTAGATTTTCTGGCGGCACAAGAGGGTTTTGTGTTGGCCATATCAGTCCAGAAGCAGCTTCTGGCGGTATGATAGCACTCTTAAAAGACGGCGATCAGATTGTTATCGACGCTATTAACGGAACTATAGATGTTAAGCTAAGTGATGAAGAGATTTCTTACAGAAGAGAAAATTTAAAAACAATAAATAACGAACATAGTAGTGGCGCTCTTTATCGTTATAGTAAAAATGTTGGTAGCGCTAGGCATGGTGCAATAACTCACCCAGGAGCTAGGAATGAAAAAAAATGTTACGCCGATATTTAGTTTTTAGGTGGTATAAAGTTTTTAAGTACTAATAGTTTTTTAATATTATATATAATAAATTATGTTTTTATTCGGTAGTGAAGATGAAGGATATTCTAATAAAGGCGACACTCAAACCGAGGGAGATGATGTTAGTAGTCATGGTGAAGGAAGAGATGAATTAACACAGAGTGATGACTTTAAAAGAGCATTTGAAAAAAAAATGAAAAATAGTAGCTCGCCTAACAACGTTGAAGAGGTTTTAAAGGAGACTGCAAAAGAGTTGGGCATGGCTTTAAAATGCGTTCCAACTAGTATGGAAGATTTAATTAAAATAGGAGGGGAGATTGATGAGGAGGTAAAAAAATGGCTCGAAAATTTAAAACAAATTGGAGCAAGCGAGTCTGAAGCGCTTGGCTCAACAGTATATGTTGCTGGAGTTTTGTCGCCAACGGCTGCTGTAGCGGGGGTAGAATGTGCCGGAATATTGATTTGCCTTGCTGGGGCAGCGGCACCGTTAATAATAAGTATTGCT